>JAANMT010001377.1_pt1 | contig 24091 bp, 23 predicted proteins | sample 7279711 | NCBI WGS metagenome assembly JAANMT01 (sample SAMN14094538, study PRJNA606508) | bioreactor metagenome | isolation source: A lab-scale SPAN reactor treating ammonium-rich wastewater day 1 | place: Ireland: Galway | collected 2017-01-16 | reverse complement strand
CTTCAGCAGCGTATGCACCTTCTAATTGCCGCAACGTGTGGATACATTGGGAGTTAACAATTCCCAGTTTTGAACACCATTCAATAAAATCATTATAGTGCCTGAATCTGCCGGGAATCCGTGCCAAGGCGATTTCGCAGGGTTTGATTGCCCCAGAGGCAGAACTTGGCGACGCCGAGGCTGCCAACCTGATCTTTCTGCCGGGTTTCTCCACTGCCACCGAGGTGACGGGTCTTGCAGGGCGCGGTATCGGGATGGATGTGGTTCGCGCCGAGGTCAATTCACTCGGCGGACGCATCGAGACCACCACCAAAACGGGTCAGGGTGCGGCATTCCGCATGGTGCTTCCTCTGACCACGGCGGTGACGCAAGTGGTGATGTTGCGCGCAGGAGACCTGGCGGTGGGCGTGCCGGCCAATATCGTGGAAATCGTGCGCCGGGTGCCCACGGTGGAGCTGGAAGCGGCGTACCGCACTGGCACCTTCGAGGTGGCGGGTGAGCAACTGCCGTTCTTCTGGTCTGGTGCATTGCTCCAGGCCTCGCAGCGCAGCAGCGAAGCGACAACCGGCAAGACCCGCCCCGTGGTGGTATTGCGCAGCGCAGCGCAGCGCATCGCCATGCATGTGGATGAAGTGCTGGGCAACAGAGAAGTCGTGGTGAAAAACCTGGGGCCCCAGCTGTCGCGGCTTCCCGGCCTGGCGGGCATGTCGGTGCTCGCTTCGGGTGCAGTGGTGCTGATTTACAACCCGGTGGCCCTGGCCACGGTGTATGGCGAACAGGTGCGCGCCGCAGGCAGCAGCTTGCCGCTGGGTGGCGTGGCGGTGAATGTGGTGCCCGAAGCGGGGAGCGCGATGCCCACCCCGGCAGCTCCGGCATCGGGCCAGGTGCCGCTGGTGCTGGTGGTGGACGACTCGATCACTGTGCGCCGCGTCACGCAGCGCCTGCTGCAGCGCGAAGGCTACCGAGTGGTGCTGGCTGCCGACGGTCTGCAGGCGCTGGAACGACTGCAGGAAGAGCGCCCCACGGTGGTGTTGTCCGACATCGAAATGCCACGCATGGACGGCTTCGACCTGGCGCGCAACATCCGCGCGGATGCGGCGCTGCGCGATCTCCCGATCATCATGATCACATCGCGTATTGCTCAGAAGCACCGCGAGCATGCGATGGAGTTGGGCGTGAATCACTATCTGGGCAAGCCCTACTCCGACGATGAGTTGCTCAGCCTGATCCAGCATTACGCCAAACTCGCAGCGGGTGAGGTGGCGGCTTGAGGGTCGGGTGACCCCAGGGCCAGAGCGCCACGGGAGGGGCCTGCGGCATGCATGAACAGCCACCATCAGGTGATGCCCGGCTGCTCTCTTGTCTAGCGCAGATGGTGCAGGAAGGGGCCTCCGACCTGTTTCTGACAGCCGGAGCCCCGCCCACGCTCAAGCGGCAAGGCGTTTTCACTCCTATCGGGTCCGTTGCACTGTCTGCGCAGGACGTGCGGGAACAGGCCTATTCCATCATGCGCCCGGCGCAGATCGAGGAATTCGAGTCGCGCCTCGAATGCGATCTGGCCTTCCAGACAGGGCAGGCCGACCGTTTTCGGGTGAATGTGCACCTGCAGCGGGGCCAGGTGGGCATGGTGGTGCGCTACGTTTCCCCGAAAATTCCATCGCTGGATGCACTGGGGCTACCCCCCGTGCTCAAGCAGCTGGCCTTTCTGAAGGGTGGATTGGTGCTGGCCGTTGGTGCGGCAGGCTCGGGCAAGTCGACCACGCTGGCATCCATGCTGGACTACCGCAACGAGCATACGACCGGCCATATCCTGACCGTGGAAGACCCCATCGAATACCTGCATACGCACAAGAAGTCGCTGGTGACCCAACGGGAAGTGGGGCTCGATACGCTGTCTTACGATGAGGCGCTGCGCCACGCGATGCGCGAGGCGCCCAACGTGATCATGATTGGAGAGATCCGTGACCGGCTCACCTTGCAGCATGCCTTGCACTATGCAGAGTCAGGCCATTTGTGCGTATCTACTTTGCATGCCAACAATGCCAATCAGGCGGTCCAGCGCATCCTGAATTTTTTCCCTGAAGATGCCCACAACCAGTTGCTGATGGATCTGTCCCTCAATCTGAAAGCGGTGGTAGCCCAGCGCCTCATCACGGGGACGCGGGGCAAGCTGGTTCCTGCTGTGGAGGTGATGCTGCTGTCGCACTACGTGTCCGATCTGATCCAGAAAGGCCAGATTGAAGGGCTCAAGACCGCGATTGAGCGCAGCGGTGAAGTGGGCATGTGCAGTTTTGACCAGTCTATCTTTGCCCTGTTCGAGCGCGGAGAAATCACGCAGGCTGAAGCCGTTGCCAACGCGGATAACAAGACCGATGTGACGTTGCGCATGCGCCTGGCGGCCGGTGCTTCGCTGGGCGTCGAAGGCATGCAGATGGCCCGGGACGACGAGGATGCGCCTCCGGCGGCTACGCACTGAATCACCGCCCATCGCGAGGACCGCGCGCAACCGCACCGTTCACGCTGCGCCCGTCATGGCATCTCCACGCGTTTGACGACGGCATAGCGCTCCAGGGTTCGCGTGCGGGCGGTGTCATGGTCCACGACAGGGTGCGGGTAGTTGCGGCCCAGTTCGACACCCGCCGCTTGCAGTTCCAGCGGGCTGGCCTGCCAGGGCGCATGCAGTGCCGCATCCGGAAGGGCGGCCAGTTGGGGCAGGTAGCGCCGGATGAAGCGCCCCTGGGGGTCGAATTTGCGGCTCTGGCTGACGGGATTGAAAATGCGAAAGTACGGCTGGGCGTCACATCCGCTGGAGCTGGCCCATTGCCAGCCACCGTTGTTCGCGGACAGGTCATAGTCGTTGAGGTGCTCAGCGAAATAGCGCTCACCCCAGCGCCAATCCAGTCCCAGGTCTTTCGTGAGAAAGCTGGCCACCACCATCCGCAGGCGGTTGTGCATGTAGCCTGACCGGTTGATCTGCGCCATGGCAGCGTCCACCAGCGGATAACCCGTGCGGCCCTGGCACCAGGCCTCAAACAGCGCCTGGGCGTGTGGGCCATCCTCCCAGGCAATGGCATCGTAGGCGGGCTTGAAACTCCGGTACACGACATGGGGATGGTGGAACAGCACCTGGAAATAGAAATCACGCCAGATCAGTTCGTTCAGCCAGACCGCAGCCCCCGGACTGCCGGACAGGGCGAGCTGGTGGGCCGTCCGGGCCAGGCGGCGCACGGAAATGGTGCCAAAGCGCAGGTGCGTGCTGAGATAGCTGGGCCCCTTGATCGCAGGGAAATCCCGCGTTTGATCGTAGCGGTCGATGCGCGTCAGAAAGTCATTCAACAGGCGCTCGGCGCCCTGGCTGCCTGCGGGCAGGACGCGCGGGTCGAGGCTGCCGCTTTCAAACCCCAGGGCCTCCAGCGGTGGCACGCCCGCCAGTGCCCCCGCGGGGCGGGGAGCCAGCGCACGGGCGTGGCGTTCGACCGGGTAAGCGCTGAGGTAAAAGTCATTCACCTTGCGCAGCCAGGCATTCTTGTAGGGCGTGAACACGCTGTAGGGTGCGCCCGCCTGGGTCAGCAGCTCGTCGCGCTCGAAGACGGTATGGTCCTTGAAGGTATGAAAAGCCCGGCGATCGTGCGCCAGCGCTGTGCGGACCCGTGCATCGCGGTCCAGCGCCTGCGGCTCATCATCATGGTGGGTGAAAACGGCGTCCACATCCAGTGCCCGGGCCAGCGCGGGTATCTCATCGGAGGCGAGGGCGTGGCGCACGATCAGGCCTCCGTCAGGGTGGCCGCTCAGCTGACGCAGATGGGCATCCAGTTCCACCAGCGACGCACGAATGAACTCCACCCGCCGGTCGTTGCGCGGCAAGGGGTCCAGGATGGCGGTGTCGAAGACAAAGACGCAATGCACCTGGCGGCATAGGCGCAGGGCGTGGTGAAGGGCAGCATGGTCGTCCGCGCGCAAGTCGCGCCGGAACCAGACCAGCCCTGAGCGGTAGTTGGCAGGCATGTTCACCGTAAAATCAAAGCATGTCCGCCCATTCTGCGCCCATGAATTTGACGCACCATTTCCTCATTGCCATGCCCGGCATGGAGGATGCGTCTTTTGCCCGCAGCGTGGTGTATCTGTGCGAGCACAGCCAACGCGGCGCCCTGGGCCTCATCATCAACAAGCCGACGGATATCAACCTCAAGGGCTTGTTCGACAAGGTGGATCTCTCCCTGGGCCGCGCCGACCTGACGGATGCACCGGTGTTTCTGGGCGGCCCCGTGCAGACGGAACGCGGCTTTGTGCTGCACGAATCCCTGCACGGCGAGAACGAGGCGGACCAAGAGCCCGCCTATGCCTCGACCATGGTGATTCCGGGCGGGCTGGAGATGACCACGTCCAAGGATGTGCTCGAAGCCCTTGCCACGGGTGCGGGGCCGCGCCGTGTCCTTGTCACGCTGGGCTACGCGGCCTGGGGCGAAGGGCAGCTGGAGTCGGAACTGGCCGAGAACAGCTGGCTCACCGTGGAGGCCGACCTGGGCGTGATTTTTGATACCCCTGTCGAGAAGCGCTATGACACGGCACTGGGCCTGCTGGGCCTGGAAGCATGGCGACTGTCGCCCGGAGCGGGCCACGCATGAGTGCCCTGGCCATGCCTGCGGAGGCTCCGGCGGTTCCCGCGCATTTCCAGACGTTTCTTGCCTTCGACTTTGGCCTCAAGCGCACAGGGGTGGCGGTGGGCAACCGCATGCTGCGAAGCGCCACGCCACAGGCCACGATCAAGGCCGAAGGCGATGCCCGCTTCGCCCTGGTGGCAGAGCGCATCAAGGAGTGGCAGCCCGATGCGCTGGTGGTGGGTGTTCCCTACCATCCCGATGGCGCCAGCCACGACAACACCCGTCGTGCGCAACGCTTTGCCCGTCAGCTGCAGGGCCGTTTTGGCCTGACGGTGTTCGAGGTGGACGAACGCTACAGCACGACCGAGGCCCTGGCCGGCGGTGCGCGCGATGCCGATGCGGCATCGGCCTGCATCATTCTGGAACAGTTTTTGAGGAGTCTTCCATGACCGTATCCCCCCCCGGCGCCCAGGGCAGCCTGGTGCTTGATGCCGAGGCCCTGTACCGCGAGCTGCTGCGCGGCGTGCGCTCGCTGCGCGAACCCCATACACAGCTGGCAGGCATCGCCTCGGGCGGAGCCTGGCTGGCCGAGCGGCTGCAGAAAGACCTGGGGCTCGATGGTGCCGCCGGCGTGCTGTCGTCGGCCATGCACCGCGACGACTTCGCGCAGCGTGGCCTGGCGGCCAGCGCCCAGACCCAGCTCCCGTTCGATGTGAACGGCGCCGACATCCTCGTGCTCGACGATGTGCTCTACACCGGCCGTACTGTGCGCGCTGTCCTCAACGAGCTGTACGACTACGGCCGCCCGGCGCGTGTGCGCCTGGCCGTGTTGGTGGACCGGGGCGGGCGCGAGCTGCCGGTGCAGGCCGACTTTGCCGCTGCCCGCGTGGCGTTGCCTGCCAGCCAGTCGCTGGCGCTGGCGCGCACCGACGGCGGCAACTTCCATTTCCAAGTCAAAGAGGCATGAACGTGCTGTACAAGCGCAATCCCCAACTCAACAGCAACGGCGAGCTGATCCACCTGCTCTCCGTCGAGGGCCTGCCGCGTGACATCGTCACGCACATCCTCGATACGGCCGCCAACTTCGTCTCGGTCAACGACCGCGAGGTCAAGAAGGTGCCGCTCTTGCGCGGCAAGAGCGTGTTCAACCTGTTCTTCGAGAACAGCACCCGCACGCGCACCACCTTCGAGATCGCGGCCAAGCGCCTGTCGGCCGACGTGTTCAACCTCGACATCGCGCGCAGCTCGGCAGCCAAGGGCGAGTCGCTGCTCGACACCATCGCCAACCTCTCGGCCATGGCGGCCGACCTGTTCGTGGTGCGGCACAGCGAATCGGGGGCCCCCTACCTGATCGCCCAGCATGTGGCGCCCCATGTGCATGTGATCAATGCCGGTGATGGGCGCCACGCCCACCCCACGCAGGGGCTGCTGGACATGTACACCATCCGGCACTACAAGAAGGATTTTTCCAACCTGACGGTGGCCATCGTCGGCGATGTGCTGCACTCGCGCGTGGCGCGCTCCGACATCCACGGCCTGACCACGCTGGGCTGTGCCGAGGTGCGTGTGGTGGGCCCGCGCACCCTGGTGCCGTCCAACATGGCCGAGATGGGCGTGCGCGTGTGCCACACGCTCGAAGAGGGCATCAAGGATGCCGACGTGGTCATCACCCTGCGCCTGCAGAACGAGCGCATGAGCGGCGCGCTGCTTCCGTCGAGCCAGGAGTATTTCAAGAGCTTCGGCCTCACGCCCGAGAAGCTGCGCCTGGCCAAGCCCGACGCCATCGTCATGCACCCCGGCCCCATCAACCGCGGCGTGGAGATCGACTCCGCTGTGGTCGATGGCCCGCAGGCCGTGATCCTGCCGCAGGTGACTTTTGGCATTGCGGTGCGGATGGCGGTGATGTCCATCGTCGCGGGGAATGAGGCGTGATGCCTGCGGTGAATACTCCTGTTTTCATAGCTGCTTGCGCTTGTGCCATAAGCGCTAGCAGCCAATTTGGCTTGAAATCATGAAGATACTGATCCAGAACGGCCGGGTCATCGACCCCGCCAGCGGGCTTGACAAGGTGTGCGACGTGGCCCTGGCGGCCGGCCGCATTGTGGGCATCGGGCGCGTGCCGCCCGACTTCGCTCCCCACCGCAGCATCGATGCCACGGGTTGCCTGGTGCTGCCCGGTCTGGTGGACCTGGCGGCGCGCCTGCGCGAGCCCGGCCATGAACACGAGGGCATGCTCGAATCCGAGATGGCCGCGGCCGTGGCCGGGGGCGTCACCAGTCTGGTCTGCCCGCCCGACACCGACCCGGTGCTCGACGAACCCGGTCTGGTCGAGATGCTCAAGTTCCGTGCCGAAAAACTGCACCAGTCGCGCCTGTTCCCGCTGGGGGCGCTCACGCGCGGCCTGGACGGCGAGGTGCTGACCGAAATGGCCGAACTCACCGAATCGGGCTGCGTGGGCTTTGGCCAGGCCGAGGTGGCGTTGGCCAGCACCCAGGTGCTGCAGCGCGCGCTGCAATACGCCGCCACCTATGGCTACACGGTGTGGCTGCGTCCGCAGGAATTGCATCTGGGCAAGGGTGTAGCCGCCAGCGGGGCACTGGCGACGCGGCTGGGCCTGTCGGGCGTGCCAGTGGCCGCCGAAACGATTGCGCTGCACACCATCTTCGAGTTGCTCAAAAGTACCGATGCCCGCGTGCACCTGTGCCGCATCTCCAGCGCCGCTGGCGTGGCACTGGTGCGCCAGGCCCGCGCCGAGGGATTGAAGGTGACCTGTGATGTCAGCATCAACTCGTTGCATCTGACCGACACCGACATCGGTTTTTTCGACAGCCGCGCCCGTCTGACGCCGCCCTTGCGTCAGCAGCGCGACCGCGATGCCCTGCAGGCCGGCCTGCGCGATGGCACCATCGATGCTCTGGTGTCCGACCACACCCCCGTGGATGAGGACGCCAAGACCCTGCCCTTTGCCGAGGCCGAGCCCGGCGCCACCGGGCTGGAACTGTTGCTGAGTCTGGCGCTCAAGTGGTCGCAGGATGGCGGTGCGCCCTTGGCTCGGGCGTTGGCCGTGGTGACGAGCGAGCCCGCGCGGGTGCTGGGCCATGCTCTGGGCACGCTGCAGGCCAGCGTGGGCCAGCTGGTCGAGGGCGGGGTGGGTGATGTCTGCATCGTCGATCCGCAAGACGCCTGGACCGTGCAGGCCGACACGCTGCGCAGCCAGGGCAAGCACACTCCTTTTTCGGGCTACGAATTGCCGGGCCGTGTGCGCTGCACCCTCGTGGGTGGCCAGGTGGCATTCGACCGTGGCTGAGCATGCGCCTGCGTCGCGCGGCAGCCGGTGGTGCCCGGCAGCCGTGGGGCATGACCGTCTGATGCGTTCTCCGGTGTGAAGCATCTCAAGGCTTGCTGGCGCCTGCTGCGCCTGGTGGTGCACATCCTCCAGGGCCTGTGGACAGTGGCGTTTCGCTTTCCGGCGCTGTCGCCCGAGCAGCAGCAGGTGCGGGTGCAGGCGTGGTCCCTCAAATTGCTGGCCTGCGTCGGGGTTTCGCTGGCCATCCGGGGGCAGCCCCCGGCTGGTGGCCCGGTGATGCTGGTGTCGAATCACCTTTCCTGGCTGGATATCCCGGTGTTGCACGCGGCGCGCTATTGCCGCTTTGTCTCCAAGTCGGACGTGCAGGGCTGGCCCCTGATTGGCGCACTGGCCACGGCGGCCGGCACGCTCTACATCGAGCGCCACGTGCGCCGCGATGCCATGCGCATGGTGCGCACGATGCAGCAGGCCCTGGAGCAGGGCGAGGTGCTGGCGGTCTTTCCGGAAGGCACCACGGGAGACGGGCGCGAGATGCTGCCCTTCCATGCCAACCTCCTGCAGGCGGCGGTGCAGGCGGACGCGGCGGTGCAGCCGGTGGGCCTGCGCTTTACCGACCAGGCCACGGGTACCACCAGCTTTGCCCCCAGCTACATTGGCGACGAATCCCTGGTCGGCTCCATCTGGCGCACCCTGTGCGCGCCGCCCATCGTGGCCATCGTGCACTTCGGCATGCCGGAACTGGCGCATGGCCGCGACCGGCGCATGTGGGCGCTGCACCTGCACCGCACGGTCGACAGCCTGCGCCGCAGCTGATCGGCTGCCCGCCCAGTGGATCGGGCTGGGGGCATCGGGGCCCCAAAGCGTGCATATTGCACACCTTGGGCGACCGTTGACCGCCGGTGATCGCAAATCGTCACACGGTTCCCGTATCGTCCGCATCTTTCCGGTCCGTGTCCGTTGGCACGGACTCTTCATATTGTCGGGAGGGCCCCATGGACATCATCGAGCGCGTCAAGAGCATTCTTTTTCAACCCACGCCCACCTGGGCCACCATCGAAGCCGAGCCGGCCGATGTGGCGGGTCTGTACACCCGTTACCTGATGGTTCTGGCAGCCATCCCCGCCGTCTGCGGATTCATTGGCATGTCACTGATCGGCATGGGGGCCTTTGGCGTCTCCTTGCGTGTGCCCCTGGTCGCGGGTCTGGCGAACATGGTGGTGTCGTATGTGCTGAGCCTGGTGGGCGTGTTCGTGCTGGCGCTGATCGTCGATGCCCTGGCGCCCCGCTTTGGCGGGCAAAAAAGCTCCATCCAGGCGCTCAAGCTGGCGGTGTATGCCAGCACGGCCGCCATGCTGGGCGGCGTGTTCAGCCTTCTGCCCTCGCTGGCCATGCTGGGGCTGCTGGCGGCGCTGTATTCGATCTACCTTCTGTATGTCGGCCTTCCTGTGCTGATGAAAAACCCGCCCGAAAAAACCCTGGCCTATACCGCCGTGGTGCTGGTGGCAGCCATCGTGATGGGACTCGTGATGGGCGCGGTGAGCAGCGTTTTCATGCCCCGTGGGGGTACCTTGCTGGGAAGTGCGGACGCTCCTGCGATTTCCGTCAGCACGCCTGGGGGTTCGGTGAGCATTGACACGGCGGGGCTGGAGGCGGCCAGCAAGAAGATGGAAGAGGCTGCACGCCAGATGGAGCAGGCGCAAAAAAGCCAGGATCCGACCGCCATGGCGGCGGCCACCGGCAATGCCGCGGCGGCGGCGGCTGGAATGCTGGGCGGTGGGCAGGCCATTGCGGCGCAGTCCCTCAAGGCCGGTTTGCCCGAACAACTGGCGGACATGGCCCGCACGGGGTTTGACGTGCAGGATGGCGCGGCCCTGGGCCTGCCCACCAGTCAGGCGAGCGCACAGTACAGCAACGGGAAGACAGAGGCGCGCCTGGAGATCACCGACATGGGCGGCCTGGGCCAGATGGCCGTGCTGGCCATGGGCATGGCGCAAGGGGAGAAGGAAGACCCGCAGCATGCCGAGAAAACCTGGCAGGAAGGGGGCCGGACCCTGCACCAAAGCTACCAGAAAGATGGTAGCCAGGCGGAATTCCGGGTGGTGCTGAAGAACGGCATCGTGGTCAGCCTGGAAGCTGACGACATGGATATCGGGGCGGTGCGCCGCCTCATGTCGCAGGTGAACCTTTCGACCCTGGAGGGGCTGCAGCGCAAGTCCTGATGCCGCGTTGGACCCGGCGTGAGCGCGGGGGAGGCCGACGCGGGTCGGCCATCCACCTCAGGCGTTGTAGGGCTGGCGTTCCAGCAGGACGTTGTGAAAGTCTTCCACCAGATCGGTGCCCAGTTCCTCGATGGCGTCGTCTTCGGCGTCGTAAGCCCACAGCACACGGATGTCGGTGCCGCGTTCACCCGCTTCGTTGAACAGCGAGAACAACGAGCGCAGGCCCATGGTGGAGGCGCTGTTGATGTACTGCAGTTGCATACGGGCCTCGAAGTGCGGGGGCTTGTGCAGTTCGAAGTAGTGCTTCAGAGTGGCCAGGATGGGGTTGAAGAACGGCAGGGGGTTCTCGGGGTAGCACTCGCCCGCCACCAGCAGCCGGTTTTCGGCGGGCAGGAAGCGGATTTCGGGGGTGACGGTGGTGCGTTCGGCGTGAAGGGCTTGCATGGAAAGATCTCCGGGTTTCAGGGGAGTCAGGGAAAAGGTCAGATGCACGCTTTCACATAGAAAAGCGTGGTGCGGCCCGAGGGGTCGGTGGTGGGTGTGAAGCTGTATTCCAGGGGGGCGCAGGCGTCGCGGGCAATCGTCAGCAGGCCCAGCCCTGCGCCCCGGCTGATGGTGTCGGTCCGGGCATGCTCGGCGTTGCGCAGCTGTTCGCGGTAGCTCTGCTTGATCTGCTCCAGGCTCATGGCGCGCACGGCATCGAGCTTGCAGGCCAGGCGTTCGACATAGGCCTGGTCCACCGGATTGCGGCAAACAATCCAGTAATGACCGGTGCTGCCTGGGTCATCCTCGCGCCCGACTGCGATGGCACCGTGCGGTGCAGGTGGGCTTCCATCGGCGGCAGGGGTATCTGCGGCGTAGTGCAGGATGTTCTGCGCCATTTCCACGAAGGTGGAGAACAGCTTGCGTTTGGCAGGGCCGGAGGCGTCTTCGGTGGCCAGGCGGGTCTTGAGCGAATCGGCGGCGGCGGCGATCACCGGTGGGCTGAAAGCGCCTGCGTAATAAAACAGCACCCCCCGATCCTGTGCATTTTCCTGAAAGCGTTCAAATTCCGGCGGGTTCATGCCAGGGCCTCCGCGCTGGTGCGAAACGCCAGCAGCGACACATCGTCACGCCGCCGCTGGCTGCCCTGCCATTGGGCGAAATGCTCGGCGAAGTCGGCGCACAGTGCGCGGGCGCTGGTGCCACGCCGCTCGGCCAGAAACTGCACCAGACGGCGCTTGCCGTGCGCGATGTGCTTGGGGCCCCCGATCTGGTCGATCACCCCGTCGGTGGGGATCAGCAGCATGCTGTGCCTTGCCAGCGGCACCTGTTGTGTGGTCCAGGCCTGGTCGTCGGGCGTATCGGCGTAACCGATGCCCGCCTTGTCGCCATCGACCAGCAGCACCTCTTCGCTGCCTTCGTGCGCCATCACCAGGGTCAGGCGTGCCGAGGCAAACTGTACGCTGCGGCCATCGGGCGCGAGCAGGAAGAGTGCGGCATCCAGGCCGTCGCTGGATTCCTTTTCTGCGGGGGCATCGTCTTCGCTGGCGCGCTGCTGCAGCACGCGCTTGATGTAGCGGTTCATGGCCGAGAGCGTGGCGCCGGGGTCCACGGCCGGGTTGGCGGGGTCGATGGCCTGCTCCAGGAACGATAGCGCGATGAGCGTCATGAAGGCGCCGGGAACACCGTGCCCGGTGCAGTCGAACACGCAGCCCAACAGGCCGCCGGGAGTGTGGCGGAAGAAGTAGGCATCTCCGCCCACCACGTCGCGTGGCTGCCACAGTAGGCCGTGGTCGGGCAGGTGGGCGCGCAGCACACGGTCGGACTCGGCCAGGTGCGATCGCTGGATCAGGCTGGCGTAGCTGATGCTTGAGAGAAGCTGGCGCGTCTTCTCGGCCTCGATGTCAGACATGGCCTTCATCAGACCGTAGCCTGTACCCAGGCCCAGGTACTGGCCGTGGGCCGTGGTGATGAAACCATCCTGGAGCACGCGCGTGCCAGCCTCCACGGCGATCTTCACCAGGGTCTCGATGGGCGTGTCCCGGTCCACCACCACCGGGCTTTTGTCCATGAAGGCGATGCAGCTCTTGCGCCCGAACACGTCGCGCGCAAAGGGGCGGGCGTAGTGTTCCATGAAGGTGTTGCGGTTGATCAGTCCGATGGGCCGGCCTTCCTCGACCACAGCCACGGTCTCTTGCGCCTCGTGCCGCGCAAACAGTGCGCGCACCTCCTCGTTGGTGTGCTCCGGGGAGACAGGTTCGGTGGGGTTGCCGAGCTGTTCGGCACGGGTCACCAGCGGGGGTTGTGCGGTATGCAGGTCGGCGGCGCCTGCGGCCAGACTGTCGTAAAGCCGGTCAATGTGGGTCATGCGGTTGCGTCAGGGGTAACCAAGTGCAACCGATTCTTGCTGCGCCCTGTGACGACACCGTGACGCGGTGAGCGGAACCCTGCGAACCGGCCAGTGGCTGTCCGTCGCCCACACTGCCAGAGTGAAAATTTTTGCTACTAGAATAATAGCTGTCAGCGCTTTATAGATAAGCGATTCTGGCTATTTTTTATAGAAAATTCAGACTGATCGGTCAAAGGTCACCACATGGTCCACCAGCGCGCGAATACCGATCCATTCGCCGATGGCGTGGTCGTGGTGGCTGGGCACATGGGCCAGCAGTGCCTGGCCGTTTTCCAGGCGCAGGGTGTAGAGGAATTCCGAGCCTCGAAAGGATTTGCGCACAATCTGCGCCTGCACCGGCGCGGCATCGTCGTGCACGATGTCGTCGGCGCGCAGCAGCACATCGCATTCACCGGCGGGGTAGCTGGTCGGCAGCGGGCACTCGGTGAGGTTGCCCAGGTCGCCCAGCGGCGTGCGCACCACCACACTCTGGCCTTGCTGCACCAGCGTGGCCGGAGCGAACACGCCATGGCCGATGAAGTCGGCCACGAAGCGCGTGGCCGGGCGGTGGTAGAGGGTATAGGCGTCGTCCCACTGGTGCAGGTGGCCCTGGTGCATCACACCGATCACGTCACCGATCGCGAAGGCTTCGAGCTGGTCGTGGGTGACGAAAAGCGCCGTGGCCCCCGCCTGCTTGAGGATGCCGCGCACCTCGTGGGCCAGGCGTTCGCGCAGGTCCACATCGAGGTTGGAGAACGGCTCGTCGAGCAGCATGAGCTGCGGGCGCGGCGCCAGGGCGCGTGCCAGCGCGACGCGCTGCTGCTGGCCGCCCGAGAGTTCGTGCGGATAGCGGTGTTCGCTGCCTTCCAAGCCCACGAGCTGCAGCACCTCGGCCACGCGTGCGGCCTGCTCGGCGCGAGGCAGATCGTGGATGCCGAAGGCCACGTTGCGCCCCACGCTCAGGTGGGGGAACAGTGCGTAGTCCTGGAACACCATGCCGATGCGTCGCTCTTCGGGGGGCATGTTGCGCTGCGGGCTGCCGACGATCTGCTTGCTCAGGCGGATGGTCCCCGCAGCCACGGGCTCGAGACCCGCCACCGCGCGCAGCAGCGTGGTCTTGCCGCAGCCCGAGGGGCCGATCAGCACGCCAATCTGTCCTGCGCTCAGCCCCAGGGACACGCCTTGCACGGCTGCCTGGGTCTGGCCGGTATAACGCACTTCAAGTTGGGAGACCTCTAGGAACATGGTTTGATTGTAGGTCTTGGCAAATGCTTAAAATTCGCATTTGTATTTGTGGCCACCCGCTGCGGCACCCTCTGCTGCTTTCCATATTGCCGTCCGAGTCGCTCACCTTGCCACGTTTCCTCGCTGCCCTGCGCATTGTTCCCCTGCTCCTGCTGGCCGGCCTGCTGTCGTTGCCGGTGCTGGCGCTGCTGGGCGCGTGGCTGCCCTGGGGGCAGACGGAGGCCAGCGCCGGGGCCATCCTGCGTGAGATGGCGGCCACGGTGCTGCCGGGCTATGTCTGGACCACGCTCTGGCTGGCCTTGTGGGTCGGGTTGGGCGCTGCGGTGGTGGGGACGGCGACGGCGGCTGTGGTGACCTTGTTCGAGTTTCCCGGGAGGCGGGTGTTCGAATGGCTACTGCTGCTGCCGCTGGCCATGCCCGCCTATGTCACGGCCTATGCCTATACCGACTTTCTGCAGTTCAGCGGACCGCTGCAGGTCGGCTTGCGCGAGGCTTTCGGTCTTGAAGGTCGTCTGTTGCCCGAGGTGCGCAGCCTCTGGGGCGCCATCTGGGTTTTCCTGTTTTCGCTCTACCCTTATGTGTACCTGCTGGCGCGCACGGCGCTGGGCGAGCGCGCTGCCCACCTGATGGAAGCTGCGCGCCTGCTCGGGGCGCCGCTGTCGCGGCGCATCGCCACCATCGCACTGCCACTGGCGCGCCCGGCGGTGGCCGCTGGCGTCGCGCTGGTGCTCATGGAAACACTGGCCGACTTCGGCGTGACCAGCTATTTCGGCATCCAGACCTTCACCACCGGCATCCTCAAGGCCTGGTTGTCCATGGACAACCGCACGGCAGCTGCCCAGCTCTCGACCATGTTGCTGGCGCTGGTGCTGCTGTTGCTGTGGCTGGAGCACCGCGCCCAGCAGCGCATGCGTTTTGCCGCACCGCGTGGCCATGCGGGCGCCACCGAGGCCCAGCCGGTTCCGCTGCAGGGAGGGGCGCGCATGGCAGCCTGGGTGGTGTGCACCTTGCCAGTGCTCATGGGCTTTGTGGCGCCGGTGGTCTTCATGCTGCGTCCGCTGGCGGCCGACTGGTCGGTACTTCCCTGGGAGCGTTTTCTGGAATGGGCTTGGAACAGCGTGCGCCTCGGGGGCATCACGTCGGGGCTGGCGGTGGCCGTGGCGCTGGCGCTGGCCTTTGCCGTGCGCCGCAGGCCCGATCTGCTGACGCGCGGCGTGGTGCGGCTGGCCAGCGTCGGCTATGCGGTGCCGGGGGCGGTGATCGTGGTGGGCCTGCTGCTGCCCGTGGGCTGGCTGCAGGGGGTGGTGCCGCATTGGGGCGTCGGGGCGCTGGTTACCACCACGGCGGTCGGCATTGTCTGGGCCTACCTGGTGCGTTTCTGCGCTGTGGCGCTGCAATCGGTGCAAAGTGGGTATGCCCGCATTCCGGGCAGTCTGGACGATTCTGCACGCATGTTGGGCGCCGGCGGGGTGCGCTTGCTGGCACGTGTGCATTGGCCGTTGCTGCGCCGCTCCACAGCGGCGGCGGCGTTGCTGGTGTTTGTGGACGTGATGAAGGAGTTGCCCGCCACCATGGTGCTGCGCCCGTTCAACAGCGACACCCTGGCCGTCGTGGCCTATCAGCTGGCCCGCGATGAACGCCTGGGCGAGGCCGCGTTGCCCTCGCTGGCTCTGGTGCTGGTGGGCTTGGTGCCGGTGGTGTTGCTCAGCCGCACTCTCCGCAGTCGCGCCTGAAAACAAGGGTTTACCCTGATGTGCTGCGCTTTCAGGTTTGAATTTTCAGGCGAATCACGTTAACCTGCCAGCCTTTGCTGCGCAGATGGGCCTGCATGGCAGGCAGCAACTGGCGCAGTTTGGCCGCTGCTGCATTGCTTTTGACCATGATGCACCAGGTCGTACCCTCAATCGGGCCGGCCCGCAATGCCGGGCGCAGTGCCGGCGGAACCAGAGATTCCACGGCCTTGAGCCGTTCGCTCGATTCACGCGTGAGTGCCGCCAGTTGCGCCAGCATGGGCGACGCGTCAGCGGCTTGCTGGAGCGTGACGGCGTGGTGGCGGCGGTGCATGGGCGTTGAATACACAGGAAATCAAGAATGCAGCTGATTATCATGGACTCCCGGCTGGCGCGCAGCCAGGCCATCCATCTGTCGGGGCCGCGCCTGTTGGCCGCCGTGCTGGCCGCTTCCCTGGTTCTGATGTGTGTGGCCGCCATGCTGTACCACCTGGTCTTCCTCAAGGGCGCGCGAGAGGGCTGGCCCGTCGTGGGCTCCCTGGTGCGCCTGGTGGTGCAGGATGAGTTCGATCAGCGAGATCGCTTCATGCGGCAAAACCTGGATGCCATGGCCCGCAAGGTGGGCGAAATGCAGGCGCGCATGGTGGAGCTGGAATCCTTGGGCGAGCGGGTTTCGGGCCTGGCCGGCATGGCCACTACAGGTGACAAGGCGCGCACTCCGGGCATGGGGGGCGCGCTGATCGCTGCACGCCCGTTGTCGATGCAGGAGCTGGATGAGACCCTTAATGCGTTGCAGCAAGTGGCGGGGCAGCGCATTGACCTCATGACGGTGCTCGAATCGCGCCTGTTCGACCAGCACATCCGCAAGCACATGGTGCCCACCGAGACCCCGGTGCCTGGCGGGATCGCCACTTCCACGTTCGGTTTCCGCATCGATCCGATCACCGGCCGGTCGGCGTTGCATGCCGGTCTGGACTTTCCCGCGGATACAGGGACCGATATCGTGGCCGCAGCGGGTGGCGTGGTGGTGACCCAGGAATACCATCCGGAATTCGGCAACATGGTCGAGGTGGACCACGGCAACCAGCTGGTCACCCGTTATGCCCATGCCTCCAAGGTCCACGTCAAGCAAGGGGATCTGGTACGCCGGGGCCAGAAAATCGCCAAAGTCGGTTCCACCGGGCGCTCCACCGGGCCGCACCTGCACTTCGAGGTGCTGGTGCAGGGGGTGCCTCAGGATCCGCAGAAATTCCTGGCTGCGGGCAGCTCGTCCGCTCGTCAGGTGGCTCTGCGGGCCGGAGCGCCGGCCATGGGCTCCGCCGGCAGGTAAAATCGCGCCTTCGGGGTCGGTGCCTGCCTTGGGCGGGTCGCTTGCAATGCCGGGTGATGGCCCCAATTGAACTCACTTCTTCATAGGGATTCTGGACGTTCGGCGTACCCTTTGGCACGCAGGGCGGACCTGTTCGCATGGCCACCAACTTCCTCACCAAAATTTTCGGCAGCCGCAACGACCGGCTTCTCAAGCAATACCGCAAGACGGTGGTGCGCATCAATGCGATGGAGCCCGAATACGAGGCGCTGAGCGACGAGGCGTTGCGCGCCAAGACGCAGGAGTTCAAGGACCGCGTGGCCCAGGGCGAGTCGCTCGATGCGCTGCTCCCCGAGGCATTCGCCGTGGTGCGCGAGGGTTCCAAGCGCGTCATGAAGATGCGCCACTTCGACGTCCAGCTCATGGGCGGCATGGCGCTGCACTACGGCAAGATCGCCGAAATGCGCACGGGCGAAGGCAAGACGCTGACAGCCACGCTGCCGGTGTACCTCAATGCGCTGTCGGGCGACGGTGTGCACGTGGTCACGGTGAACGACTACCTGGCCAGCCGCGACGCCAAGTGGATGGGTCGCCTGTACAACTTCCTGGGCCTGACGGTGGGCATCAACCTGCCCAACATGCCGCGCGAGGAGAAGCAGGCTGCCTATGGTTCCGACATCACCTACGGCACGAACAACGAATACGGCTTTGACTACCTGCGCGACAACATGGTCTACGAGGCCCATGACCGCGTGCAGCGCCGCCTGAACTACGCCATCGTCGATGAGGTGGACTCCATCCTGATCGACGAGGCGCGCACCCCGTTGATCATCAGCGGCCAAGCCGAGGACCACACCGCCACCTACGTGGCGATGAACAAGGTCGTGCCGCTGCTGGTGCGCCAGGAAGGCGAGGCCGACCCGCGCACGGGCGAGGGTGTGACCAAGCCCGGCGACTTCACGATCGACGAGAAGTCGCACCAGGTGTTCCTGACCGAGCAAGGCCATGAAACGGCCGAGCGTGTGCTGGCGGCCCATGGCCTGATCGCCGAGGGCGCTTCGCTCTACGACCCGGCCAACATCACGCTCATGCACCACCTGTATGCGGCGCTGCGGGCCAACCACATCTACAACCGTGACCAGCACTACGTGGTGCAGAACGGCGAGATTGTCATCGTCGATGAATTCACAGGCCGTCTGATGTCGGGCCGGCGATGGAGCGAGGGGCTGCACCAGGCCGTCGAGGCCAAGGAAGGCGTGCAGATCCAGGCCGAGAACCAGACGATGGCCTCGATCACCTTCCAGAATTACTTCCGCTTGTACAACAAGCTCTGCGGTATGACGGGTACGGCCGATACCGAGGCCTACGAGTTCCAGGAAATCTACGGCCTCGAAACGGTGGTGATTCCGCCCAACCGCCCGAGCAAGCGCGATGACCAACTCGACCGCGTGTACAAGACCACGCGCGAAAAATACGAAGCGGCGATTCTGGACATCCGCGAATGCCATGAACGTGGCCAGCCGGTGCTGGTGGGCACGACTTCGATCGAAAACTCGGAGATCATCGACCAGCTTCTGAACAAGGCCAACCTGCCGCACCAGGTGCTCAACGCCAAGCAGCACGCCCGCGAGGCCGACATCGTGGCCCAGGCAGGGCGAGCTGGCATGATCACCATCGCCACGAACATGGCCGGGCGGGGCACCGACATCGTGCTCGGTGGCAATATCGAGAAAGACATTGGCGTCATCGAGGCCGACGAAAGCCTGGACGAGGGCACCAAGCAGTCGCGTATCGCGCAGCTGCGAGCCGACTGGACGCGCGAGCACGAGAAGGTCAAGGAACTGGGCGGCCTGCGCATCATCGCCACCGAGCGCCATGAGTCGCGCCGCATCGACAACCAGCTGCGCGGCCGTTCGGGCCGCCAGGGCGACCCGGGCTCCTCGCGTTTCTACCTGAGCCTGGACGATTCTCTGATGCGCATCTTCGCGGGCGACCGCGTCCGGGCCATCATGGACCGGCTCAAGATGCCCGATGGAGAGGCCATCGAAGCGGGCATTGTCACGCGCAGCATCGAGTCGGCGCAGCGCAAGGTCGAGGCACGCAACTTCGACATCCGCAAGCAACTGCTTGAATACGATGACGTGGCCAATGACCAGCGCAAGGTCATCTACCAGCAGCGCAACGACATCCTCGATGCATCCGACCTGTCCGACGTGATCGGCGCCATGCGCGAGGATTGCTTCACCGACATCGTTCGCCAGTACGTGCCGGCCGAGTCGGTCGAGGAACAGTGGGATCTGGCCGGGCTGGAGAAAGTGCTGGCCGACGAGTGGCAGATCCAGCTGCCGCTGCAGAAAGAGGTTGAGGGGGCACAGTCGGTCACCGACGACGAGATTCTGGACAAGGTGGTCCAGGCTGCGCACGATGCCTTCAACGCCAAGGTGCAAATGGTGGGCCAGGAGAACTTCACGCAATTCGAACGTGTGGTGCTGCTGCAGACCTTCGATACCAACTGGCGCGACCACCTGAGTTCGCTGGACTACCTGCGCCAGGGCATCCATCTGCGCGGCTACGCGCAGAAGCAGCCCAAGCAGGAATACAAGCGCGAGGCTTTCGAGCTGTTCCGCCAGCTGCTCGACATGGTCAAGAACGAGGTCACGAAGGTGCTGATGACGGTGCAGGTGCAATCACCTTCGGAGCTGGACCAGGCCGCCGAGGTGATGGAGCAGCGCGCCGAGAATATCGCCAACGTGACCTACACCGCGCCCACCGAAACGGGCGAGGTCGAGACCACGGTGGACGAGCGCACCCTGAGCGTGCAGCAGAAGGTGGCCGCCGGTGGCCGGGTGGGCCGCAACGATCCCTGTCCCTGCGGTAGCGGGAAAAAATACAAGCAGTGCCACGGCAAGCTGGCTTGACACTCCACCAGCACACGACACGGGCCGCGGCCCGTGTTTTCATTTTGGTAGCGCGGTGACTGCGTATCATCGGCCCAGTTTTTGGAAGGAAATCCCATGCCTGTACATCTCTCCGCTCCCAACCCCGCCGACCTGCACCCCGTTGCCGGGGTGCGCATCGGTGTCGCCGAGGCCGGCGTGCGCAAGGCCCACCGCAAGGATCTCACGGTGTTCCTGCTCGATGAAGGCAGTGCAGTTGCGGGCGTGTTCACGCAGAACCGCTTCTGCGCCGCGCCGGTGCAAGTCTGCCGCGAGCATCTGGCGCGTGGTCAGGCCATCCGTGCCCTGGTGGTGAACACCGGCAATGCCAATGCCGGCACGGGTGCCGAGGGCCTGGCGCGCGCCCGTGCCACCTGTGCGGCGCTGGCGCGCCAGTTGCAGATCGACCCGGCGCAGGTGTTGCCATTCTCCACGGGCGTCATCATGGAGCCGCTGCCGGTGGACCGCATCGAGGCCGGCCTGCCCGCCGCCATCGCCGACGCGCAACCCGCCCACTGGGCCCGTGCGGCCGAGGGCATCATGACCACCGACACGGTGGGCAAGGCCTTCAGCCGCCAGGTGCAGATCGGCGGCGCCACCGTCACGGTCACCGGCATCGCCAAGGGTGCGGGCATGATCCGCCCGAACATGGCGACCATGCTGGGCTTCGTAGCCACCGATGCGCGCATCGCCCCCGGCCTGCTGCAGGGCCTGGTGCGCGAGCTGGCGGACCAGTCGTTCAACCGCATCACCATCGACGGCGACACATCCACCAACGACTGCTTCATGCTCGTCGCCACGCAGAAGGCGGCGCACGCCAGCATCGAGCGCCTCGACAGCGCGGAAGGCCAGGCGCTGAAGGCGGCGCTGCTGGAAGTGGCGCAAAAACTCGCCCAGGCCATCGTGCGCGACGGCGAGGGCGCCACCAAATTCATTACCGTGCGCGTGGAAGGCGGCAAGACCGGCGAGGAATGCCGCAAGGTGGCCTACGCCATCGCCCATTCGCCGCTGGTCAAGACGGCCTTCTTCGCCAGCGACCCGAACCTGGGCCGTATCTTGGCAGCCGTGGGCTATGCGGGCATCGATGACCTGGACCAGACCGGCATCGACCTCTATCTCGACGATGTGCATGTGGCCGTGCAGGGCGGCCGCAACCCCGCTTACCGCGAGGAAGACGGCCAGCGCGTGATGAAGCAGAGCGAAATCACCGTGCGCGTGCTGCTGGGCCGGGGTGATGCGCAGGACACGGTGTGGACCTGCGACCTGAGCCATGAGTATGTGACCATCAACGCCGACTATCGCTCTTGACGTGGACACCCCCCTGAGCCGCTGCGCGGCTTCCACCCCCCGCTCTTGCATTGCTGCGCAATGCGGGCTGGGGGACGCCCCCAGCGCGGGGGCTGCTGGCTTGGGCCGCGCCAGGTTCATGCGCCGTGGACGCACGCGAGTGCGAAATGTTTGCTACGTATTTAATAGCTCCTGGCGCTTTATGAATGGGCGCTGGAGGCCAAAATGAACGAAAAAATTGAACACCTGATGGTGCGCGCCGAGCAGCTCATCGCGCGCATCGAGTCCGTGTTGCCGCAGCCACTGGCGGCGCCCGACTGGTCGGCGGCCATTGCCTGGCGCTACCGCAAGCGCAGCAGCGGCCACGGCACGCTTGAACCCGTGCGCCATGTGGCCGCAATGCGCCTGGAAGATCTGCAGGAGATCGATGGCCAGAAGGAAAAGATCCGGCGCAACACCGAACAGTTCGTGCGCGGCCTGCCGGCCAACAACGTGCTGCTGACGGGCGCACGCGGCACCGGCAAGTCCTCGCTCATCAAGGCCTGCCTGAACGCCTATGCACCGCAGGGGCTGCGCCTGATCGAGGTGGACAAGGCCGACCTGACCGATCTGCCCGACATCGTGGACGTGGTGGCCGGCCGGCCGGAATACTTCATCGTGTTCTGCGACGATCTGAGCTTCGAGGATGGCGAACCGGGCTACAAGGCGCTGAAGTCCATCCTCGATGGCTCGGTGGCCGCCGCCACCCCGAACGTGCTGATCTACGCCACCAGCAACCGGCGCCACCTGCTGCCCGAGTACATGCGCGAGAACCTCACCTACACCCACACCGACGATGGCGAGGTGCATCCGGGCGAGGGCGTGGAGGAGAAGATCTCGCTGTCCGAGCGCTTCGGCCTGTGGGTGAGCTTTTATCCGTTCAGCCAGGACGAGTATCTGGCCATTGCCGGGCAGTGGCTGGCGTCGTTCGGGCTTGATGCGTCGGCCATTGCGGGCGCGCGCGCCGAGGCGCTGGTCTGGGCGCTGGAGCGCGGCTCGCGCAGTGGTCGGGTGGCTTACCAGTTCGCGCGTGATTATGCGGGGCGTCGCGGTGGCTGAGGCGACGCCCGTGCAGCGCAAGCACACCGAGGTCGCGGTGGGCATCCTGATCCGTGGTGACGGTGCCCTGCTGCTGACGACACGACCGCCGGACAAGGTCTATGCGGGCTACTGGGAGTTTCCCGGCGGCAAGATCGAGGCGGGCGAGACCGTGGAGCAGGCGCTGCGCCGCGAGCTGCACGAGGAACTGGGCATCACCATCGGCCCGGCTGCGGTCTGGAAGGTGACCGAGCACGACTACCCGCACGCCCTGGTTCGGTTGCACTGGTGCAAGGTGCATGAATGGACAGGGGATTTCGAAATGCGCGAGGGCCAGGCCATGGCCTGGCAGCATTGGCCGCTGGCCGTGCGCCCGGTGTTACCGGGAGCCTTGCCCGTGCTGGGCTGGCTGGCCGAAGAGCGTGGCGTGCCGTTCAACCCCGAAATACTATTAAATCAATAGCTTTTAACGCAGACAGAGTAAGGGCTGGGGTCGTATTTAGTTGATGCTTGTGCGCGGATCGCCAAAGGTGGCATCTTCGGGCGGTGCATTGGCCGGAACGCGAAAGTTTTCGCTGGCCCAGGCGCCCAGATCCATCTGCTTGCAGCGCTCGCTGCAAAAAGGGCGCCAGGGGTTTTGCGGGCTGTAGAGGCTGGGGCCGCGGCAGGCGGGGCAGGCGACCTGCCGGGCGGAAGCGGAGGGCCGTACGGTGTCACTCATGGGCAGCAGGGGGTGGCCATCAGGCGCACAGTGTCAGTTCAAAGACGGCATCATCGGCGCTGGCCTGCAGGGGGCCTTCGGGCAACTGGTGCATCAGGCGTACCGACACCATCAGCCGGTTGCCACTGATCTCGGGCACCAGGCCCAGCGCAGGGTCGATGCGCAGGCGCAGCAACTGGAAGGTGCGGCCCTGCGGGAGGTTCTGCTGCAATTGGCCGCGCTCGGCAGCCACTTTCTGGGGGACGCCCGCATCGCGCAGGAGCTTGAGCAGCAGGTAGATGGACTCTGCCAGGGGAGCCAGCGTGGAGGCCCAGCCCTCCAGTGCTTGCTGCCGGTCGGTGGCGGGCCGGTGCTGCCAGGCGTAGTAGCTGGGCAGGTCGAAACCGCAGGTGCCACCCGGAATGCCTGAACGGCTGCGAATGCTCATCAGCCATTCGTTCTCGGTCAGGGTCTGGCCGGTTTTCCCTACCTGGGTGTTGAGCTGGACAAAGCACCGGTCAAGCTGGGCCACGATGGCATCCAGGGCAGATTCGGAAATGGCGGGGTTGCCCCGGTAGCCATCCAGTACATGTTTCTGCTTTTCGATGTCCTTGAGAACGTCGGATTTCAGATCGGCCCGAGCTGCCACGTCCATGATCTCGAACACGGTGGTCAGCGCGAAGTGGTGGTCCAGCGCATGGCTGCGTGCGATCAGTTCACCCAGGCGCCGGAACAGGTGTTCCAGCCGCAGATAGGTGCGGATGCGTTCGTTGAAAGGGTATTCGTAAAGAATCACGCTGCCAGTTTCCAGGTAAAGGCGCCAGGGGCGAGGGCCGCATGGGGATGCTCGGCATGCCGGGCGCAGAGACAGGCGATGCAGGCATTGCCACCGCGCAGTTGCATGCAGCAATCCGCCAGAAAGACACGCATGGCGACGGGCCGAAGTTTAATCATAGTCCGAACCGTCCAGCCAGCGTGATCACCCGGGCATTCAAGGCATCCATGGTGAGCTGGTCGTTGTACAGCACGATGTCTGCGGCAGCACGGCGACGCCGACGGCTGGCCTGCGAGGCAATGATGGCTTCAATGGCGCTGCGCTCAAGGGCATTGCGCGCCATCACGCGTGCAATCTGTGTTTCTGTGGGGCAATCCACCACGATCACAGCATCCAGTTTGCGGGGCCAATGCGTGGATTCGACCAGCAAGGGGATGTCGAACACGCTGGCCGCGGCTGAGGCGGGTGCGCGCGTCATCCTCGTCGACGAGCAGCCGGAAGTCGGCGGCGCTCTGCATTACGATATGTCGGTGA
>JAANMT010001374.1_pt1 | contig 24113 bp, 23 predicted proteins | sample 7279711 | NCBI WGS metagenome assembly JAANMT01 (sample SAMN14094538, study PRJNA606508) | bioreactor metagenome | isolation source: A lab-scale SPAN reactor treating ammonium-rich wastewater day 1 | place: Ireland: Galway | collected 2017-01-16 | reverse complement strand
TCCCATCGGTTGATGATTCAATAACGAAGCATAGAATTCAGCGGGATGGTGTTGAAGTAGATAAGCTGTTTTGTAGCTTGTGTCGCCAAATGAAGCAGCATGTGCTTCACAAAAACCATAACCGGCGTACCCCTGAATCCACGTAAATACTCGCTCCGCTAGGTCCGGCTCAACTCCGCGTTCGATGGCCTGTTTGACGAACTGTTCACCTAGCTCAGCCATCTTCTCGTGAGATCGGTTGTGGGATATCGTCCTGCGTAGGACGTCAGCTTGACCCGGTGTAAAACCCGCTAGTTCAACAGCAATGCTGATCACCTGTTCTTGGTAAAGGACAACGCCGTAGGTGTGTTCCAGAATCTTATCTATCACCGGATGAATCGAAACGACTTGCTCGGTGCCATTGCGTCGCCTAACAAACGGTTCGACCATATCGCCTTTCAGGGGTCCCGGACGAATCAGGGCCACGGCAGCAATGACATCTTCAATGGTTCTTGCCTGTAGACGCGGTGCCAATGACTGTTGTGCTGGGCTTTCATTCTGAAATCCGCCTGTCGTTTCTCCGGAACGAAGTAGCTCGAAAGTCTTCTCGTCATCCAGTGGTATTTGGTCATATTCAAACTTGGGTGAATGCTGCCGAACCATCACAGCCGTATCCTCCACGACACCAAGTGTAGGTAGTGATAGCAAGTCGAATTTCACCAATCCAAGATACTCGACACCATCTTTGTCATAATGTGAAATCAACATGCCGTTCGCTGCACGCAGAATCGGCGTAATTTCCTGCACCGGCGAACCTGTTATCAATACACCGCATGGATGTGCCGAGATGTGCCTTGGTAGGTCATCCAACCCCGCACAAAGTTCGAACAGTAATTCAAACTTCTTTTTGTCGACCTGCAAAGCCCTTATTTCCGGCCTACTGTCAAGTGTTGACGCGATTCGTTTTGCCGAAAGTGCCCAATGGGAATATCTTGCCAGTTTGTCAATGTCTTCGGTTTCAAACCCAATTGCTTTTGCCACATCGCGGATCGCTCCACGGGCCCGATAGCGATTGAAGGATGCCACACCTGCGACATGTTCTTGACCGTACTTGCCAATGACATGTTGAACAATATCTTCGCGATACCTGCGATCAAAATCAATATCAATATCCGGCAGCGAGTCTTTTCGTTCCGGATTAATGAATCGCTCAAAGCGAAGATTGCGTTTGAACGCGTCAACTTTGGTGATGTCGAGGCAATAGGCCACAACCGAGTCTGCTGAACTTCCCCGTCCTGCGTAGCGGACGCCCTTTAATCTGGCGAAGCTTAGGAGATCGTGGACAATCAGAAAGTACCCTGTAAACCCTAGTTCTGTGATGACACTAAGCTCGTACTTGATGCGCTTGTCGAGTTCGTCGCTAAAGCTGCCATACTTCCTTCGAGCGCCTGCCTCGGTCAGTTGGTACAATGTGCGGATAGTAGTCTCTTCTGCTTCATTACCGAATCTGGGGCGATATTGTAAATCATTTAGTATGTAGTCTTCACATCGTTCTGCGATGATGCGAGTCGCCGCCAATGCTTGTGACATATCTTCAAACAGTTTCGCGATCAACTCGGGGCTCTGCAGATATCCAAAACCGTTGATAGGACGTTCGGGATGCGGATCATCCAATTTAATTAGATTGCGAATGCAGGAAAGCAAATCAAAGACTCGGTATTGATCGGGCCGTGCGTAGTGAACAGGATTGCAGGCAACGACAGGAATATTGAGTTTAGAGCAAAGTGCCAGCAGCCTGGCATTGAATTCCAGTTGCATAGGTTGGAATGTTCGCTCTATGCGGACGAAGAAGTCAGCCCCGTATCTATCACGTGCGCATCGAAGCCACGCCTCAACCTTATCCATGCGTCGCTGAAAAACCCACGTCGTGAACGGTGCATCATTGCCGCCTGCAAGTAGAATCAAGTCTTCTGCTTGATCCAGTAGTCGATCTTCATTCAGCAGAGGCTGGCGCCGTTCGTTCTCCAAATGTGACTCTGTAAGTAACCTGCATAGAGAAGCAAAACCCCTGCGTGACTTCGCAAGGGCTACTATTCTGCCGGTATTCAGGGTTAGCTCGGCACCGAGAATCGGCCGCACTCCGTGGCGTTTACATAATCCAAGGAACTCTGGTACGCCGCACAAGTGATCGAGGTCGGTCAGCGCCATGGCTTCGTAACCAAGCTGTGCTGCGACTTTGACAAGTTCTTCCAATCGCGATGCGCCATTCAGAAAGCTGAACTCGCTGCGAACCATCAGGGGTACTGGTGCTTTCATGCGGTCTTGGCAAGCCAATCTCCAGAGTTCGGATTGCGGCACAATAGAATTCTTCGCTGATTGGTCAGCACAAGAAAGAACTCCTTTGCTACTTCCGTTTCCCACCAACGTCCTGCTTCCCACCAATGGTCTAGGACGCAGACAATCAGCTGTGATTGACCACGCCACAAAAGAGAATTAGGGGCACCAGCCGTGCATGTGACATTCACAGGCTCCATACTATGGCAGAGTTAGCCCACGAGACTGATAGACTAGTTGTGCAAAACGAGGCTGCTGTCGTGCATACGCAGTACTTCCAGTCACCAATAAATCTATGCCGTACCGGGTGTGAAGTTTGTTTTGTGCGCGTTCAAGTTGTTCTCCAGCGTTGTTAGTAAGCGACTTTTCCCAAAGTAAATCTTGAGTAGCTTGGCGAGGTAGCAATTCTCGCGCTTCAATGCAAATGCTTTTCAGGTTATTCTGCATGCCATCTGGCAGCAAGTCAAGCAAGATCTTCGTAAGCCGTCCTTCAGTAAGAACTCCTTGCGAGATTCTGCGGTCTATTTCGTGCTTCTTCACACGAGACTTGTAGGCTATTCGTAAACATGCGGACTGCAAAGAAGCTTCTGCTAGTTGTGTAACGACACTCCGTGCGGCTTCTGAAATCGCTCGTTCACAGGCATGTTCATCAAATTCTGTGATATCCGCGTGTGTTTCAATCTTTTGGGGCGGGAAGTTTGGTCGAACAGGCTCTTTGTGCCTGGTTAAGCACTTCAGCACAAAGTTCCGGTCAAACCCGAGATGGGATTCCAGGAAACCCGACGGCAAAGCCATGACCTGTGCAACGGTATGAACTTCGAAGTGGTGAAGCCTTTCCGAAACGCGTTCAGGCAAGGACATTGATTCAACTGGCAACTTAGCCAGAACAAGCGACTCCATCACAGAAGTAATAAACTGATTTTGCCCACGCGCCAGCCATGCCATCCATTTGTCGGCACCACCACCCCAGTCGAAACTTTGACCAGTTCTTTTCGACAATTCTTCATTTAGTCCACCAATCATCGCATCCGTATTGCCAAATCGCTTGAAGTCCTTCGTGATGTCCAAATACCCCAGGTGCAGATCAGTCGTTTCTATTTCAGGAGTAAATTGGGCGACGACGGACCAGACATTTTCAAAACGGTCCAAGAAATCCTCGGGTTTGAAGTCCCGCACTTCCAGCCCTGGACACCGTCTTCGTGCAAGTCTTACAGGGTCGTTGACCCGAACTCCATGACGGGTTGCTTCGTCGGATGCTTCCAGAATAGTTCGATTTCTTGCCATCACCTGCTTCCGGCCTTGACCGAGTTTTTGCAAGTAGAATCTCGGAAATACAATAAAAACAATCATAAAGCTCATGTAATTTATCCATTTGTTCAACTAATATACAGAGCAAATCGACTTGAGTCAAGGGTTCTGTATAAGCATGCTTCTAGGAAAGCCCCCTGCTTGCAACAATACCCCGCGGGTATCTCTTCCCGGCTAATACCCTAAGAATCATTCCAAACCTGGTCCCGAAACCGAGTTTGGAATTTTTTTTTGAATTTTTGAAGGCAGTGTAGGTGCAAAGATGGAAGTTTGTAGCCGTGTTATTAGTATAGATCTTCGCATGTTTAACAAAAAGAAGAAGGGTCGACTAGTCGACCCTTTTCTACTCTCACAAGCTCCAGTCAAGCGCGTTGGAGCTATATATTTTACTATTCAATCGGTCTAGCTCGAGCTATACGCCTATTCTCTACCCAAACTAACACTGCATGTGACCAAGCACGGCAATCGTGCAGCATTTGCGCTTGGCATATTGAATCGGAAAGTGTCAACTACTTCGTAGCATCCCATGTTCTTGGCGCCCAAGCAAGGACAACATTATAGTTTGTGCGACGCGGGCGATTTTCCCCAACAGCTTCGCCTTCACGTATCTTGATTCCTGGTCGAGCCGAACCCACACCCTGTCTGAATGTTTGCTATATGTTCTTAGTGAGATGTAAAAAGTGCAATGAGCTTTTCACGTAATGTGTCAACACCTTCAAGCGTAGCCGCGCTGAAAAAGACTAACTGTTCAGTGCCACCTATCAAAGCAAGCTTGTCTGAGAGGTCAATGGAGATTCGTGGACGATCACCCTCGCTCAGGCCATCTGAACGACCTCTGACTAGTACGAGCTTTGGAGTGCCGTGCTGTTCTTGTAATGTAGAGATATGAGAAATCACTTCCTCGTCGTCCTTAGAGACTTTTTCGCTTACAACAGCGAACACGATGCTGAATTTCTGAAAAGGAAAGCAAGATAGAAACTCGCGTGTGGGATGCAATGTAGTGCCGTAACCAGGCGTGTCGACAAACGCCCAGTTACGATACAATGAAACACCGGAGTGCAAATTCTTTGAGCTCCAGTTCGTCGCATCAGTTTCGGGTCCAATATAAGGCTGTGGAAATGAATCCCCCGAAGTAATGGCACGAATTAGCGAAGATTTTCCCGCACCAGGACGCCCAATGACCACAATTCGTCTTTCTACAGATAGTGCGTCAAGATTTCGACCAAGTGATTGCATGTTTTGCTCGAAGGGCGTCGGCGGAGGTGGAATTTCTTCATGCTGTGAACCATCATCATTTGACCAAGGGTCTCTGGACTTAGATTGAGGTACAAATATCGAGATAACCTTGTCGCGGAGCCAAGTAAAGAAGCCCATTAACGTCTGCTTTCAATACTGTCTGACAGCAGAAGTTGAGCTAACTTCTTGCAGTCGTCCGCGTATTTATGCCCAGCCCAATAAGTAATACCGTAGCCAATTCCGGCCGCGAGTGCTTGTCCAAGAATCGGGATGTACTTTGTGACCTGCTTAGTAGCAATGCGACCTGCGAATCGTCTTAGAAGTGCAATCAGGCCTTTTTTGGTTGCGGCCACGATGACATCTTCAGCCAATTTGCGGGCTGCCGCTTGTCCCGCTCCAGCTACCGTACCTTTCAAGATTTCCTCCACGCTTGCACCAAGTCCAAAAGTGGATCTAATCTGTTCGAACATTTTTAGGATGATTCCAATGTCTATGCCTACATCAAGTCCAGGAATCGGATTAATTCCATTCAGCGCCGCTGCGCCACTCTTTAGCGCAATTAGACTGTCGCACGCTCGCCGTTTTTCCTCGATAATCTGATCGCTTAAGACTCTGGCATGACGAATCCACTGCTCCGCTTTTGCCTCTGGCAACTTCGATTGGATCGCCAGTTCTAGCAAATCAAGTCCCTCGCCAGTTTTCACGCTAGTGAATATTATCTCTACCTCACTACTAACGTGCTTCTTTGCATCTGCGCGATATTCTTCTTTCAATTGATCTACAGTCATACCGTACTGAAAGATGGTATCGGCGCGACTAAACACTAAGATTGATGGTTTCCTCTCATTTGATGCATGCGAGAATGACCGAATGTCATCAGCGCTGTACTTCCCACTTTGCACACAAATGAACAAATCAAAACTGTTTAGGTCGAATTTGTCCCAGAAACGGTCGACGGGATAGCGACTTGTTCCGAAGCCAGGCAAATCGCCCAAAATTATGTGGTCCCCCCACTGATAGAATTGAGGTTCGATTGTGGCGTCGGTTTCAGGACCAACGTAAGCAACAGACTCACCGATCAATGCGTTGATCAAGGATGATTTTCCTGTACCGGACGCACCGTAGAAAGCTACTTTTACCGGAGTTGATTCAAGCTCGTGCAGCGCGTCTTGAATTCGCTTAAGAGTGTCATCCATCATAGGACCTCGCAAAATGGTTGTGGAATTGAGTACTTACGGATGGAGGATTGGCTGCCTGGAAGAAGAGACCTCTGGCGTCTTTGCTGGCGGCTACCACTTGTCCTACCAAGCGGATGACCTGCACAACTCAAACGACCAGAGGCCAGAACCCTTGTGGGTACTGGCCGCCAGCTTCAGAATAGTTGTACAGGAAACCCGAAGGCCTCCGCTTGGTAGGATGTCGTAAGATACTAAGGAACAGGCAGTAAGTCAAGGGAAAACCACCCAGTTGCAAAGGCTACTTGAGATAGCAACTCGTTGTAGATTCAGGAGTTTCACCTGCCTGCACTCGTGCTTGAAGGAAACCCGATGCGTAACGGTAGGCTTGCCCTGTGCGGCCGTAACAACTTACTTCTCGTCCTTGTTGTCATCCGACCGGTCATTGCCACAGACACTATCCGCGACAGTACAAACTGCGTCCACGATGACACAGCTCTTTCGATTCATATTGTTGTTCTCCTAGTTTGTGATTAGTGTCCACGTCGCGAGATCGAGAATCACACGATGTGGTAGTTGTTCTTCGCATACAAATCGCTTCACGAGGCTGCAGACAACACTCGCGGCCATCAACGGTGTGTAGCAAATCGTCCGTGCTGTGCATGGTTCTTGAAGAGATTGATCGTCAGGCACAATCGTACGCGTATACTCGACGCGTTCAGCCTTGATATGCGGTCTCACAGCAGATACGATCAAAGTTTCCAGTCCCATTCGTGCATCGACGTACAGTTGCACGTTCTGTTGTTCACGAATAGACTTCCAAATTGTCTCGCGCGACTTCATGGAATCCACTGCGCTGATGACAACGCCTGACTGCTGCCGACCGTCATACTGCATGCCGATGGTGTTCGGCAGCACTCCGGTCTGGTTCTCAACGAGAATCGAGAACGCATCTGCCTTCAATAAGCCCACATCAGACGTCCCATAAGCCTGATTGCTGACATTGTGAGTATCCACAATATCGGCATCGAAACAAGTCAGCTTGCATACGCCCATCTTGGCAAGATATAGTCCCGTGACGCTCCCAATGCTCCCCAGACCGATCAACGTTACTTGCAGATTCGCCAACTTCTCCGCATCGACAACGTCTTGCTGCCTTAGAAATCGCATGTCGTTCATGAGGTCTCCTAATACGGTTCAAAGTCGTCACGTTCAATCCCCAGCCAATTCAGTTCGTCGTCGAGTTCTTCAGCAGTCAAAGCACCTCTCGCACTGGCTTCATCAAGCTCATCGAGAATCATATCACGTCTTACCAATTGATCTTCGCGACTTCGCTTCAGAAACGTAGTCTCGCGGACTTTGGCTTTAAACTCGTCAAAGCACGCTTCTGCCAGACCGTCTACCAGTGGATATTTCACTTCCCACTGAACATCAGGAATGTACATGTGACTGGGATGGTACTGATCCAGACGCATCTGTGTGTCACGACGCTTGTTTACAACGAGGCTGAGTAGCCATTCATTATTAGCAAGGCCGCTGATGCATGACTCATCTTGACCGCTCCAGAAAACTGACATGCTGCCATGCGAGTGCGCCCAACATCTTAACTTGCGAGAGTCAATTCCCTTCGCTTCCAGTTCTGATATCAGTCTGGCAACATCAGCTACGTCCATGTCAGTTTCTTCGCATGTGCACTGCTGCTTCACGAGAAAGAAGTCGGTGACAACCAATGCCGTCGTGCGCCCAGTTTCAGTGCTGAAGACTTCATCCACTAGCCCGAGACAACTGACTTCACCTCTCGCAAAATCAGTCCACAGCCACAATTTCTGCATGGCTTCGGCTTCCACTTGAATCTTCACACCAGCATCAACCGGCTGTCGCGGTGTCCTCTGCAAGTTCTGCATCGGCCTCCTCCTCTTCTTCGTCTTTCGGACGGTTGGGGCAGTTCTCATCATCATGGTCATCGTATTGCTGACAGTGCTCGCACCACCAGCATGACTCGCAATCCGAAATATCGTGACCATAGTCATCACACCATGAACAGTATGGCTCATCGTCGGCGTTGTCCTCAACGAAGTCAGGATCCCATTTCTCAATCTTCTGAAACGGATCGCTGCTGTTGTAGGAGTGCAGAAACTGATGCACCAACTGAAACAATCCATGTAGATCAAGTTCTCCTGCGAGTCTTGAGACAAGGTGGCCAATGTTTCCCCAGCAGATGTTGTTAGGGTCATCTGTGACATGCGGATGAATGTATCCGTTGCATTCGGTGCCGCCGCTGATCAACACTTTGCCTTTGTCGAGATCAACTTCAACCACGTAAGGCTCGAAGTTGTAACTACCACCATCGTGTTCCAATGTAATCGGATACGTCTCTGCAATCACTGATTTGTCTACCACATAGATATGCGAGTAGCACGATGGCACAAGCTTCATCATTTCGACAAACGCTCTAGTGGCTTTTGCCTTGATGAATTCAGGTGCTCTACTAAACATGTTCAGAATCTCGCGGTCGCCTTCGATCTTCCGTGACAACGTCATCACCTGCATGCACAGGCGCTCGAGTTCATACTTGTCATCCCGAAGTGAAATGGCAAGTTCATGCTTTCGTTCGGCAGCCACAGTTTGCATCGTGTCGATCAGTGTTTCCCTTTGACGTTTCCTAAACGTCCGGCACATTCTAGGAAGATGTTGGTCGAGGATGTTCGAGGTCACATCGAGTCTTGGCGTACCATAAAGCACTAACCATGACGGTGACACTTTGCCGAGCAACACTGATTCCATCACCAGCGGATCACCGAACAGATCCAGACAGAACTGCGAAGTAGCGTCGGCATTAACATAGACAGCTATACCGACTTCATGCCACTCCCGCATCTCGCTTTCGTTTGTGATCAATGCGATAGGCGTATGAAGTTTCTGTTCGTAGAATCTGATCAAGGTTCTGATTTGTTGTTCAATCATTAGCACTCCTCCGGAGGAAAGAGAGGGCCATGACCACGTAGATCACAGCCCTCCCTTAATAAGCAGGCAGCGAAGAATCCTGCCTACCAGCCCCCGCCTTTCACTTGTGGCACCAGGGTTAACACGGACCCTTCGACCAGGATATCCGTATCGAAACACGGGCTGCCATTCAGGTGCCGGGTGTAACTTGAATCCTTCGGGAAACCGGCCTCCGCGATGGCTTGTTCGACGGTCGTGCCGTCACTGACGTTGATTTCCTTAGCCGATCGGCCAAGGCACAATACCTTCACACGCATGTGATTCTCCTTGATTTGAACTGGATCGGTTACAATACCCGTGCTGATACCGACACGTTCTTATGCCAGATAACACGAGCAACTTGAATATTTCCCAAAAGCTGTCTATATTCAGCACAGCCAAAGTCAAGGGCGCTTTGACAACCAAACTGGTTGTCATGAAAACTACAAATCAGTCCAGAGGGAAGTGCGGCGATGGAGATCAAGAAAGTTATTAACCACTTTCGCGGTTATAGTGAGGGAAGCAGTCGCACTTTTCTGACAGACGATTGGCGCATGCGGAAGCTTTACATGGCAGGCTACGGCATGTGGGATGTCAGAGATTGGCCACTAGACAGCAACTTTGTGCCTGCATTTGAGCAATGCTTGGCACTCATTTCGTCGACTCAATGGACACGAGAAGTAAACAAGTCAGAACACGCCACTGCCATCTCGCTAATTGACAACATCTCCGCTTCTCCGATTGGAAACAAACGAAAATTACTTCCCAGTTATGCTGTGCTAGAGTGTTTTGCTGCTTGGAGTGATTTGCGGGACCAGATAAGTTCAAAGATGCGTGTTTCTGTGGATAAGTGGTTTGAATTGAACCTGTCTGACATTCGACAATCTTATCTAGGTCAACTTGGTCAGGCTGTTGTTGAATTACGACGGGAATGTGAGCGTGAACATCTAAAGGAGGCACGCTCACTAATTGAGAGAATAGAGCGAAACATACTTGTTCAACCGTGGGCATTCAACCCCAAAGACGGTGCCGAATTTGTAGCTCTCTTGGAAGAAGTTACGTCGATCGTGCATGAAGTGAGGCGGCTGTACAGGAGTCGTATCGATGCACGAATCGCGAGTATAAAAGATTCTATGACTAACCCACGACATCTTTCAAAGCTAGCAGATGAGGAGTTGCTATCAGACAGTAGTTCGTATTTTGTTATATACACGCTTGGGCTAAAAGCAGAGTGGGAAAACCTTGAAGTGTGGGAGTCACAGCTTCGTAAAATTGAGTCTGTTCAGTCCACAATACGTCCGGGAGATATTGAAGTTTCTTCAAATGAAATCGCAAACATGCTTTTCAATTGTAGGTCCCTGGTCGATTTCTTGGCGCGATGCCCTCGCATCAGTGGCAATTATTCGTTCATGACAGCAAGTGACAAATTGTACAACTTGATCGGAATCGCTGGAGACACTACACTTCGAAGCAAATGGGATTTGGTAGTTGAGCACTTTCAGAGACATGAACAGAGCGATCCGTTAGTTGTGAATATGATGGTACATTTCTGCTATGGCATTGCGATATCGGGTGTGCATAGCGCAGATGCAGAGTGTGCCCTTGACATTCTAATATCTATGTTGAACGATGCTTCGTCGGTACTAACTGATATTGGAAAATGCGACATATCGTTCGCAAAGTCATTTCTAGAACGCCAACAGTCAGAAGGCCAGGAAATCGACAACTTGGGAGTCGGCGAGGTCTTTAAGTACTATGCTCCTGCATCTCGGTCTGGCAGCACCTCACAAAGTCCTTTAGTCCTTTCGGCAAATGTGGATGGCGAGAGCAACAATACAGGGCGGCATACAAATGTGACCTCACTTTCAGCTGTGATAGCACTTTTTGCTGACGCAGCTAGCGCAACTGAGCGATTGTTGGGAAACGAGTCAACGCGTGACCATTTTGCGATGTTCGGATTCACGCCACCGCCCCTCGCACAAAACAAGAGCGATCATGACGTAAGGAGCGTGTATTCTGTTTCACTTGTGGACAGCGACGATGAGTATTCGGAACGGGGCAGACGATTGCGCACATTGTCGTCGGCAGTGGTTGGATTAGGTAGCATTAACGAGACAAGGGACTTTTTTGAAGCACATTTGGCAATCACTCATCTAGAAAACTGGAACGCCATACGAGAAGCGATGGATCAAGAGGCCGAAGATATATGTTTTGAAATTCGGTCACGTGGAAGGTTATTAATGTCCTTGGCAGTACGTTTAGGAAAAAGGCGGCTAAGGTGCCCGGAAATGATTCGTTGGAGTATTGCCAGACGGGTATACCTGCGATGGGCGCTGTTCTCTGGCGAAGAATTGGACACAGGCCAGAAGCTTGGTTTCATCCATTCTCCAAACCCAAAGAGCGAAAGAGATAGACTCCAACATCGTAAAGACGTTGAGAATTTTCGGAAGTATCAACGGGAGTGGGGCGTGAGAGATTTGAGCTACATCGATCCATTGAATTCAGTCCGATGGACACAAGACGAGAGGGATTTTGCGTCCAGTCGCCTCGAGTAGTCTGCGTTCGTGAAGGTAATTTTCTATAAAGCCCGAGGTTGACTCGGGCTTTTTCGTTTGTCGAGTCTCCTCTGGACTCCCGACTGTGGCTGACCTGTCGTCACCAGTCGGTTTTAAAATACTGTTTTTGCTATAGTTTGGCTGGACAGCATGTCCAGCTATTTCTATATTGGGACGTTCGAACTAGTTAATGCAGGCGTGGCCACGCCTTGACAAATCGGCTACCGGTAGCCGTACACAACCAACTTCAGGAGTGTACGGCAATGAAGAAGAATAACACGCCTTGGACAGTAACCGAGGCAACAAAGCACATCGGCAACTATAGCCTAACTGATCTTTCTCAACTTAGCAGCACAATTAGCACCCAGTTCTGGAATGAAACACGTCGTTGGGCACGACAACTGGCTTACCGCGTTATGGACGGGATATTCGTCGGCAATTATTGGGCAGAGGAGTTTTCTGACGTTGCGGTTGCGACGCTGTGGAAGGCTTGGACCAAGCACCCCGAACTAAAAGGTGAGCCTTGGTTCAAGTTCGCTAAGACCGTTATGGTGCGAACTATCTTGCGATATGTTATTGCAGAGAGAAAGCGAGACATGTTGACCGATTTCCTAAGTACAGACGAAAATGATGAGTCCATTCATCCTTCGGCTGATGTCCTCGAATCTCGCCGGCTAAATGCCGTGTCGACGGACACCGCGCTCTCTGAAATCGATGACCAACACGACCTGTACGTTGAATTCGCGGGCTTTTACGAAGAGTTGACACCCTCCGAAAAACGAGTTCTGCCGGAACGAGTGAACAACCCCGGTGCCACAAGCGACGAGGTGGCAAAATGGGCGGGACTTCCGTCGGGCGGCTCCGTCAGGTATCACGAGATGAACTATCGGTCCAAGGCTGAGGAGTTTATCAAGAAACACCCTAACGAAGAAAAGTGGCAATCGTATTTAGTGTCTAAAGAACGCAAATCGACAAAGAATCGTGGAGTGAGAGTATGACGCACAGTCCGACGAATCGAGAATTTTGCTGCCACAATCCACGCGGCCCACCTAACGATTTTGCGCCTACATGTATCTATTAAGTAGTTCCCGAGAATAAGTAACACTTTCGACGGCGGGGTGCTCACCACCCAATCACAAAGCGCAGCGGGCAGCAGCGGTCTGCGAAAAAACACCTAAAAGAAAAGGAAATTGATGGAAGAACAGCTTCCCCAGATTCTCCCGCTTGCAGATTACTGCAAGGTGAAGGAAATCCTCGACGTGGAGAAATTCCGCCAAGAGATGAAACCGTTTCGTTGCATCGTAAAGATTCGCGGTGTCGATTACTATTCGGAAGCCGCGTACAAAGCCGGTATTCAGGAAGTCTTTGGCAAGCTCCGCGAGAAATCGCTCTCGACGGGCAAGCGCCAGATCAGCGAGTACTCGTACCACAAGCGCATCGTCACGTCTTCGCCGACGTGGATCGAAGGTAAGAAGCAGGCGATTGCCAAGGCCGAGGGTGATCTCCATGGTCTGACTGATCCCGACTTGCGTTTCAAGAAGAAGCAGGAGCTCAGCAAACTCCGCGCAGACTTGGATCGCATGGAAAAGGCTTATGCAAGCAGCGTCGAAACTCTCAAGAAATTGATGAGTGACGATGGTGTTGAAGAGCAGGGCGCTTAAGTCGATAACCGAAAAGTGAGGCACGCGGGCAGGATGTTACCGGTACGTCCTGCTCGCTGCCCCGAGGAGGAATTGTAACGTGAAACCAGTGACACGGAAGCGAGAAGCTCGCAAAGACTACCGATTCGAACGACATGTTGGCCGACTTCGTTACTCGTTTGAAGTCCAATTGCCTGGTATGATCGCTGACATCGCAGGCGCGATCAAGGATTTTGAAGCCAGGCTCATCGATCCCACTGCCCTGCCTTTCGAAAAGCGTAAGGCAATACGCGAGCTTGGACGGCTGGAAGGTAAGCTATCTGAACTCCACCAGCGCATCATTGATACACGGTGCGAAGTCGATCGCCTCGAACATCTTGATGATGCTGATGTGGATCGATGGTATCAAGCACGCGGCTGGTCGATACCCAGTCGAGAGCAGCCCGATAACAGCGAATCCGATGCATAGGCAACACTCAAATTTGGAATACTTGTGTCCTCGAAGGCGGCGCTGGGGAGACCAGTAGATGACCTCCAGCAACGGAGCGGAACGACATTATGGTTCAGTTGGACTGATCGAAGAAACAAAAACAGATTTCGCGTCTGCAAGACGCCCAAAAGGAGGAGATGCAAGAAATGAAAAAGACGGCACAGAATTACTTTGTGCAGGGTTACAAATTCGCAAACGCTGGCAATTGGCCAATGGCGATCAAGGTGATCAGTAAGGGGCTCAAGCTGGAGCCCAAAAACCCGATCGCTTTGGTGAACCGTTGCACGTGTTACGCGATGATGAAGAATTTCCCCGAGGCGCTAAGGGATGCTGACCAACTGGTTGGAATTAACCCGAACAACCACGAGGGATACTTGCTAGCTGGCAATGTCATGGCGGAAATGGGGCTGTACCTCCACGCTATTGAGACTTTTGACAAAGCAATTGCGATTTGCACAAATGAGCCTGCAGCCTATATCGGACGCGGCAACGCTTATTCGGCAATTGGGGAAGTTCAACGGGCCTACAACGACTATGTAAGGGCATTGATGCTCCTGCCAACTCTCCCAGAGGCACAAATAGGGCTTGCTCGCTCACTGGTTGAACTTGACAGACTCGTGGACGCCGTGAAAATCTACGAAGGGCTGCTGTCAACAATCGATGACCTGACATGCCCCATCGCTGTAAATGCAAAGGCAGAACTGGCTGACGTACAAGCAAAGTTGCGTAGCCGAACACCGTAGGAATAGCAAGAGCACAGGTAAGACGATTTGTATAGCCGATCCAGCGCGGCGGCAAGTCGACACCGCCCTTCTGGCCGGAGCGGTGAAATTGGAATAAGAAGATGGAAGATACAATTCCGAAACCGACAAATCATCCGATTGGAGAAATATGAACAACGGAAAGGAAGGCGGCCCTAGTCCGCCAAGCACCATCGAACGGCGCCAACTCATGACCATTGAAGAGCTGGCGGAGTATCTGCGAATCTCGAAAGGGACGATCTATAAACATGTGCGTACGGGATCGTTTCCGAGAGTGAGAATTTTTGGTCGCGTACTCTACGACCTTGCTACCGTCCATGCCTGGTTGGACAAGCAGTACGAAACTGGTGAAGAAATTGCCGCAGAGAAAGGCTACAGCCAACACGGGCGGCTGCCGCGGCGAGACAAGAGCAAGCCTGTTGTGTTCTCGCTGAACTAACTTGAAAGCCCCGCGAATTTCGCGGGGCTTCGTGTTCGGCAGCATCGGTGCCAATAAACTAAAACTATTTAGGAGTTATGGCTTACATCTACAAACGATCGAAGAAAGATCCCAAGACAGGCCGATCAAAGGATGGGCAGGTTTGGTGGGTGGCCTATATGCAGAATGGCGAGCAGGTCCGCCGGTCTTTGGGTGTTACAGATCGAAAGATGGCTGAACTCATGAAGGCGGAGATTGAACAGAACATCGAGCGCGGCAAGGCGGGATTGCCGCAGAGTATCGTCGATGTCTACGAACTTTTCGAAGAGTTCAAGCGCGCGGTGATTCTGAAGAAATCGCCCAACTACGCCAGAAGAATGTTTCAGCAGCTTAAGCCGTTCCTTGAGTATTTGCAAGGTAAGAACATGATGAATTTGGCTCGCGTAACTGTGACGGATGTCGAGAAGTTTCTGGCAGGCCGTGCACCAAATCTATCGCCAAAGTCGTGGAACGACGAACTGCGGCTGATCGAACGTTTCTTCCGATTTGCGGTTGATCGAGACTATCTCGCGAAGAATCCGGCAGCGAAGATTGCAAAAGTTCGGGTGGCCAAGAGCTCGATCGAGATCTTCACACCCGAAGAACTAGGTCTGATCTTCAAGTACGCGCATCACAATTCGGTCGCCTTCTACAAGATGTTGCTCTACACCGGGATGCGCGACGGCGAGGCGCGCTATCTTCAATGGAAGGATGTGGTGCTTGAACCTGGCAACGAGCATATCAAGATTCGAAACACGGCCGTCCACTTGACGAAGACCCGCAAAGATAGAGTTGTGCCGTTGTGCGCCGAAGCGGTTGAACTACTTCGCGAGATTCGCTCTGTGCGAAATTCTGACAACCCCTTCGTCTTTCCCGGCAAGATGGGCAACGGCCCGAAGGGACACAACCGTAACACGTGGGTTGCGTGCCTGAACAGAATCGAGGAAGCCACCGGCATTCGAATTGCCAAAGGACGCTACACGACCGGCGTGCATTTGTTCCGGCACACGTTCGCAACGAATGCGCTGGCATCCGGTGTGGACATCCGCACCGTGCAGGACTGGTTGGGGCATTCGACTATCTTGATGACGCAGCGATACACCAACCTGTTGCCCAACCAGAAGCAGGTTCAGATCCATAAATTGGCGATCGAAGTTCGACCCCCAAGCGACGCGGATAACGATAGTCTACCGGAGGGAGGTTAAGCATGAAGCTGCCAAGACTGTGCATCCGTTGGTCTGGTTGTGCACACAGAATTAGCACAAATTTAGCACACACCGCCGATTTCGGGACCAAACTGCATGACAAAGCCCCTGTTAACAATGAAGTTAGCAGGGGCTAATTTGTGGAGACGGCGGGAATCGAACCCGCGTCCGAGAAGCAGACCACACCGGGCGCTACAGGCTTAGGAGTTGGATTCTTGTCTTGCTCTCGGGTCGTCCCAACCCCAAATCTATCGAGAGCCAGCCACTAAATCTCGCCCGTTTGCGTGGCGGTCCACGGGCCAGTCCGACCATAGTTTGATATCGCGGCCGGTATCGTCAGACAGTTCCCGGGGGCGACAGACTACCGTATTTTAATTAGGCAGCCAGAGCGTAAGTGTCATTGGCACTTAGTGTTTGGAGTCCTGATTAAGGAGGGCACCCCAGCCTCCGCCTGCTCCCAACGCCATCCATTCATCCCGTCGAAACCTTGGCGTCCCCGAAGTTCCATAATATACTAACGAATCTGCGGATCTCAAAGTTTCAATGCCGTAGTCGCTGCGGAACGCCGAAATAGTATGGCAGAAACGACAAACAGCGCAGCAAAGAACCCGTTCAGCATAAACACCCCCACAACTCCTGGGGTTTCTTCAATGGTGAACTCGGGCTTCCAGATCATTATCGCAACGATCGGAACCAAGAACTGTGCGAACGCGGTTGCCAACAGTGCGCGTGACATACCGCGCGGGGCCAAGCCCGAAAGAGCGGCGCCGATGAGACCCACGATGAGCACTCCGAGATACAGTGCGTTGGCGGGATTGTCTTCGCTTCCGATGAGTCCTACGGCAAGGTTCAGCCAAATCAGCAGTAGTCCCGTCGCGACCGCGACAGCAACCGCAGCCTTATACATCGTGTTGCTCCCTTTTCTTGCAATCAGTTCATAGGTCAGACCACTGCCGAACAAGAGAATGCCGGCCACGACAAAGTCGAGTAACGTCCACTTCACTTCGTCAGTGAACTGCATGGCAATCAGAGGAATCAGAAGAATCAGTCCCGTCGCGATTGCGAAGCGGATAATGTTCCTGCTTTGCATTTCAGACCTCCCAGTCCGTCACAACCCGATCCGAGCGGACTTTGTTCAGCAATTCAATCACCCCCAGATGCAACGGGTGCGTGCGGTAGGTTTCGAGCGCTTCCCAATCACGAAAGTCACACATTAAGACAAGATCGAACGCCTGTTCAGCCGGAAGCTGATTGACACCCACTTGAAGGCTCATCAAACCGTCAACCCTGCCAATCAGACTCTCGAGCGCGCTCTTCACACGGAGCGCGTTCGCCGCTTTGTTGTGCCCGTCTGCAAATTCGTGGAGCTTCCACATCACCACATGCCGAATCATGCTTTACTCTTTCGCCAATTCGCGCGAAGGTTCGCGCAAGGAAATCAGATAATACACGAGAAATGCTCCCGCAATCGAGAACACATACGACCCGTCAAACGGTTGTATGTAGCTCCCCCAAACCGAAACTCCCAAGCCTACAACCAGCGCGGCCGTCGCCGCCAATGGACCGCCCCGCCGAGAATACAGGGCGAATAGCGAGATCACAAAGATTCCCGCGCTGCCTAATCCCGAGGCCATTTCGACCATTTCGTAAGTCGTCGTGCCATAAATCGCCAAGAAGTATGCGACGATTCCCAGCACCAGCACACCGCCGCGCGCAATCAAGAGACGATTGCGCTCACTGATTTGCGGCCGACTGGCAAGTATCACATTGTGTTCGATTAATGCCGAGGCCGCCAGCAGCGCGCTGTCCACCGTCGAAAGGATGGCAGAGGCGAGCGCACCCGCATACATCACATAGAGCACGGTCGGCAGATATGTCAGGGCGAGCTGCGGCATCAACTGTTCCGAGTCTTCAATTCCGGGCAACAGCGACACTCCCGCCAGTCCGATATAAACCGGAATCATCCCTATCAAAAGATAGAGTGCCGTTGCCGCAAACGCCGATCGGCGCGCGACGGTTGCGGATCGCGCAGCGAGCACTCGCGAAATGAGCTCCTGAGCAACGATTGAACCAAAGATCGGCACGGCCCAGCCGTCCAGCGAGGACAACCAGCTTTCCGGCTCCGCATTGCCGCTGCCCGTCCAGATGTTGCTCAGCAAGTCATTGAATCTCGGCGTCTGCTCATGTGTGCCAATCACCACGGCGAGCACAACTAAACCAAAGATGAGCGCAAATCCCTGAATCACGTCCGTGTAAGCATCCGCCCACAATCCGCCGCTCACGGTGTAGATCAGGACGATGATTGTCGCAATCAGGATTGCCGTTTCGAGTTGCAACTCGGACGACACCGAAAGCACGTGGCCGAAGGCGCGAATCTGCGCCGCCGCCCAGATCAAGGAACTTGGCGCGATGATTATCGCCGCGAGCTTCTCAACTCCCGGAGAATAGCGGTCCCTGTAAAGATCTGCAAGGGTCGTGAGTTTCTTCTTCCACATCGGCCCGGCAAACAGCAGTGCCATCAGCAGCAGGCAAATCGTATAGCCGAATGGATCGGCATTGCCGCCGGACAGCCCTCGATCATAGATTGCCGCAGAAGCTCCGACGCAAGTCTCGGCACCGAACCACGTCGCGAAAATCGAGAACGTCGCGAGCAGGTATCCGAGTTGCCTGCCCGCAATCAAGTAGTCGCTCTCGCTATGCACCTTGCGCGACACGACCAGTCCGATGATCAATGCGATGCTGATGTAGATCAGTATGCCGATGAAGACCGGACTCAACGGGCTTCTCCCTTATCTCGATACACCTCGCGGCCGTCTTCCAGAATGATGCGTATCACCTTCCCTTCGCCGCGCACAGAGTTCCCGATACGCACTTCCTCAATAGTGTCCAACAAGTCGTAACGCACAATCTCTTCACGCGCGCGGCCGGAGTGAATCTGCATGTCGCGCCAGACGCCCGGCAGCAGGCCGCAGGACAGACTTGGTGTGAGCCATTCCCCGCGCACTTTGAACATCACATTCGCAATGGTTCCCTCGGTGAACTCATCACGCGTATTCAAGAACAGACATTCGTCCGCCCCGCGCGCTTTCGCCGACTCGCGGGCCGCGAGTTTTTCCGGGCGAAGCGTCGTCTTGTGATAGAGTCGCGGATCGTCCGGATCAAGCCGCGCTTCGGGGATCATCACCACCACTCCCCGCTCCGGCCAGCAGAGCTCTTCCGGCATAAGCTGAAAACTCACCTGATCATGATCGACATTCAAACGAACGCGGTTGTGCTCGTTTCCGAGCGTCGCCTTTAACTCGCGCAGAACGGCGAGAATCCGCCGTATCGGAAACGGACGCGCAAAGTAATCGCATGAACGCTTGAGCCTGCGCAAGTGGCTGTGAAGATTGCGAAACCCAAGTTCCGGCTGCCAGCGAAAAGTTTCGTATAATGCGAACTCCTGTGGACGGCGTTCGGCGAACTTCGCCTTCAGCAGCACTTCCTCCCATTCGCGTTCCGCAACACTGTCCACTACGATTCCCGATCCGATACCGAGCGTCGCGATGTTGCCTTGAATCTCCAGCGTGCGAATCGCCACGCTGCAGACGAAGTCACCGCCCGGCATGAACAGCCCGATCGTTCCGCAATAGATCCCGCGCGGTGAATGTTCGAGATTTCTGATAATTTCCGTTGCGCGAACCTTCGGCGCTCCCGTCACGCTGCCCGGCGGAAAAGTTGCGGCAAAGATATCAAAGAGCGTGGCGTCCTCAAGTTGTTCACCCGTCACGGTGCTGATCATCTGGTGTACGGTCGGATAGCGTTCGACGACGCATAGTTCCGGAACACGAATCGTTCCCGCTTTGCAGACGCGGCCCAAGTCGTTGCGCATGAGGTCCACGATCATCGTGTTCTCCGCACGGTCTTTTTCGCTGCGCTGCAGGGCGAGACGCGCGGCTTCGTCCGCGTCCCACGACGGGCGGCGTGACGCCGTGCCTTTCATCGGTCGCGTGAGCAACGTGCCGCCGACCCGCTGGAGAAACAGTTCCGGCGAAAGGGAAACTATCTGCACGGCGCCTGTGTCTACGAACGCCGCATGCGGAACCGGAACGGCCCGCACGAGAGTATCAAACAGGCCAACCGCGCTGCCATGAAACTCGCAACGCGCGCGAACTGTATAGTTCACCTGATACACGTCGCCCGCGCGGATATGTTCCAAAGCACGGTGCACCGCCGCGCCATACTCCGTCTCACTCGTCTGCACTTGCGGAGCGCCAAGTTCAAAGGGTCGCGCATCCTGCTCGTACGCACCGGGACGGTCAAATGCGGCGAACCAAGCCAACGGAAGCGCACCCGGCTCGTGTGAGGTATGAGCGGAGTCAAAAGCGCGCGCCGCATCGTAGGTCACTACTGCAACAACGTATTTGCCGGCGCGCTGAAACGTTTCCGTTCGCGCCAGACACTGCCGCAGTTCGTCTGTGCGCGTTGCCATCCAGACTGCAGTCGGAGCGCCGAAAGCGACCTGCCTATAGCGAAACCGTTCATGCGAGGGCAGAGTAAGAATAGCGGTCGGGGGGGCTTTCATAGCGGCAGAAGGTACGGATTTCCACGGACTCTTTCAAATTGAAAGCCCGTCGTAGGATGCGACGGGCCGTTCACACTGAGGTGTTGGCGACTTCGCCCGCGCTAACTTCGGTTACGCACCTGCTCCTCTTGATTGACCACAGGCATGGTCATCAGCAGCATTGTGCGTTCACCGTCGTCCGTCAACTCAATTTCTCCTCCCATTCCGCGCACGACTTCACGGGCAAAAACCAAGTCCCAACCAGACTGACCGATGGAAGGCGGCAGGCCTTCGAGCCAGCCTGTCGGATAGCCCGCGCTTCCGTTATACGATAAAGAGAGACAAACGTCCTCATCTGCGCGAGACAGCGTGTAGCAAACTTGCGCATCCTCGCTTGCTTTGTCCCGCGCATGAGCGGATATCGCTTCCAGCACCATCTTAAGAGATCCCGTGTCACCGTGCACAAGACACGCGTCGTCGCACAACACAAGCTGTGGCGAACCACCATAGAACTCGGGCGGCATCTTCTTGACGTACTGTTTGAGCATCTTTGCCAGATCGTTATCCTGCACGTGCTTGCCGCTGCCGCTTAGCGCGGCAAGTTTGCGCACCAGCTGTGCGGCTTCACGTGCCGTCTGCTCGATTGCGATGATGTCGCGGGAAGTGTGTGAGTCCATCTCGGCTGCGGCCAGCGACGCATGTCCCAGCACGCCGGTCAGAAGATTGCTGAACTCGTCTGCCAATTCGCGGGACAGTGCTCTCACCTGTGACGGTCCGGTCGCAACGTAGGGGGCCGGTTGAATCAAAGGTTGAACTGCGGCCGCAGCGGTGCCGGCTTCAATTATGACGCTTTGCCAAGCCCCGTTGTTCCCGACCACCGCACAGGCGCGCCATGAACTGCCGTCCGCGGCCGTTACATCGCAACAGGCGTCTGTCTGACTTTCCAGCCAATCCGCAAAGCGCGCGGCCTCGTTGTCACTCAGCCAGTCTGCAAAAGATTGACCCACTCCCTGTTCCGGAACAGAACCCAACTCTTCCCAGAATGAACCGGTGGCACAGACGAGCTTGCCCGCAAGATCGAGAGAGCAGGCGGGCAGCGAAATCAGCGTGAGTAACTCGGCCGAACTTGTGTCCTGCACGGGCGGCGCAGCGACGACAACAGGGTTGTTTTGCAGTTCTTCAAGTGCCGCGCGAAGTTCTGCGGTTTCTTTCTGACTCCGTTCATTTTCCTGCAGGAGTTCCTGATACTCCTGCTCGAGCGAGTCTTTCATGCCTGTCATTTCGCCAAGCGCGGTCTGCAAGGCCGCAATTTCCTGCGCAGCGTTTGCGACACCTTCTGCTTGGCCGTTCTGACTCTCGCGGAGCATTTGTAATTCCTGCTCGAGCGCGGAATGCCGGGCTATTGACGACTGCAGTTCCTGTTCAAGAGTGTCGCATTTGGCTTGCACCGTTTCAAGTGCGCGGGTCAGTTTCGAACACTCTGCCGTCTGCTTCTCAAGCTCCTGCGCGGCCTGCGTGTTTTCACTCTGCTGTTTGCGCAGTTTGTCCAATTCGTGCTGCAGCCGCGCAGACTTTTCCACGGCTTTTTCCGAATGCTCGAGAGCTTCCCGCGAACTTCTTTCCATGCGCATGGACTTCTCGGTCATTTTCTTGAGCTGAGCTTCGCGCTGTGCAATCTCTTCTGCGGACACACGCAGTTTCTCCTGCAGCTCGCGCGCCGAGGTTTCCGCTTTCTCCACAGCGTCTTTCAACGATTGAAACTCGCGGTCACGCTCGATCAACATCAACCGGTTGGTATGTTCGCGTGTGATGTCGAGGCAATGCACAAAGTAGCCGGCAAACACCCCGTCCTGCCAAAGACCCTGCACGTGAAGCTGCACATAGAAGGGCTTCTCCTTGGTGCCGAGGTCAACCACTTGATTGTGCACGCCGAGCTCGTCGGAGTGCATCGAATGCAGCAGACTCTCAAACACGCGGCGCTGCTCGTCGTTGCGGAAGAACAGCAGAATTGAACTTCCCAGCAGAGCGTTGCGGGCCAAATCACTGCGACCGGAACGAGCCATAAACTCGTCCCACGAACGACCGACAACCGACAACTTCAGGTCTGCTGTGACGAGTCCCGCAGCTCCAAAAACGGCGTCCAGAGCCGCCTGAGGAACCTGTCGGAGGAGCGGAGTGGTCACTTCGTAGGCATTTTGCGACGGGTCCATGGGCCGTTTGTCACCTATAGCTTTTCGGATTACAATCATTTACAATTTGCGTCATCCGTAAGATTGCAAAAAACTGGCCAGAGTTTTCATCGCACCTGACTTGATTCTCGAGTCAGACTGCCTTATATTACCGTTCCTTAAGGTTGGTTTCTTACTACTTAAGCTCAATAAAATCCTGTTTTTGGGGAATCGTCTAATTGGCAGGACAACAGTCTCTGGATCTGTTAATCGGGGTTCGAGTCCCTGTTCCCCAGCCACCCTTGAAGGCCCGTGAAGTGATTCGCGGGCTTTCCCTTTTCTGTATGTCACAGGCGTTTTACTGAACCTCACGATCCATGCCCCATTGATCGAAGACCCGCTTTCAGCCGCGGGTCTTCGTGTATTAGGCTATGCGTGCACCTTAGAGGGCAAAGCGCGCACCGCTCCTTTCTTGACGAGCGATTCGCTCAAGTAGACCGCGAACTTCTCCGCACTGCGTATCCAATTGTAACGCGCAGCCTCTCGCTTCCCCGCCGCGCTTAGCCGCAGGCAAGTTTGCCGGTCTGTCAGCAACCGGCCGGCAGCCGAAGTCAACGCCTCGACATTCTGCGGGTCCACATACAGCGCGGCTTCGCCACATGTTTCCTCCTGTGCCGGAGTCCGGCCCGCGACAATCGGTGTGCCCAGTGCAAGCGCATTCAGCAACTCCAGCGACAACCCGTCCATCAAACTTGGGCTGAGACAGCCAACAGCATTCTGATAGAGACGCGCCATGTCTGCATCGCTGGCGTTGCGCGGCAGCACGAGCATGCCCGTATCGAGGCCGTCAAGTCGAGCGGCGTGTTTAATCTGTTCTGCTGCGGACGGCGTGACGTTGCAAGCCAGAACGAGCTTCAGATTGCTATCCACCGTCTGCCGCAGTTCATTTACCGCGAGCAGCATCGTGCGCAGATTCTTCACCGGAGACAGTTCGCCCGCGTGCAGAAAGTAAAGACCTCCAGCTTCCTGCATCCCGCGAAGTTCCGAGTTCTCGAAACTCGTTCTAGCCATTTCCGCCGTAAGCGTAGGCGCGCCGTGAATGGTCCGCAGTCTTGCGAGCTGCATGCCGAGCCGGATTTGCAGCTCCTGAACCGTAGCCTGCGTCGTGCAATAGAAGAGGTCGCACTTTTCATTCAGCGCGCGGAGCGAAGCGACATACCGATCCCGCGCGAGCGGATCCTGCGTCAAATAGAGTTGCGGATAGGCCAGCGGAATGAGAT
>JAANMT010001372.1_pt1 | contig 24137 bp, 17 predicted proteins | sample 7279711 | NCBI WGS metagenome assembly JAANMT01 (sample SAMN14094538, study PRJNA606508) | bioreactor metagenome | isolation source: A lab-scale SPAN reactor treating ammonium-rich wastewater day 1 | place: Ireland: Galway | collected 2017-01-16 | reverse complement strand
GGGATATCGAACCAGCCGCGCAACGCGACGGTGAAAACCCTGGCAGACCTGATGGAGGAGGCGGAGAAATGTGAGAAGGCAGACGAAGTGCGCGAGCAATTGAGAATGTGGCATGCGCATAAACGCGCCCCACCGTGATATGAGCATAAGCCTGTGAGCACCCCCGCCGCTCACAGCCCCGCGTGTCAACGCGGGGTGCCGTTGCCGTCGTTCGCGAGATACACCCCGTGTTGACACACGGGGCAGTTGGGGGGCAGAAAGGCAATCTACTAATAAGCCGCCACGCGGGTGATGGCGGAGAGGATGTCGTCGCTTTGCGGGAGGATGGCTTTTTCCAGAATCGTGCTGAAGGGAACGGGAGTCAGCTTCGCGCCCACGCGTTCGACGGGCGCGTCGAGATACTCAAAGGCCTTCTTGGCAATCAGCGCGGCGACTTCGCCGCCGAAGCCGCCGAATTCCGGGCCCTCATGGGCCACAACCACACGGCCGCACTTGCGCACCAGCTCCAGGATGGCTTCTTCGTCCAGCGGGATGAGGCTGCGCAAGTCAAGCACGGCGACGGAAACACGTCCGGCGGGCTCAGCGCTGGCCGCCTCGGCGGCCTTGAGCGCCATGTGCGTCGTGTTGCCGTAGGTAATCACGGCCACGTCGTGGCCGTCGCGCCGCAGCCGCGCCTTGCCGAAGGGAACGTGGAGGGCCTCGGGCACCTTGGTGCGGGTGGAGGGTGCGTTGTAGAGGGCCTTGGGCTCCATGTAGATGGTGGGGCCGTCGCTCTTCATGGCGGTGCGCATGAGTCCGTAGGCGTCGTCGGCGAAGCTGGGGTAGACGATGCGCACGCCGGGGATATTGGCCAGGGAGCCTTCAATGGTCTGGGAGTGATAGAGGCCGCCGCCGATGAAGCCGCCGCTGGCCAGCCTCATGATGACGTTGGGCGTGAACTGGCCGCGCGTGCGGTAACACTCGTGGCCGCACTCGACGTACTGGTCCATGGCGGGCCAGAAATAGTCGGCGAACTCGGCACCCTCGACGACGACGCGGATCTTGCGGTTGAAGCGGGAAAAGCCGTTGGCCGTGCCGACGATGAAATTCTCGGCGATGGGGGCGTTGAAGACCCGCGCCTTGCCGAACTCGGGCTGCATGCCCTTGCTGACAAGGAAGATGCCTTCCTTCTCCTTGTTGGCGATGTCCTGCCCCCAGAGGAAGGTGTCAGGATTGTCGCGGAACTCGCGCTTGAGCGCGGCATTGATGCCAAGGCGCAGGGTCAGAAGCTCGCCGGACTGCCAGTTGTAAACGGGGCCCGTGACGGTCTCGGGCTGAATCTCGGCGGGCTTTGGCTGGTAGGCTCCGGGGTAGGCGAACTCGGCGGCGGTCCTGGGGTCGGGCAGGGGCGCGGCTTCGCCGTAGGTGCGGGCCTCTTCGAACTCGCGGCGGGCGTCGTTTTCAATGGCCGCGAGGTCGGCCTCGCTGAGGTGGCCCTCGCTGATGAGCCAGCGGCGGAAGAGGGGCAGGGGATCTCTGGCCCGGGCCTCGGCGAGTTCCTTTTCGTCGCGGTAGAGGATGTGGTTGTCGGAGTTGCTGTGGGAGCCGATGCGGGCGCAGAAGGCGTAAACGATGGCGCAGCCCTTGTGGGCGGCGGCGAAGGCCGCCGCTTCCTCCATGGCGGCAAAGCAGGCAAGGGTGTCGCGCCCGTCCACCTTCCAGATGCGGGTGTCCTTGAGGCCGGCAAAGTTGTCGGCGAGGCATTCGTTGCCGCTCTGGTCTTCCTTGGGCACGGAGATGCCGTAGCCGTTGTCCTGCATCACGGTGACGACGGGGAGCTTCTCCTTGCTGATGCCGTTGAGGCCTTCGAAGACGTAGCCCTCGGAGCTGCTGCTTTCGCCGAAGCTGCAATAGACAACGGCGTCGGACTTGTAGTACTTGACGGCGCGGCCCAGGCCCGCGGCGTGCTGGATGTGGTTGGACACGCAGCTTGAGACGTTCTGGATGCCGAGGCTGATCTTGGCGAAGTGGTTGCTCATGTGGCGGCCGCCGCCTGCGACGTCTTCATCGCGGGAGAGGCCGTTGAGGATGATCTCGCGGGCGGAGATACCGCCGGCGAGGCAGGAGGTGAGGTCGCGGTAATAGGGAAAGAAGAAGTCCTGGCCGGGGCGGAAGGTGCAGCCCAGGGCAAGCTGGATGGCGTCGTGACCGGCGTTGGGGGCGTGGTAGCTCCAGCCCATGGCCTTGCGCAGGAAGTTGGGGGCTTCGTCGTCGATGAGGCGGCCAAGGAACATCAGGCGGTAGGCCTGGGCGTGGCCGGGATAGCGGGCAGGCAGTTTCATTTCAGTGCGGGTGCGTCCGTTTCCTGAGGCCTTGGCTTGGGGCATGGTTTCACCGGCTAGTGAGCGCTAATCGAGCAAAGCATGGTGAATCAATGGCAGCCCGCCGTCAATGGCGGCGGCGCGGCCGCGCCGCGCAAAGCGAAGGCCGCCGCCCTGAGGCGGCGGCCGGGGAGAGAGCGATGGGCTTACTCTTCTTCGCTGCCGGTACCGGCTTCGCCGTCAGCGTAGGCGTCAATGACGCGCTGGACGAGTTCGTGGCGAACGATGTCAGAGTTGTGCAGGCGGCAGATGGAGATGCCCTCGACATCGGTCAGGCGCTTGACGGCATCGGCGAGGCCGCTGCGCTGGCCGCGGGGCAGGTCCGTCTGGCTCATGTCGCCGGTGATCACGGCCTTGCTGGCGCGGCCGAGCCGGGTGAGGAACATGAGCATCTGCTTGGGCGTGGTGTTCTGGGCTTCGTCAAGGATGATGAAGGCGCGGTCCAGGGTGCGGCCGCGCATGTAGGCCAGTGGCGCGATCTCGATGACGTCGCGCTCCATGTAACGCTGGACCTGCTGCATGGGCAGGAGAGAGCCGATGGCGTCAAGGATGGGGCGCAGGTAAGGGTTAATCTTGGCCTGGAGGTCGCCGGGCAGAAAGCCCAGACGCTCGCCGGCCTCGACGGCGGGCCGTACGAGGACGAGCTTGCTGACGTGGCCATGAATCAGGGCCGAGACGCCCATGGCCGTGGCGAGATAGGTCTTGCCCGTGCCGGCGGGTCCGATGCCAAAGACGATGGAGCGCTGGCGGATGGCGTCGACGTAGCGGGCCTGGCCCTCGGTGCGGGGCTTGGCGCCCTCGATGCCAAGGGGGGTGACTTCCTCGGGGACGTCGCCCTTGGGCGTCTCGCGGAGCAGAACTGCCTCGACGTCCGCCGTGCGGATCTGGCCGTATTTGCGAACTTTCTCGAGCAGCGTGAGGAGCGCGACGTAGGCGTCGAGGACGCCCTGCTCCTCGCCGGCAATGCGCAGGTTGGCATCGCGGGCGAAAATCTTCACGTCGAAGTGGCTGCGGATGATCTTGAGGTGCCGGTCGCGATCGCCGAAGAGGGCGTAGGCTTCGTCGTTGTCGCGCAGCCGAATGGTCTTTTCCATGTACGCCTTGATGGTTCCGGTAGTCGTAGCAGGCCTCCTGTCGGTTTTGCTGCCCGTTTGCTGGAACCCCCAGCTTGCCCGAAGTTTACCACATGGGGCCGATACTGCCACACCCGGCGCGGCATGTTGAGCCCTGGTGGAAAACGGGTGCAATTCCGTGCGAAGGGCCTTAGAGGCGGCCTTGGAGCCCGCCAGCCCGTATGGTGAAGGTGAAGGTCGCGTGAAAACCGGCGCGGGAATCGCGAAAAGAGTTGGTCCCGGAATATCGTTCTATCTAGAAGCGTTTGAACGGGCAGAGCAGATCTATCCATTTCGAGAGGGGTTCCCATGTTCAAGTACGTCATGCTTTCTGCGGTGGTTGCCGCGACTTTGTTTGTGGTGGCCTGCGGCGGCTCATCCAACGCGGCCAACACGACTCTGGGCAACGCCCAGAGCGTGCAGAAGCCTCAAGAGAGCGCCAAGGGCGCCGAGTTGAAGTTCAGCCAGGACGGCTCGAGCATCGAATTCACGGGCCGCAAAGTCACCGGCAAGCATGACGGCGGCTTTGACAAGTTCAGCGGCAGCCTGACGCTGGACAAGGACAACAAGGAAGTCCTCTACGCCGTGGTCGAGATCGAGATGGGCAACCTCTGGACTGACGAGAAGGGCAAGAGCAACGCCAAGCTCGACGGTCACCTGAAGAGCGACGATTTCTTCGCCGTGGAGAAGAACCCCAAGTCGAAGTTTGAAACCACAAAAATCGAGAAGAAGGGCGACGGATACGAGGTCACGGGCAACCTGACCCTGCGCGGCGTGACCAAGTCGCTGACCTTTCCCGCGAAGATCTCAGTGGGCGAGAAGGACGTAAGCGTCAAGGCCGACTTCAAGTTCGACCGCCAGCCCTTTGGCGTAAGCTTCAAGGGCATGCAGGACAACCTGATCCAGGACGAAGTGGAGATGCGCCTGAACATCAGCGCCAAGCGTTGAGCGACAAAACGAGAACCGGGCGCACCAGGCGCCCGGTTCTGAATTGCCCTGCATGGCGGCCAGGCCGGCAGACAGCACCTGACCCCCTGAGTTACTTGACGGACATCTCGACCAGCTCCATCGTGCTCTCACCCCAGCTCGCACTGGACTGAGACTTGACCAGGAGGCCCGTGGCCTTGCAGGTCCAGGAGGTCGTCTTGGTGCCGTTGGAATCCATTTCGGTCTTGATGCAGTCGATCTCGCCGGCCTCGACCTTGATCTTCTCTTCGCTGGTCTTCACCTCAGGGGCGGGGGTGCCGTCCTTGGGCGTTTCGGTCTTGGTGGCCTTGAGCGGAATCTCAGTCGTGGTGCTGGCCAGTTCCTTCTTGTCCTTGTCCAGCGTGGAGACCTTGCAGGTCGCCTTTTCCTCGGTCACTTCCGTGACTTCGTACTTGGTGTAGGCCACGGACTCATAGCCCGAAACCTTGCTGACGGACTTCCAGGTCCAGGTGTTGCCCTTGGTGCGGTAGGGCTTGAGGTAGTCGACCTCGGTCTTCTTCTCTTCCTTGGCGGCTTCCTTCTTCTCGCCCGAGGCCTTTTCCTGGGCCAGGGCCGGAACGCCAAACGCGAACAGCAGGGCCAATGCCATCAAAATCTTCTTCATCTCTGTCTCCATTCGAATGAGGACCTCTAATGGGTCCCACGGGGCGAGAATTGTGCTAGCACTTGCCCCCAACGCAAGATCAGCAAGGCGCGACCAGGCGTGTTGAGGGGAGTCCGTGGCGCCCCAGGCGTGTACCGGGGCGGGGTGAAAGCGCGCAAATCGAGTGGGCGCCAATGTTTGTGGAAGTACCACAAGCGCACCGAGGGCAAAGAGAACTGTCACATTCTGAAGTTAGTGATTACTACAAAATGATGGCCGCGCCTTGGAATAGCGGGGCCGCAGGCAGGCTGAAGGGGTGCAAGGGCCGGCTGTGAGGGACGCCCGGGGATCTGAGGGGAGGGTGCGGTGCGTGCGGCGAGGTGCCTTGTCTTGGCCGCGGCTGAGGAGGCGGAGAGACTCGCGACACGGCGCGGAGTTCGGCGGCCCCGGGGTTTCCACTGACCGTTCAAAAACCCGTTGACCGGCAGTGGCAACACGGGTAAACCCATCCGCCCAATGAAGGTATGGACGCCATCGCCCGGTGAGGCATGGCGTGCGTTTTTGTCGTCAGGACCGCTCGATGCCGGTGCTTCTAGAAGCCTCATTCACACTGAACTCGGTGTTCCCCGAGCAGTCCATCGGGTTTCCGTTGCAGGCGGCCCTTGGCCTGGCCTGCTTCCTGTTTCCCCTGCTGGGGTTCTTCCTTCAGGTGTGCTTTGGCAAGAAGCTCTGGCGCCAGGGCGACTGGCTGCCCACGGGCGCCATGTTCGGCTCCTTCCTTTGTGCGCTGGGCATCTGCGTGCTGCACCTGGGCAAGTATGACCCCAATTACGCCGTGGAGTGGCGCGTCAACTGGATGACCATTTCGGGTGACGGCGCGGGCGTGCTGCACCAACCCTCCACCCTGGCCAAGCTGCACCTGCCCGAAGCCCTGATGGACGCCGGTGTCCTGGACGCCAAGGGCCAGCTGGCGGGGGCGGACAAAGTGGCGGCCGACAGCTATCTGGCCCTGGACATCCTGCCCTGGCTGGCCGTGACCGAGGCCGACGAGAAACAGCTCGAACGGGAACCCTCGGCCTTCTGGCGCGGCCTGCTGCTCAAGGCCCTGCACGACAGCGACGGCAAGAAGCGGGCGGCCCAGCATGCGGCCTTTGACGCCTGGTACGCGGGCAAGAGCGCAGACGCCAAGCTGGCGCGAGATGCCCTCAACGGCTGGCTGGCCAAGCCCGGGAACCAGCGCTACGCCTACATCAATGAAGGCGACACGCTCAAGAGCGCGTTTGCCATCGGCATCTACATTGACAACACGACGGCCATCACCCTGTTCATGGTGACGCTGCTGGCCTTCCTGATTCACCTTTTCAGCACGGGCTACATGCAGGGCGAGGTGCGCTATGCGCGCTTCTTTGCCACGATCAACCTGTTCACCATGGGCATGATCGGCCTGGTGCTGGCCAACAACTTCCTGTGGCTGTTCGTGTGCTGGGAAATCATGGGCCTGTGCAGCTACCTGCTCATCGGCCACTATTTCGAGAAGCCCAGCGCCCAGGCGGCCTGCGTGAAGGCGTTCATCACCACGCGCATCGGCGACTGCTTCATGTTCGTGGGCATGATGATCATCTTCCTGAACGCCCGCACCCTGCTGTTCGCGGGGCCCAACGAGTTTCAGGCCCTCTTTGCCGGCTGGCAGGAAGGCGCCCTGGACGGCATGTTCCGCTGGGGCCTGACGACCTACGGCGGCCCGGGCTCAATGTTCGCCAACATGGGCGCCCAGGCGCTGCTCGTCGGAGGCGGGGCTTTGAGCGTCATGGGCATCCTGCTCTTCATCGGCCCCGTGGGCAAGTCGGCCCAGTTCCCCCTCCACGTCTGGCTGCCCGACGCCATGGAAGGCCCCACCCCCGTCAGCGCCATGATCCATGCGGCCTGCATGGTGTCCGCCGGCGTCTACCTCACTGCCCGGCTGTTCCCGCTGTTTACGCCTGACACCCTGATGGTTGTCGCCTACATCGGCGGCTTCACGGCCCTCTTTGCCGGCACCATTGGCCTGATGCAGACCGACATCAAGAAAGTGCTGGCCTTCTCGACCATCAGCCAGCTCGGCTACATGTTCCTCGGCATCGGCGTGGGCGCCTGGGTGCCGGCTGTGTTCCACATGATCACGCACGCCTTCTTCAAGGCCCTGATGTTCCTGGGGTCTGGCTCGGTGATCCTGGGCTGCTCCCACGAGCAGGAGATGACGCGCATGGGCGGCCTGTGGAAGAAGATGCCCGTAACCACGGCCACCTTCTGGATCGGCAACCTCGCCATCACCGGCGCGCCCTTCTTCTTCTCGGGCTTCTACTCCAAGGAAGCCGTGCTCACTCAGGCCATGATTTTCGGCGTGGACACGGCGGTCATCATTCCCTACGTCTTTGGAGCCCTGGGTGCGGGCCTGACGACCTTCTACATGTTCCGCCTGGTGTGGATGACCTTCCACGGCAAGCCGCGCGACCCCTGGGTTTATGAGCACGCCAAGGAATCGCCCTGGAACGTCGTGCTGCCCCTGATTGTGATTGCGGGTTTCGCCGTCGTGGTGGGCTGGCCCCTGGCGGCCAAGTCAAGCATGGGCGAGAACCTCGGCTTCACCAACGTCGTCGAGTTCGGCCTGCTGACCCTGGTCACCATCATTGTGGCCCTGATGTCGGGCCTCTACCTGTACAACCGGCGCGACGCCGCCCACATCTCGCGGCTGGGCCGCACCTCGGCCCTGAGCGGGCTGGTGGGCCTGCCGGCGGTGCTGCTGCTCTACATTCTGGCGGCCCTGGCGGGCTTTGCCCCGAAGACCGTCAATGCCGGGCCCCACGATGAAGTCGTCGCCCGCTACAAGGACCCGGAGGCCATGAAGGACCTCCAGGCCATGCAGCAGGTGGAAAGCCGCGCCGCGCTGACGCAGCATTACCAGCAGGAAATGCTGGGCGATATCCGCAAGCGCGTCGGCGAAGCCGGCCGGCCGCTGAGCGAGTCCGAGCTGTCCAAGCTGCGCCGCGAATACGACAAGAAGATCGCGGACGCCCTTCAGAAGCAGACGCGGCCGGCCGTCACGGGCCGCCCCAACGCCGACGGCCAGAGCTGGTTCTACTACCTCGTCAACAAGCCGCGCTCGGCCTTTGACAGCCGCTTCCTCGTGGAGGAAGCGCGCTATGACGCCAAGCGTGTAGACCTGCTGTACATCGGCGCCGACGGTTATCCCCTGCTGGCCGACAGCGCGGGCATGGCGCCCAGCGCCGAGTGGGGCGGGCGCTACAACGAGTGGCGCGTCAAGAACGGGCTGGCGGCAGACGCCCGCTTTGCGGAAACGGAAAAGGCAGCCCGCGCGGCCATGGACGAAGAGCGCCGCCTCGAGTTCGAGGCTGCCATCGTCAAAGCCAACAGCGCCGAGGGCGGCCACGAACATGGGCACGACGCGCAGGGCCACGAGGGCCACGGGCATGACCCAATCACGGAAGCCTGGCATCACAAGCACCACGACGCCCACGTGAAGGTTTTCGGCGGCTCCATGGTGGCCTTCCTGATCGGCCTGGCCCTGTCGATGTTCTTCTTCTCGCCCTGGGGCCCGTTCTACCGGCGCGAGTGGGTAGGCCATGTCGGGTTCTTGGCGGCCACGCGCGCGGCCCTGAAGAAGGGCTACTTCATGGACGACCTGTACTACGGCACGGTGGTGCGCGCCCAGGGCTGGCTCATGCGCCTGTGCTCGTGGTTTGACAAGGTCATTGTGGACGGACTGGTGAACCTGGCCGGCAAGGTCACGGTGTGGCTGGGGTTTGTGGTGGCCAAGGCCGATTACTGGGGCGTGGACGGCACCGTGCGCGGCGTGAGCAACGCCACGAGCTGGGCCGGCGCCACGGCCTCCAAGGCGCCCACGGGCAAGATTTCGGACTATGTGTTCATGCTGATCGGCGCGCTGGTGCTTCTGTTCCTGTTGCTGGCGCTGATGAGCTAGGGAAGATGCAGGTGTTGGGTAACGGGTGTCGGGTTCCAGGGCTCAATAGTTGACGGGTGACGGGCGGGTTTGGGGTCTTTTCCCTGATACCCGAGGCCTGAAACCTCTACTTCGGACGTGCGAATTATGCTGCTAACCCTGACGATCTTCACGCCGCTTCTGTTCGCGCTGATCTGCCTGTTCGTGCGCGACCTGCGCACGGTCAAGCTCCTGACCCTGACCGGCACACTCTTGACCTTCTTCCTCTCCCTGGGGCTGATTTTGCCCCTGGGTTCGCGCGGCTCCATGACCAGCCTGGCCCAGGAGTGCGAAGACACCGGCAAGATCGGCTCCCTGCTGGCCGACCTGCGCGGCAATCCCGAAACCCGGAACACGTCCTACACCGAAAACCTGGCGCGCGAAGTGGAAGTAATGCAGCGCGCCTCCCAGAGCGAATACTCCTCCAGCCTGCACCACATCGAGTTCGTGCCCTGGATCAAGAGCTTCAACGTCAACTACTTCCTGGGCGTTGACGGCCTGGGCGTGGCCCTCATCGTGCTTACCACATTCCTTTGCCTCGTCAGCCTCGGCGCGGCATGGAACATGGACAAGTCTCTGGACCACCACACCCACAAGCCCAAGTACCAGGGCATGAGGGCGTTTTTCATCCTCTACCTGATCCTGGAGACGGGCATCATCGGCGTTTTCTGCTCGATGGATTACCTGTTGTTCTACGTCTTCTGGGAGGTGGTCCTGCTGCCGATGTACTTCCTCGTCGGCATCTGGGGCGGGCCGCGCCGCATTTACGCGGCCATCAAGTTCTTCATCTATACACTGGCCGGCTCGCTGCTCATGTTCATTGCCATGCTGTACTACTACCTGGCGACAGACGGCGGCCACGGCGGCACCTTCAACGTGGTGGCGCTCACGGAGTTGCTGCCGCGCCATTTTGCCCTGGCGCCGACGGCGGGCGCGCTGTGCTTCATTGGCCTGTTCGTGGCCTTTGCCGTGAAGGTGCCGGTGTGGCCCTTCCACACCTGGCTGCCGGACGCGCACGTGGAAGCGCCGACGCCGATTTCGATGCTGCTGGCCGGCATCCTGCTGAAGATGGGCGGCTACGGCCTGTTCCGCTTCAGCTACATGTTCATGCCGCAGCAGGCCTACGACATGACCACGGTGGTGCTGGTGCTGGGCTCGATATCCATCGTATATGGCGCCTACTGCGCCCTGGGCCAGACGGACTTCAAGCGCATGGTGGCCTATTCATCGGTTTCGCACATGGGCTATGTGCTGCTGGGCATGGCGGCCATGACGAAGCTGGGCCTGATTGGCGCGTCATTCCAGATGATCAACCACGGCATCTCCTCGCCCATGATGTTCGCCCTGGTGGGCGTCATCTATGAGCGCGCGCACCACCGCGACCTCAACCGCTTTGGCGGCATTGCCAACCAGATGCCCAAGTACGCGGGCATGGCCCTGGTGGGCTTCTTTGCCAGCATCGGCCTGCCCGGTCTCAACGGCTTCATCTCCGAGGCGCTGGTGTTCTTTGGCGCCTTCCAGAGCAACCTGGGCAACGCCGGCGACGGCGCCTGGTGGATGGTGTGGACCTCCGTTCGCTTCTGGACGGTGATCTGCACCCTGGGCATCGTGCTGACGGCGGCCTACCTGCTCTGGGGTTATCAGCGCGTGTTCTACGGCAAGATGAAGGACCCGCACTACAAAGACTTCAAGGACCTCAACGCCACGGAGTGGGCCACCCTGGTGCCCTTGGCCATCTTCTGTGTGGTGCTGGGTATCTTCCCGCAGCTGGGCATCAAGTATCTCGACGGTCCCATGCGCGTGCTCCAGAACAACATGGCGCGCCACGTGCCCGAGTTCGCCCGCCAGATCGAGGAGGACCGCCTCGAAAACCTGAACAGGCCCGCGGGCAAAGAAATCGCCATGCTCAACGGCGTATACACGAAGTAGCCCCTCAGGACCGCGCCCGACATGCTGCTCGAAGCCACAGAAGCCGCCCACTCCGCTACCCAGGCCGTCCTTGGCCTGCCGCGCGGTCCCTATTTCAAGATGGCCGAGGAAATCGGCGGCCACACCCTGGGCTACTTTCTGCCGGAGCTGATTGTCTGCTTCACGCTCTGCCTGATGCTGCTGGTGGACGTCTCGGACAAGCTGCGCAGTCCGCGCAACCTGCTGAGCCTGGCCTTTGTGGGCATGCTGGCACCCCTGCTGCTGATTTTGGGCAAGTGGGGCACGGCGCTGTTCATCTACCCGGACTGGGGCAACCTGGCTCAGGCCGCCCACTTCTTTAAGGACCACGGCTACGTCGAGGTGGCCGGGGCTTCCATGCTGGCCTTTGACGGCTTTGCCAACTTCTTCAAGATATTCGCCCTGGCCAGCGGCCTGATCACCCTGGCCATGCTGCACTATGACCGTTCCCTGCCGCGCAAGAGTTTCGGCGAAATGCTCACGCTGGTGCTGGGCAGCGTGCTGGGCATGATGCTGCTGGCCAGCAGCACCAACCTCCTGATGGCCTACCTGAGCATCGAGCTGATGTCGCTGGCCTCCTTCGTGCTGGTGGCCTTCAAGCGCAGTGACCGCAAGGGCACGGAAGGCGCGCTGAAGTACATGCTGTTTGGCGCCGTGAGTTCGGGCGTGATGATTTACGGTATCTCGCTTCTCTACGGCATGGCCGGCACACTCGACATCGCCCTGATGGGCCAGCGCCTGCGCGACGTCAACGACCCCCTGGCCATTGGCCTGGCTTTGCTCATGGTGACCGTGGGCTTTGGTTACAAGATGAGCATTGCCCCCGCGCACTTCTGGGCGCCGGACGCCTACGAAGGCGCGCCCACGCCGGTGACTGCGTTCCTGAGCGTGGCCTCCAAGGCGGCGGGCTTTGCCGGCTTCATCCGCTTCATGGATGCCATGGCCTTCCAGAGCACGGGCAACGCCCTGCCCATCATCAACTGGGTCAGTTTCGTGGCCGTGCTGGGCGCCCTGACCATGACGATTGGCAACCTGACGGCCCTGTGGCAGCGCAACGCCAAGCGCATGCTCGCCTACAGCTCCATTGCCCACGCCGGCTACCTGCTGATCGGCGTTGCGGCCGTGGCCGTGGGCGGCGAGCTGGGCGGTGACAGCGGACGGGCCATTGCCGACATGGGCGCTTCGGCCACGGCGTTCTACATGATCGCCTACTGCATCATGAACTTCGGCGCCTTTGCCGTGGTCATGGCTGTAGCCCACGAAACCGGCAGCGAGGAGATGAGCGCCTTTGACGGCCTGGCCAAGCGCAACATGGGCCTGGCCGTGATGATGACCATCCTGCTGTTGAGCCTCGTCGGCATTCCGCCCACCTTCGGCTTTCTGGGCAAGATGAACCTGTTCATCGCGGGCCTGGAAGCCGCGCGGGCGGGCTACCCCATCATGGCGGTGCTGCTGGTGGTAGCGGCGGTGAACACGGCGATTTCCTGCTACTACTACTTCCGGTTCCTGCGCGCGATGTTCATTGCGCCCGGCGAGCCCGCGCTGGTGTCCCGCCCTCTGATTGTCTCCAACACGGGCTGGCTGTTGGTGGGTGGTTCGGCGCTGCTGACCGTGGGGCTGTTCCTGTGGGGTTCGCTGTTTACGGCCCCGACGGACGAAGCCACCATGTTGCGCCGCACACCAGCGCCCGCGGCCGCGGAGGCCCAGGACGCTTCGAAAGGCCACGCAGGCCACGGACATTGACCATGGACAAGGCCCTTCGCATCGAGCTGCTGCGCCGCTGGCTGCTGGTGGTGTTTCCCGGCTACCTGCGCTACCTCAGCATGCTCGACAAGAACCGCGTCTGGCTGGACCGCTTTCCGCTGGACCGCCGCACCCTGGTGCAGCGCGTGCTGGACGAAGAAACCGCCTATTGCCAGCGCCTGGCCGATGAGCTGGAGGCGCTGGGCGAGTATCCCGAACTGGCCAGCTATCCCGAGGATGCCGGGCGCCTGAACTACCTCGAGATGGCTGTGGCCCTGCAGAAAACGGTCGAGCGCCTTGAGATCAACGTGCGGCGGCTGAGCGCAGACCGCGCCGAGGCCGCCCAGGATCAGGCCCTGGCCGAGCTCCTCGAAGACGGCATTGCCCTGCTGCAGAGGCACATCGAGGAACTGAAGCCCTTTGCGCTGCAGTGGTCGAGCAACGCCTCGGCCTCCTGAGTACCCCGCCGATGTTCCTGGTGCAATTGGCGCAATCCTGTCTATTCTGCCCCTCCTTGAAGGCCAAGCGCCCTTTGAGCGACTTTCCGGACTGCAAACATGCCTGAACACTTCACCTACAAGAACGGCCAGCTCTACTGCGAAAACGTGCCCGTCAAAGCCCTGGCCGACAAGCTGGGCACGCCCCTTTACGTGTACTCGCAAAGCCACTTCACGGGACAGGTGGAGGCCATCAAGCAGGCCTTCGCCGAGGTGGACCCGCTCATCTGCTATTCGGTCAAGGCCAACGCCTGCCTGGGCCTGCTGCGGGCCATGGCGCGCGTGGGTTGCGGCTTTGACGCCGTAAGCAAGGGCGAGATTTATCGAGCCCTGCGCGCCGGGGCCGACCCGCGCATGATCGTGTTCGCCGGCGTGGGCAAGCGCGACGATGAAATCGACTACGCCCTCGAAAAGGGCATCCTGATGTTCAACGTCGAGAGCGAGAGCGAGCTCACGGCCATTTCACGCGTGGCCGCGCGCCGCGGCGTTGAGGCCGGCATTGCGCTTCGCCTGAACCCCGACGTCGACCCCAAGACGCACAAGCACATCTCCACGGGCAAGCGCGAGAGCAAGTTCGGCATCGACATCGAGCGGGCCAAGGCCTCGCTCAAGCGCATCCGCGAGCTCAAGAACCTGCGGCTCAAGGGCGTGCACCTGCACATCGGCTCCCAGATCACGGAGAACGACCGCCACGCCGAGGCCATCGCCAAGGTCGTGCCCTTCATCAAGGAAGTGAAGGCGGCGGACTTCCCGCTGGAGTACATCAACGTGGGCGGCGGCTACGGCATCTCCTACCGCGGCAGCGAGGGGCTGAACATCACCGATTTTGCGGCCAAGATGCTTCCCCACATCAAGGAAACCGGCCTCAAGATGGCCTGTGAGCCCGGTCGCTACGTCAGCGGCAACGGCGGCATCCTGCTTACCCGCGTCATCTTCGACAAACCCTCGGGCGACAAGAACTTCCTGATCGTGGACGCGGCCATGAACGACCTGATCCGGCCCGCCATCTACGACGCCTACCACAAGATCTGGCCCGTGCAGAGCGAGTTCGCGCCGGACGCCGAAATTGCCGGCGATGCCGCGCGGGTCTATGACGTGGTGGGCCCGGTGTGCGAAAGCACCGACGTGTTCGCCAAGGCCCGCCGCCTGCCGGCCACGAACGAGGGCGAGCTGCTGGCCATCTTCAGCGCCGGCGCCTACGGCATGGCCATGAGCAGCACCTACAACCAGCGTCCGCGCGCGGCTGAAGTGATCGTGCAGGGCGACAAGTTCTGGGTTGCGCGCGAGCGCGAGAGCATCGAGGACCTGATCCGTGGCGAACGCCTCACGCCCAGGGAAGTCTTCAGCGCCGCGGACCTCTAGGCTTTCGCGCCAGGGCGCGCTGGAACTCGAGGTCGCCCTGGTGGCCGGCGAACACGACCTGGGCGTGCGGGCCGCCCGCGGCCTGCTGCGCCTGCGCCAGGCCCAGCTCACGGCCATGCAGGGCGCCAAAGGCGCGCTGGTGCGGCTGGAGCTGGACGGTCCACGCCCGGATTTCCGCGCCAGCGCCCTGCGCTCTCCGCTGCTGCGCGACTTCTTCACCCTCATCGCCCTGCAGTTGATTGACGACTTTCCCGGGCAGGCCCGGTCCATTCGCTCCCTGCTGGCTTCGCTGCGCAAACAGGGCGGGCTGCCCGCGCCGGGCAATGACCTGGCGGGCCTCATGCTCGAGGTCGCCCTCATGCCCGTAGCCCAGGCCATCGAGCAGGGGTGGGCGCGTCACGCGCCCAGGCCAAGGCGCCGCCCAAGGCCGGACTACGGGCCTCTCGTGCGCCTGGTCCGGAAACTCGACGGCGCTGGCTAGAAAAAGTCGGGCAGCCAGGGAGCAGGGCCCGCAAAGGCCTGCGCCAGAGCCGCCTGGTCGGCGACCCTGGCTTCGAGGTAGCCCAGCCGCGCCAGATCGGAGGGGCCCAGCGCCGACGAATAGAGGGCAGCCAGCCCCCGTATGTCCAGCTTGACGCGGCCCGAGCCTCCGCGCGAGACGCGGCCTTTACCCTTCTCGAGCGTCAGGCGCCAGCGGCCCTGGTTGTCCGCCAGCACGTCGTCGGTGATATCCAGTTCTATTTCAAGCTCGGCCATGACCGGGTAGCCGCGCGCCTGGAGGGCCGCCGGGAGATGGACGATGCGGGTCATCCACTCCCAGCGGGTATCGACCTTCCACTTCTGCTCGGGCAGACAAAACAGCAGGGGCTCCATGGGTGCGCCGAAAATCTGCACGTTGGCGCCCACGGACCGGTGCTCGCCAAAGAACGCCAGCAGCCGGCGCGCGGCTTTGTCGTTGGCCGCCCACCAGTCGGCCACGAGGAGGTCCTGCAGCGGAAACTCCGTGCGCTTGGTGCGGTAGATGAGGAACCCGGCGGGCTTGCCCTCAACTTCGATGATGTAGCGGAAGGCGGTGTCGTCGCCCTTGCCCCAAAGGCGGCGCCAGAAGAAGCCGTTGCGTTCGAGGTGGCCGTTGGCCTGCTTTGCGCGTTCGCGGGCCAGGGAGTCAAACAGTTGCTCTTCTTCCGGCGCGGGGCGCAGCGTGCCCGGCTGCCGCTTGAGTTCGCAGGCGCCCACCGGCACCCGATAGCCCGTGCGCACGCCGGCAAGTTCATAGCCCAGCCGCCGGTAAATGGGCTGCGTGGCGGGATAAAGGGTTGAAAGGGCGACGCCCTCGGCGTGGAGCTCGCGCAGCAAAGCCGTCATGGCCTTGCTGCCCGCGCCCGTGGCTCGGGCGTGGGGCGTAACGACGACTCCGGCGACACCCGCCATGGGAACGGGCCGTCCGCCGAAGTACTGCCCGATGCGATAGGCCACGACCCCGGCCGTCACGTGGCGGCCCTCGCGCCAGACGCGCACTTCGCGCTCGCTGAGCTGCGCCAGCCACTGGAGCATGTCGTCGGGTTTGCCGGCAAAGCTGTGGGCGAGGATGGCCGCGTAATCGCGGACTTCCTTGTTGCCCGAGGGCGGTCCGAATTCAGGCATGGGGTGCTTTCAACGGCGTTTGAAACCGAGGATCTCAGATTCGAATTCGCGGCGCCAGCCCAGGCGCCACACGAGCTCCAGCTCCTGCAGTTTGCCGTTTACCTCGTCCAGCCGCTTCATGAGTTCGCGCACCTCGCCGTCAGCCGGGCCCAGGCGCCGCAGCAGCGGCACCAGCTCGACCTCAATGCGCGCGCAGCGGGCCCTCAGTTCGGCCAGGTCGCCCGCGGCCGCCAGGCCCTCGAGCACGGCTTCCAGCCGGGTCATGGCTTCGGCGCTGACCACGGGCCTGAGTTCGCCCAGTCCCGCGGCATCCGGCGGCGTGCCGGAGACAGCCACGTCCACGGCCAGCAGCGCCGTCATCTGCTCGCCGCTGGTCACGAGATCCAGCATCACGGCCTGGGTGGCGGCGGCCAGAGAACCCATGGCGCGCCGGCGCAACACGGAAAGGGCAAAGGTCGCGCGCTCGGGCAGGGGGCTGCGGGCCAGGGCAAGCAGCAGGCGCGAGTCGCCCTTGAGCATCTCCGCCAGATGCATTTCCGCCAGGGTCCGGTCCATGGCCCCGGGCTGCGCCAGTTCCGACAGCGCGGCGTGCAGCACCCGCAACTCCACCTGCGGCGCCTCCTTGCGCCGCCGCTGGTAGCGCGTCCAGGCCGGCTGGGAGAACTCTGCCGCGAGCAGCGAGCGCAGCAGGGCGTCTTCGGCGAAAAACTGGACCAGGCTGTCCGGGGGCGCGGCTTCCCGCTCGCGCTCGGCCAGTTGCTGGGCTTCGGGCAGGGCAAGCTCGCCCAGCGCGCGGTAACACTGCACTCGCTCATAGGCGCTGAGGTTGCCCTGGGCCAGGCGGGCCTTGACGGCTTCAAGCACGCGGGGTTCTTCGAGCGTCCGCAAGGCGGCCGCCGCGCTGATGCGCTCGCGCCGGCGCGCATCCTGTCGGCAGAGGGTATCCACGCACAGGCGCACGCGGCCCGGGGCCTCCGTCTGGACGAGGATGGCCAGCAGCAGCTCGCGGCCCCGCGGCCGCTGCCCGTTGAGCAGCTCGACCAGGCGCTCAAAATGACGGGCAGCCCCCAGCCGGAGGCGGGCCTCGGCGCTGTTGCGCTGCTCGGGGATGTCGGAGTTCAGGTAAGCCAGCAGGGGCTCGAGTTCGTCTTCACCCGGAATCTCGGCGCTTGCGGCCTTCGGGGCATCCTGAGCCGCGACGTAGCCAAGCCAGGCCACGCCCAGCAGCGCGAGCAGAATCAGAGGAGTCCACTTCATGCCCCGGCTCCTTGCCGCCGTCGGCGCCAGACCTGGAAGCGGCCGTGGCCCATCAAGGCCATGATCAAAACAATGACCGCCAGCGACAGATAGCCCGGCAGGCGGCCCACCCAGGCCACAAACAGCGTCGGGCCGGGGTTCTCGAGCACCGGCGGGCGGGTGACGAGAATGCCCTCGACCTCGCGGTCGCTGCCGTTGACCGTCAGCCGCTCGGTCACGCGGCCCGTGGCGTCGATGGTGCAGGTGATGCCCGTGTTCGTGGCGCGTACCATGGGCAGGCGCGACTCGATGCAGCGCAGACGGCAGTAGTTCACGGCCTGGTCCAGCTCGGCGCTCTGGCGAAACCAGCCCTCGTTGCTGATGTTCAGGTGAAAGTCGGGGTAGGCGCCGTCATCGCGCCGGTGCAGGTCAATGTAGGCCTGGGGCCAGACAAATTCGTAGCAGATGCTTGTGGTGAAGCGCCAGGCGCGGCCGCGCGCGGGAAGCGTGAACAGCGTGCGCTGCACCCCGGGCTCCAGCGTGCGCGCCCGCCCCTGCAGCGACTTCGAATACTCCTCAACGATGCGCCGCACGAGGAAGTTCTTCTCCCGGGGAATGTACTCGCCGCCCGGCACAAGGTAGCGCTTGTCGTAGCTGGCCAGGGGCAGGCCGCGCTCGTTGAGCAGTATAGCCGTGTTGTAGGCCCTGAAGTCGTAGTCCTTCCAGTCGCGGTCGAACTGTTCCTCGGGCGGCACCGGCGTCAGGGCGCCCACGAGCATGGGGGTCTTGAGGTTATAGTGGATCTCCGCGCGCAGTCGCCCGATGTAGGCCGTGTAAGCGTTGACGGGTCCCAGCAGCGTGACGGCGGGCTTGTCGCCCTCATAGTAGCGCGCCGAGATCTCCGGAAAGCGGAAAGAGTGCCCGTCGCGCGTGGCGCCGCCGAACAGCATCGTTTCCGGCCAGGCAATCAGGTCCACGCGCGCGGCCTGGCACTGGCGCGAAAGCTCCATGTGCTTGGCAAAGGAGCGCGGCAGCAGCTCCGGGTCGTTGCTGACCTTCACCTCCTGCTTGAGGTTGGCCTGCACGCATCCGATCAGCGGCCCCTGGCCGGTCTGGCGTGCCTCGATCTGCCCCTGGCGGATGACGCCATAGATGCAGGCCAGCGCCAGCACCCCAAGCGAAAAGGCGGGCAGGGCCACGCGGTTGAAGCGCGCCGGCGAAAAGCGCAAGCCGGCCGCGGGCCCCGCAAGCTCAAAGGGCGCCACCAGCCCCAGGGCCACGGAAACGACGATCAGCACCAGGCCGTAGCTGCCCCAGAGGTCCGCGCTCTGGATCAGCGGCGTGACGGAAAGCGTGCCCTGCGACAGGCTCATCCATGGAAAGGGGGCCGGCGTGTCAAACTCGTGGGCGAACTCGAAGCCCAGCCAGATCCAGGGCACCAGCCACACGGGCCAGGTAGCTTGACGCGTCAAGACCCAGCGCATGCACATGGAGCACAGGCCGTAGTAGGCCGCCATGGCCGTGGCGACAAAGGCAAACATGGCGAAAATGGCCGGCTCGTTGCCCGGCGTCGTGCCCATCTGCCCCAGCCACCACAAATTGATCCAGAAGTAGCACATGCCCACGGCAAAGCCCGCCACCCACGACCCGCCCGTGGAAAGCCGCGGCAGCGCCAGCAGCAGCGGGCACAACGCGATCAGCACCAGGCCGGGGACTTCCCACGGCGGCAAGGTCAGCGTCAGCAGCGGCGCCGAAGCCAGCGCCAGCAGCCAGACCTTCAGGCGCGGCCTGCCCTTGAGTTGCTCGATCTCGCGATGCTTCAACATGGCGCACAAGCCTATCAGCCCGCAAGGCGGCTGGCACCCGCCTGCTGCGAAGGCGGCCGACCTGGCCGGCGCAGGACTCTCAGGCGCTGCGCGACCATGAACAGGGCCAGCACAAGATTCAGCAGCGCCGCGGCATAGCCCGGCAGCCCGCCGACCCACTGCACAAACACCGTGGACTGCGGCTCAGCCAGCACGGCGGGCCGCGTGACCAGCACGCCCTGCACCTCGCGGTCCTGGCCCTGCACGGTCAGCACGTCGCGAAGACGCCCGCAGGCGTCAATGCTGCAGGTGACGCCGGTATTGGTGCAGCGCAACTGGGGCACGCGGGTCTCAATGGCCCGCAGACGGGTGTGAAGCACCGCCTGGTCCAGCTCACTGCTGCGCTTGAACCAGCCCTCATTGCTCAGGTTGACGTGAAAGTGGGGCGCCTGATCGCGGCTGAGGTCTGCGTGCGTGCGCGCAAAGGCAAACTCGTAGCAGATGCTGGCCGTGAACTGCCACTCAGAGCCGGGCAGCGTGAAGCGGGTGTCGCGGCGCCCCGGCTCCACGAGGCTTACGCCGCCCTGCAGGGTGTCGGCGTAGCGCGTGGTGATCCAGCGGATCAGGAAGTTGCCCTCATGGGGGATGTTCTCGCCGCCCGGCACGAGGTTGCGCTTGTCGTGGATGTCCAGCACCTCGCCCCGGGGGCCCAGCAGCATGGCCGAGTTGTGACGGCGCGGGGTGTAGTCCTTCCAGTCCTCGTTGCGGTGCTCCGGCGGAATCTCGGTGAACACGCCGACCAGCATGGGCGTCCTGAACTCATGGAAGATCTCCGCGCGCAGCCGCGCCATGTAGAACTCGCGGAACTGAAGCTCGCTGCGCAGGCGGCTGGAGGGGGTGCCGCCGGCAAACTCGCGGCGCGAAGAGTCCTGCCCCCAGTAGTAATGCCCGTCGCGCGTGGCGCCCCTGAAGACCATGGTCTCCGGCCAGACCACCAGTTCGGCGCCTTGTTCAAGCGCGCGGCGCGTGAGGGCCAGGTGTTCGTCAAAGCTGCGCGGCAGGAGGTCCTGGTCTTCGGCCACCTTGACCTCCTGCGCCAGGTTGCCCTGCACCAGCCCCACCGCGGGCCCCGGCCTCTCCAGGGCGGCAAAGCGATCCATCTGAATCACGCCGTAGAGGGTGCCCAGGACGGCCAGCAGCGACGCGGCTGCCGGCAGCACCAGTCCCCGGCGCCCCTCACGCCGGAACCTTAGATGCAGGCCGGGACCCTCCAGCACAAACAGGCGCGCCACGGCGAGGTTGAAGAACACCAGCGCCATGGAAAGCCCATAGGCACCCCAGAGGTCGGCCGTCTGGAGAAAGGGTTCAAACCAGGCCAGGCCGGAGGCCACGTTCAGCCAGGGGTAGGGGCCCGGCAGGTCGAACTCGTGCAGAAACTCCAGCCCCAGCCAGCAGGGAGGCACCAGCCAGACCGCCCGGGAAACTTGACGCGTCAACAGGTAGCGGCAGAGCACCCCGGCCAGCGCGATGGAAAAGGCCCGCACCAGCACCGAGAGTACGTACATGCCCACGATGATGTACTCGTGGCCCGGCTCCGTCGTCAGGTCCGCCAGCCACCAGGTGTTCGCCCCGATGTAAATCGCCCCCATGGCGTAGCTGGCGCCCCAGGCCGACCAGGTCCCAAGGCGCGGCAGGGCCAGCAGCCAGGGCACCAGCGCCACAAGACCCAGCCCCGGCAGATAGTGAGGCGGCGTGGAATAGGCCAGCAGCAGCCCGGAGAGCAGGCACAGGCCCCAGAGCTGCAGGCGCCGACGCCCCTTATCGGGCGCGGGGGCAGCCGCTGCTGGATTTCCGGTGGCGGTGTCCAAGGTTCAGTCGCGGGTCAGGTCTTCAAAGGCGGCGTTATTGGCATCGCGTTCGGCCGCCAGCCGCGCCAGGCCCTGGTCGGCCGCTTCGAGACCCGAGGCCTGGGCCAGCTTGAAGAAGTGCCAGGCCGCCAGAGCGTAGCCGGTGCGCGACCGCGCGCCATCTGCCGACTGTCCCGCTTCAGCCTCAAACAGCCTCAGCGCCGCCTGCCCCATGGCCAGCGGCAAAAGGATGCCGGGCAGCTCAAGAATCCAGGCCTCGCGCGCGACCTTCAGCGCCTCGCCCGCGCGCGGGGGGCTTGCTCGATTGAGCGTGAGCGAAAGCAGCGCCGCCAGGTCTCCGTTGCCGGGGTCTTCCTCCAGGGCTTGCGCCCAGTGATCCTGCAACTCAGCACCATCGTTGCCTCCTCCCAACCAGCGCTCCACCAGCCTCAGCTTCTGCCGCGCCGTAAGTTTCATGGACAGCAGGGCCTTCAGCGCTCGAATGTCTTCCTCGAGGTCAGCCGGCCGCTGGAGAAACAAAGCGGCCTCGATGCGGTCGTGCTCGGCCTTGCTTTGCGCGGGCTCGGCACGGGCGGCCCAGGGGCCAAAGCCGCGCTTGATCAGAAGCGGCCGCAGGTGAAACCACAAGGCGTCGCCCCGGGGCGCGCGGGTATAAAGGTCGAGGTACTCCTGGTACAGCGCCGCGGCCTGGCCGCGCTTGAGCTCGACATCCTGATACAGCCTGTTGGCCTCAGGGTGCCAGCGGTCGCGCCGGAAGATCTGGTGCAGGGTAACGCGGGCTTCATCGTAGTCCGCGACTTGCGCCTGGCGGCGGGCTTCCGTCAGCAGGTTCTGGACGCTGTCAAGGGCCGGTGCCGGGCGGTCCGGCGCGGGCTGGACCTCGAAATCAGGCTCTTCATGGTCCGGCCGGCGCTGGCTGGTGCAGGCGCAAAGCAGGCCAAGCAGGAGCAGGCTCAATCGCTTCATGGCAACCCCAAGCGGCAGGGGCAGGGGGCTGAAGTCTACCAGAGACCGGGCCGGCCGCGAGATTACTTCGCGCCCTGCCAAGCCTCAAAGCCGCCGGTGAAGTAGAGCACGCGCCGGTAGCCTCGCGAGGCGGCCAGCTCGGCGGCGTCTTCGGCGGTGCGGTCAAGGGGGCCGGTGCCGTAGAAGAGGATCAGGGCGTCGAGGTCGTCGGGCAGGCCGCGACCGGCGCGCAACTCATCGAGCGCGATGTTCCGTGCTCCGGGCAGGCGGCCCCGGGACCAATCGGAGGGGCTGCGCAGGTCAAAGGCCAAAGCGCCTTCACCCATGGCGGCGTGGGCCTGTTCGCGGGAACTCAGCAGGCCGACAACGCTGTGCCCGCCGCCGCCGCCGAGGTCCGTGGCGCGCCGCACGCCTCCGCAGGCCGCCAGGGTCAACGCCATCAGAATCAGGACAAGCCGTTTCACGTAAAACAACCTCCGCTTCGGGCGCGAAATGATAGCAGCCGCGCCTGGGCTTCCAAGGCCGCGCACAGGCGGCCGCTGCCCGCAAACCCGCTAAGTTAGCAGGCGCTAGACCTGTGCCCTCCCCGCAGGCCCATAAGGCGTCGCCCGGCCTGCTATCATGGGGCCATGGCGGACTCTCCTGCAGCCCTTCACGGCCGCGGCGCGGCATTCAACCCTGAAAATCGCTTCACGCGTATCGGGGTGGAGTGGCAACCCCAGGAAGAAGACGCGCCGGCGCCTGCCACGCAGTTCTTTGAAGACGACAGCCAGAGCATCATTTCGCGTAACGACAGTCCGGACATCCCCTACGAAGCCAGCGTCAATCCTTACCGGGGCTGCGAGCACGGCTGCATCTACTGCTATGCCCGGCCCTACCACGAGTATCTGGGGCTATCTGCGGGCCTGGATTTCGAGACGAAGATTTTCGTCAAGCTGCGCGCCGCCGAACTGCTGCGCCGCGAGTTCAGCCTGCCGTCATGGAAACCGCAGAAACTGGCGCTCTCCGGCGTGACAGACCCGTACCAGCCTGTGGAACGCAAGCTCGAGGTAACGCGCCGGGTGCTTGAGGTCTGCGCGGAGTTCCGCAACCCCGTCATGCTCATCACCAAGAACGCTCTGATACTGCGCGACCTCGACGTTCTGGCCGAGCTGGCGCGCTTTGACTGTGTCAGTGTCGCCCTCAGCGTGACCACCCTCAACGAAGAACTGCGCCCCCTGCTCGAGCCCCGCACCAGCACGGGGCTCAAACGCCTGGAGGCTCTGGCGCGGCTGAACAAGGCCGGCGTTCCCGCCGGGGTGATGGTGGCGCCCATTATTCCGGGGCTCAACGAGACCGAGGTCCCGGAGATTGTCGCGCGCGCGGGCACCGCCGGCGCTCGCTTTGCGGGTTTCACGGTACTGCGCCTGCCCCATGCCGTGGGCCCCCTGTTCACGCAATGGCTCGAGAGCCACTATCCGGCGCGCCGCGAAAAAATACTCAAGCGCATCCGCGAGGCGCGCGGCGGCGAACTCAATGACTCCCGCTTCGGCAAGCGCATGAAGGGCGAGGGCTTCACGGTCAGGGCCGTGGAGCGCATGTTTGAACTCGCGCGCCGCCGCGCCGGCATCGGCCAGCGACGGCTGGAGTTGAGCGTGGCGCACTTCCGTGTTCCCGGCACCACCCGCTTGATGTTCTAGAGCCATGGGAAAGGCGGGGTGCTTTGGTCTCCGGCTGCATTTCCTGGCGGGTGCTGTCGGCGTGCAGGCACATGGGCAGGGGTGCCGGGGCCAAAGAAGCAGCCCCGCCGGTGAGGGCGGGGCGCTTTTCTGCTTGGGGTGCCTTGAGACGCGGGCTCAGGCGCGGCGCAGGCGGGCCAGGGCAAACGCCGCGGCGCTCAGGGCCAGCAGCGCCAGCAAAGCCGCCCAAGGCGAGCCGTCGGCCTTTGCGTCGCAGCCCGAGCCGCCGCCGCCTCCGCCGCCTCCCGCGCCGCCGCCGATGAAGCTGCCGCCGAAGTAGCTGAACTGCACCGGCGCGGCCTTGGGCGTCAG
>JAANMT010001368.1_pt1 | contig 24164 bp, 15 predicted proteins | sample 7279711 | NCBI WGS metagenome assembly JAANMT01 (sample SAMN14094538, study PRJNA606508) | bioreactor metagenome | isolation source: A lab-scale SPAN reactor treating ammonium-rich wastewater day 1 | place: Ireland: Galway | collected 2017-01-16 | reverse complement strand
GCGCGGCGGGTGCAGTTCATTGCCGGGTTGGGGCGCTGAGGGGGCCTGGGGGACTCTGTCGTAAGCAGGCTCCACAGGCGCGGGGGCCGGAGCGCGGGCGGGAGTCGGCGCGGGCGCCATCACGTTGCCGGAAGCGACGGCGGGCGTCGCGGGCGGCGGGGCCTCGTTGCCGATGGGGGCTGCCGTCTCAGTGGGGGCCGATTCCGTGGCGGTTTCGGACTCCTCACGATCCGTATCGTCGCCCTCCCCCTGATCGGACTGGATGGCGGCCATGGCCGCCGCGCGCTGTTCGCGCTCAAGGCGCTGCTCGTTGCGGTGGGCTTCCTGCTGCGCCGTAAGCGTGGCGTGCATGGGGCTGCCCGGTTCGACCTTGGGCTTGCGCGTGCCACGCCGACGGTTCATGCCGCCGGGGCGGCGGGGCCTGCGGTTGCGACCATTTCCAGCCATGTCTTCAGACATCACACTTTCCTTGCGCCCTGGGCGCTGTTTGCGCGGGATCCCGTTGGGGGGACCCGAACGCGCGGCTTTGGGGGTGTTCCCCCCGGTTCTCGGCCGGGCTCTCCGGCCCTTTGGCGCCTCGGCATCGCCTTGGCGTTACTTCACCGCTATCGCGGCGATCGCTTGGCCCTGACCCGCCTGCGGGCCGGGCCTCGCTTGCTTGCCGCGTCACCGACGCGGCTCGACATACTTCTTCCAGATGGCCTGCACCTGGCGCTCGACATCTTCCAGTGTTCCGTTGTTGTCCACGACTTCGTGGGCCAGGGCGCGCTTTTGCTCCAGGGGCAGCTGGTGCTTCTGGCGCCGCGCCACTTCGCCGCGCACCCAGCCGCGCGTGAACATGGCGCGTTCTTCGCGGGTGGCCTCTGCGCAGTCGACGAAGATCAGCACGTCGTATTTGCCCTCGTAGTTCTTGCTTTCCAGCAGCAGGCTGATGTCCAGCACGACCGCCTTGAGCCGCGTGTCGGCCAGGGCCTCGGCTATCTGGCGCGCCGTGAACGCGCGGATGCGCGGGTGCGTGATGGTGTTGAGGCGCAGGACCCGCGTGGGGCCTTCAAAGGCCAGGGAGCCCAGGCGCTTGCGGCTGACTTCGCCGTTCTTGTCGATGACATCGTCGCCAAACGCATCCACCAGTTCTTTCTTCACTTCGGGCTCTTTGAGCACTTCATGACCGGCGGCATCGGCGTCAATGACTCGCGCGCCCAGCTTCTCAAAGGCCTTTGAAACGGCGGATTTACCGCTTGCCACGCCACCCACAAGCGCGAACACCACGGGGCGGGTGCCCGGGACCGGCAGCCTGGCGGATGTGGCGGCCTTGCCGCTCATGGGTGCATCCTTTGTGAGGTCAGAACTGAAAGGCCCAAGCCGCCGCGCGGCCTGCCCTCTGACGCCAGATTTCGTAACTCGGACTTTTTGCTCATTCTTTGGGCTTCCAGCCCACCAGCTTGTCCAGCCCCTGAACCGCGTTGCGCACCTGCGTGGACGGCTCGGCCTGAGCCAACATTGCAAACAGTGCGTCTCTGGCCTGCCGCCGCGCCTGTGGGTCGCGCAGGCCCGTGGCCACGACCTCGATGGTGAGCAGCTCGTTGCCCGTCGCAATCACACACAGCGCGGCTTGATCGACGCTGTTGTCGCGGTAGTCGAAGCTGACGACGTAGGGTTCGGCCCCGGTGAGCGACTTGCCGGCGCCGAAGAAGGCGTCGGGGCGGTCGCAGCGTCGGGCGAAAACGGAGTCAGCGCGGACACGGGCGCGCAGGTCACCATTGCTGTGGGGTTTCAAACGACGAATCAGGGCGAGGGGTTTAGCACCGCTGCCGTCAATTTCAACAGTGGAAGAGCCGCCGGTTTTGCGCAAGGACCAACCTTCGGGCAGCGCCAGCTTCAAGCCGCCCTTCTCATAGGCCACGATTCCGGTCTTGAGGTCGTCAATCGTGCTCTTGCATTGATGCTTGGGCGAGCCTTCGAGATTAAGATCCCTGACAACTCTGACGCCTTGAATAACCTCTTCCAAAGCAGCGGCGGCGGACTCTCGGTTGCCTTGAGCCTCCGACAATGAAGTTTCCTTACCGGCCGTAGTCACCCATTTTGGGTCCATTGCGCACTCAACTACCAGTGCGAAACGACCCTCAACGTCTCTAACTCTGTATGCCGCGGCATAGTGTGGCATCAACCTGGTGTGCTTGAACGCAAACCAAGCTCCTCCATGTTCTTCGACGTCCGACGGAGGAGATCCAGCGCGCTGCTTGCACCGAGTCTCCGCGAGACGCTTACCAAGGTCTCGCTCACTACCCTTGCCCAACGACGTAAGTGCCACCGTCAGGCCTTTCTGATCCGGCAAATCAATCGCCACGCACTCCGTGCCGTACCAATCCACGGGTTTGATCTTCGCGCCTGCGGGCAGGTCGAATTTCAACAGCACTTTGTTTGGACCTTCTCGGGGCGCCAGCCTTAAGTGGCGGCGCTGGTCGCGGTCGTAGCCTTCGAACAGTTCCGGGTATTCGAGATAGTCGTCGGGATAGAATGAAAGCCACTGCACGCCCGCTTGCGGCCCCAGTTCAAGGAAGTCGCTTTGCAGCTCTCCCGTGATGATTTCCTGGTCCGGTTTTTCCTCGGGCAGATCGTCGTCCGGGCTCGTACGCGTTGATTCGCAGGCGGTCAGCAAAGCCATTCCACCACTGATTACACAGAGGGCACAGAGAATCGCAAAGCGCTGCAACCACACATGGACACAGGCGGCCACAGAACGGCTGAGGCTCTTCCGCGCGAATCTGCAGGGAGCTGAGCCCTCAAAGCAGTTCTCTGTGGACGCTGTATGCTCCGTGGTGAAAGCAGTTGTCGTTGTCTCAATCATTTCGCATCCAACCAGTTTTCGCCTATGCCGACGTCAACGACCAGCGGCACGGCGAGTTCCATGGCCCCGCTCATCTTCTTCTGCGCAAATGCCGCGCAGGCCTTCGCTTCCTTCTCCGGCGCCTCGAACACCAGTTCGTCATGCACCTGAAGCAGCATGGCAAAAGGCAGCTTCTTGCCCTCGATTTCACGGTGAATTTCAAGCATGGCGCGTTTGATCAGGTCGGCCGCCGTGCCCTGCAGCACGGTGTTGAACGCCTGGCGCTCAGCCTGCGCGCGCAGCATGGCGTTCTTGCTCGCGATCTCGGGCAGGAAGCGCTTGCGGCCCAGCAGCGTCGTGACAAAACCCTGCCTGCGGCAATCCTCAATGACCCGGTTGATGGTTTCCTTCACCGTGGGGTACTGGGCGAAGTACTTCTCGATGAAGGCCTGGGCCTCGCCGCGCGAAATGCCCAGCTGCTGCGAGAGGCCAAAGGCGCCCTGGCCGTAGATCAACCCGAAGTTCACGGTCTTGGCGGCGTTGCGCTGCTCTTTGCTGACGGATTTTTCGGGCACGTCAAACACCTGGGCCGCCACGTGCCGGTGAATGTCGGCGCCGGCCTTGAAGGCCGAGATCAGATGGGCGTCCTGCGTGACGTGAGCCAGCAGGCGCAACTCGATCTGCGAGTAGTCGGCACTGACGAGCTTGCAGCCCTTCTCCGCGATAAAGGCGCGGCGGATGCGCTGGCCCAGCTCGGTGCGCACCGGAATGTTCTGGATGTTGGGGTCTTTGCTCGAGAGGCGGCCCGTGGCCACCGTCTGGCGGAACGTCGTGTGCACCCGCGAGCGCTCGTCGGCCAGCAGGGGAAGGGCATCCACGTAAGTGCTCTTGAGCTTGGCCTGATGGCGGTACTCCACGACCTTGGCCGGCAGGGGATGCAGGGGCGCCAGCTTCTCCAGTGTGGACATGTCTGTGCTGCGGCCCGTGCCCTTGGCCGTCTTGCCCTGAACCGGGAGATTCAGCTTGTCAAACAGCACCCCCGCCAGCTGCTTGGGCGAGTTCACGGTGAACTCGAAGCCCGCCAGGCCGTGGATTTCCTTCTCCAGCTCGGTAATGCGCGCGCCCATTTCACGGGAAAGCTGCGCGAGGTAGGGCTGGTCAATCTTGACGCCCTTGAACTCCATGTGGGCCAAAACCTCGACCAGCGGGATCTCGAGTTCTTCGGCCAGTTTCTTCAGGCCCTGTTCCTTCAATTGCGGCTCAAAGGCCAGGCTCACACGCAGGGCAAAGTCGGCGCACATCGCGCCCCAGTTCGAGACGCGGCTGACCTCGGCCTGGGCCAGGCGTCCGGGGCGGCGCTTGTCGCCGCCGGCGACGGTTTCCAGCGGCGGAATGTCGAGGCCCAGGTACTCGCGCGCCAGGGAGTCCAGGCGCGCGTCTTCACGCACGGTATCCAGCAGGAAGGCGTCGAGCTTGGTATCGCTTTCAATGCCGCGCAGGCCGATGCCCTGGGCCAGCAGCAGGCGCATGTCGCGTTTGAGGTCATGGCCGCGCTTGGCGAGCCGGGAATTCTCCAGCCAGGGCTTGAGCGCGTCGAAGAGAGCCTGGGGTTTGTGGCCGGCATTGAGGGGCAGGTAACAGGCATCTCCCGGCGCAAAGGCAAAGGCGATGCCGACGAGGGTCGCCGCGCGGAGTTCTCGACTCGCAGCCTGGGGTTGCTCGGCGCCTTCGTCGTCGTCGGATTCTTCGATGGGGGCCGGCTCGTCAGCGAGGCAGTGGAGGCAGAGGGACTTTGACTTGCTGACACGCTCGATAAGGCGCTTGAAATCCAAGGCGCTTTCAACGCAGGCGTAGTTCGATTCCACCTGGGTGAGCGCGGCGGGCGGGGGCGGCGCGTTCTCCTTGCTGGGGGCGGCGCCAAACAGCGACTTCTGGGCCCCTGTGGCCTTGGGCTTGGGGGCTGCGGGCTGTTCGGCGGGGGCGTTTTCACTTTGAAGGGCCGTGGCTTCGTCCTTCCAGCCGAGGTCTTCCACGATGGAGTTGAAGTTGAGTTCCACGAGCAGGGGCAGCAGTTTGGCCTTGACGCTCTGCAGGGGGTGGACCGTGGCGGCCTTCTCATCGAAGGGTACTTTGTCGGCCCACTGGCCATCGGTGACAATCTGGGCAAGGCGCCGCGAAAGCGGTGCTTCGGGCCTGAAGGCCAGCAGGTTTTCGCGCAGCTTGGGCTGCTTGATGGCACCGCTCTCAGCCGCGGCGAAAACGCCGTCCAGGGTGCCATGCTCGGCCAGCAGCTTCGCCGCGGTCTTCACGCCGACGCCCTTGGCGCCGGGAATGTTATCCACACTGTCGCCGGCCAGGGCCAGCACATCGACAAACTGCTCCGGCCGCAGGCCGAACTCGGTTTGCAGCTCTTCGGGTCCGTAGGTGCTTCCGTCTTCCTCGTTGATCAGCTTGACGCGGGGCGAAAGGAGCTGCTTGAGGTCCTTGTCGCGCGAAACCAGACGCACCTCCATGCCCGCCTGCTCGCATCGGCGTGCCAGCACGCCGATCACGTCGTCGGCTTCGAGGCCTGGAGTCTCGACCACGGCAATCTCGCAGGCGTCCAGGAAACGCCGGATGAGGGGCAGTTGCTCGCGAAGGTCTTCGGGCATGGCTTCGCGGTCGCCCTTGTAATCGGGATAGATTTCGTCGCGGAAGGTGGGCCCCTGAGGGTCCAGGGCGCAGACCAGGAAGTCCGGCTTGTGCTTCTCGATCAGGGCCAGGCACATGCGCGCGAAAATGAAGGTGGCGCCCACGGGCTTGCCCCGCACCGAACGACGGCGCGCGGCGGGGCTGTAATAAGCCCTGAAAATCTGCGAAAAGCCGTCAATGATGTAGATGGACTTGGCCATGGATGACGCCCAAGCCCCCGGAAATGCCGAGGGTCAAGGCGCGGCCTCAGGCCCGCGCCTGAAGGCAGAAGAGATCAAAAGCCCCGGTGCTTACGAGAACTGCCAGAGGCGTCGCCGGCAGTGATGCACCGGGCTGCTGCAAGGGCCTGAGGCAATAAACGTTTAGGGATACAGGACGGTGTTTCCGTCTCAGCGCCCCCAGCATGGTGCCGTGACACAAAGGTGTCAAGTTTTTTTGCCGGGGGAATATTGCCCTTGCCCCCCTCCGCCCCTATGCTTTCCTGCCTTGACCCCCCAAGCATGAAGCGAGAGCGACTTCGTCGCGGCGTTGCGGATTTCCGTAATGGCTGCGCGTTCATTCACCACGGAGCAGAGTTGCATGCTCAGACACAGTGATTCGCGGCGAGGCATGGCCGACCTGATCGTCATGATCCTGATGATCGTGCTTCTGATCGGCGTTTCGGTACTGGCGTTCATTGCTTTTGACCGCGCCAAGAAGGAAGAGGCCTACCTGGCCAACCTCAAAGCCATTCCGGCGCAGCAGAAGGCCGAGATGGATGCCACACGCGCGCGATTTGCCCAGGTCAGCAACCTGATCGGCTTCAAGGGCAACGCGGACTTCTCCTCCCCGTCGGCCATCAAGGCCATGCTGGAAAAGGGCGGCGAGCGCAACGGCGTCTACCTGAAGATTTCGGGACAGAACCCGGAAGACAAGGCGTCCAGCACGATCAAGGGCGTCAGTGGCGAGCATGCGGTCTCCAAGTTGCCGAAGGCCGGCGGCACCAGGGAAGAAAAGCCGCAGATGTACTCGTACGCTGACGGCATCACGGTGCTGGAGGCCATTGCCGCCCAGGACAAGCTGATCCACGACCTGGTCAAAGAGCACATCCCCTCGATGCAGAAGCAGGCCGAGCTGCAGCGCACGTGGACCAAGGAAGCCGCCGACGCCCGCAAAGAAGCCGCGACTACCAAGTTCAACGAATACAGCGGCAACGTCGAAGCTGCCAACCGCTCCCTGAACGAAAAGAACGCGGAGGCCATCACCGCAGAGGAAGCCCTGTCGGCGGCGGCCAAGCGCGAGACGGAAGCTTACGATGCCCTGTCGGGCCAGGCGATCATGGACGCGATCGAGGAGAAATTCCGCAAGATGCGCGAAACGCTGCCCGCGCGTCAGTCGTCCGTAGAGATGCAGGACCAGGTGGCGGCCAAGCAGGCCCGCCGTATGAAGGACGACCAGCGTGACGCAGACGGCTACGTGTTCCTGGTCGACACGGTGTCCGGCTGGGTTTGGATCAACATTGGCCAGAAGAGCGATGTGCGTCTGGACATGAGCTTTCAGGTGCTGCGCGCCGATCCTTCGTTGCCTTCGCTCATGCCTGTCGGCGAAGTGCGCGTGAAGGAAATCCTGCGCGGCAACATTGCTCGTTGTCGCATCGACGCGCTGGACGATCCCACGATCATGCCCAAGCAGGGCGACATCATCCGCAACCCGAACTTCAACGACCGCCAGTACTTCAGCTACTGCCTGGTGGGCAAGTTTGGCGGGGGCAATTCGCGCTTCACCTATCAGCAGTGGGTGACCAAGCTGACGGACCTGGGCTTCCGCATTGTGCCCACCATTCGTGCAGATACGGATGTCGCTATCCTCGGGGCCGACTGGAACGAGGACCCGATTTTCAAGGCGGCCCGGGAAGAAGGGCTCGACTTCGAACGCATGACCGAGAAGGAACTGATGTGGTTCCTGGGCCTTGAAGGCCCTGAGTCCCGTTAGCAGACAAAGAAACCGACACCGGCGCTGGGCGCCGCTGAAACAAGAGAGCAGCCATGGCAAAAGGCCCGCAGAAAGTCGCAAGCTGGTACTGGATCACGTCGGCCGCGCTGACCCCGTTCATCATGGTCGCCATGGTGTTCGCGGCCTACGGCTTCTACCAGTCCAAGTCTTACCGCAACGAGGCAGAAGCCATTTACGCCCGGCTCGAAGAGGACCACAAGCAGTTCGAGCCCCTGCACACCCAGATCAAGGAAGTCGCCGAGGTCACCGGTTGTTTCGTCAAAGGCGACCCCGACCAGTTCATCACCGCCGCTTCCACTGAAATCAAGGGCAAGCCTCCGAACTCTGAGGAAGAACAGAAGGGCCCCGACGCCAACCCGGTCTATCGCCGCTGGCGTGACGCGGATCGTCTCTACTACGGCGAGGGCGACAAGGGCGGCATGGTGCACAGCTATGTTTCGGCCCGTCGCTTTCTTGACAAGCTTGAGCTGGCCGTAAAGAAGTGGATCGCCTACAAGGCCTACCAGGTCTACTCGGTCAAGACCATCAACCTGGGCACCGTATCTCAGCCCGTCGCACCTCAACCGGCCCCCGCGCCGGCCGAGGGTACTCCGCCTGCTACGCCCCCGGCTTCGCGCGTGGTCGCGGCCGGCGTGATCGAGCGGCCCGGCAAGAAGCGCCCCATCTCCGGCGAAATCAGCAAGGAAGCCTATCTGCCTGACGAGACTTTGATTGAGGCCGCCTACACGCGATGGACCGGCGGCGACCAGCCCTCGGACCGCGCCATGAAGCCGCGTCAGGCGATCACGCTGGAGAACATCCTGCGCCTGCAGATGCTCATGCTCGATGAGCTGATTACCGCCAATGTGCGTCAGTATGGTCTGCTGGTCGGTGAAGTCACCGGCGACGACGAAGTTGAAGGCCGCAAGGTGGGAGTGGGCCGCTTTGCCGAGGAGGAGCGCGCCAAAGCCATCATTGCTGACGTGGACCGCAAGGTGGGCGACAATCGCGAGCGCAGCCGCCTCGCCGAGCGCGCCATCAATGAAACCGCGAAGACCGATGGCGATCTTTCCAACCTGGCGTTGGAAAACGAGCGCAACTTCGCCGACGAGTTCAATATCCGTGACGGCCAGATCAAGGAAGATGCCACCAAGTTCGAGGCCGAAAAATTGGCGCACGAAGCCGACCGCAAGGCCTTTGTCGAAGTAGTCAAGCGCATTGCCCGTATCAAGCAGCAGGTGCCGGTCAAGCGCGCCGACGCTGATGGTCGAATCACCTACAGCGATGACCGTCGCAAGAGCCTGCATATCGACCTTGGCCGCATGGACGGCGTCAAGGCCGGCCAGCGTTTCGAGGTTTGGCGCTACGACGGATTCGAGAAGGACGCCATGCTGGGCGTGATTGAGATTGTGCGCACCCTTTCGGACTACACCAGCCTCTGCACCGTGCTCGAACTGGCCGATGAGAACACGCCGATCCGCAAGGGCGACGCCATCGTCAGCCGCATCTGGCACAATGGTCGCTTCCTCAGCGTGGCACTGCACGGCACTTATGAGCCTCCCAAGGTCGCCTACTCCCGTGAGCGCTTGACCGAATTGCTCAAGCAGGCGGGTGTGCGCGTCGTTGAAAAGGTCCAGCCCGGTACGGACATCGTTGTGACCGGCAGCGATCTCTACAACGACAACTGGTACCGCCAGGCTCGCGACAGCCTCCGCTTTGAAACCATCAGCGAAGAGGAGCTTCGGCTCTACGTCGACCCGCGCTAGCATTCATGCGATGGCGGCTGGTTGCTGGTTGTTTATCACCCATCCGGCTGTGTCTCATCGGGGCGGCCCAAAGGCCGCCCCGATGCTTTTCTGTGCCCCGAATCTCCAGTTCAAACGCCCAGTCAATTGCACCTTGTCTCCGTGACGCGTATCATGGGCCCCTTCGGAGGCTCGCCACGCGATGGCCCAACTGACGCAGGAGCAAGAGGCCTTTCTGCGGCAGCGCATGCCGGAGGCTTACGCGCCGGTGCGCGAGCCCGTTGTTTACATTCGTGACTGGCTCAACATCAAAAAGATGATCCATGCCGCGCCCGAGCCCGAATCGGCGAGGCTGGAACTCGTGGGCCTGGCTGACCCCATGCCGGGAGTGCCCCATGCGGAACTTCAGAACACCGTGCGCAAGGCTTGCCAAGCCATCAGCCTGGACCGCGACTGCGCCGACGCCTATGCCCTTGTCGCCCGCGCCGTAGTGCAGCTCTCCAGTTACGATGAACTCACAGTGCACCCCTTTCCCTTGCGCGAGGTGCTGCCCCTGGCGCAGCGCGGCCGACAAGTCGGGCCCAACAGCGTGCACTGCTGGCAGGCCCTGATTACGGTCAACATCCACCTCAAGCGCTGGGACTCAGTGACGGAGCAGATGGCGCAGTACCGCGCCAAGAACCTCGATGCCAAGATCGGTGCGGAGCTCGGCCTGCTGGCCTCCAAGGCACAGGAGCTCTGGGCCGACGTTGTCCAGTGGTACGACAAGCTGCTGGCCCTGGCCCAGACTTCGGCGGAACGCGCCGAACTCCACGGCCACAAGGGTATGGCCTATCTCAGACTCAAGCAGCCCAAGGAAGCCGACGCTTCGTTCTACCGTGCCATGGTGGAAGGCGGAGAAATCAGCTGGGTGGCTCACCAGTGGTCTCAGCTCAAAGACCAGCTCGGCAAGCGCCCTGCTGCCATTGAACTCAACCGTCGTGCAATTGCCTTTGACCCGGAGAACCGCGCGGCAAAGGTCTTCGCCGAGAACCTGCGCGCTCCCTTTCGCCGCTTTGGCCACCCTTTTCCCGGTCCCAGCGCTCTCGACGAAGAGAAAGTGCGCGGCATTGCGCTGGCCGGCTGCGATCCTGCCGTGCTGGCCTCCGAAAAGCTAAAGCCCTACGAGGCCCCCAAGAGTGTCACGCGCATCATGTCCCGCCGCACCACCTTGAAGGCCGAGGGCAAGTCCGGGCCGGCCCACCTGCTGACCGGCGAGGGCGCCATCTCCCTGGCCCGGGCACTTACACCCGAGGAAAGTGACGACAACGACGAAACGGCCGTCGGCACGGGATACCTGCAGCAGATGCAGGATGAACTCAATCGGCCCAAGACTGAAAAGGCCGACAAGAAGGACGACAAGGGGCTGCTCGTTCCGCGCGATGCCGCGGTGCCGGCCATCATGCCCAACACGCGCACCATCCGTAACACATCCGCGCCCGCAAAACCCAAGGAGCCTGCGCCTGGTCCCTCAACGCGCGTGGTGCGTCGCCCGCCCCCCGTACCCCTGGGCCAGACCAGGGCGCCCATCCCCGCGCCGCCCACAGAAGCCCACGAGGACCAGCCCGCCAAGCCCAAGCCCGGCGCCTATGTCCGGCCCGCTACCGGCCAGTTCAGCGTGCCGCCCAAGGCGCCCGGCGAAAGCGCCGCCAAGCCGGCCACAGGCCAGCTCCCCCTGTTACCGGCGAACGCGCCTGCCTCCCCGCGCCCCGGTGACTCCACGACCCAGTTGCGCCGTACGGCTGCACCTCCGCCCCTGCCGCCGCGCGCGGCATTGCCCATTCCCGTGCCGGGGTTGAGCCTGCCGTCCCCGCCGCTGCCGGCCGCGGCGCCCGCCCCCGCGCCCGTCGACGAGACCACCAAGGACCCTCAGTTGGCCGCGGAATTGGCCGTGGAAACGCCGCGCAAGGCACCCTCGGCGGAAGACGTGGAGACGCGCAAAGTGAAACCCTCGCCCGAGGGCGAACATGACCAGGACCACTCGCGCGACGTTGAGGGCATCGAGGACTCCCTTGTGGACCTGACCGAGCCTGAAGAACTCAAGCCCGATGCCTGATCGCCAGGGCCGCTGCGGGCGGGTGCTTGCCGCAAGCGGCCGGCCGGTCCTTGTGGCATGGCAGCGGCGTGATCGCCCTAGCCGGGGCCGAGTTTCAGGCGCATGCGTTGCTTTCCCCTGCCCTTGCGGTCGGCGGCCTTGAAGCCCGCGGCCGTAAAGGTGCTGACCACACCCGTCCAGGCAAAGGCGCCCAGTTTCTTCTGGCCGTCATGGGGCTTTATGGGGTAGCCCTCGGCGATTTCGGCGCCTTCCTCGCGAAGGCAGGCCAGAGCGAACTCGAGCAATTGCGCGGAGAGGCCCTGACTGCGAAAGCCCGCCTTCACGTAAAAGCAGGGCAGCGACCACACGCGCGCGGCATCGTCACAGGCCAGCGAGGGCGCGCGGTTGAGCTTGGCAAAGCTCGTGCGTGGCCCATAGGAGCACCAGCCTACCGGCTCGCCATCGGCGAACGCGAGCACGCCCCGAGCATCGCCGCTTTGAACCAATTTGCGAAAACGCTTCTTGGCCGGGTCACCCTTGACCTCGTCCCACTTCTCACCCAATTCGGTGCGCCAATGCATGCACCAACAACCCCCACAAGCCCCGTTTTTGCCAAACAGCTTCTCAAGCGAGGGCCAAAGTGCGGGTGTGAGTTTCTTGAATTCGAGGTTCATAGGGCGGATGAAAGTCCTAAGTCATGATTCTCACGCATCCACTATCAACGAATCGCTCAATTCAAATTTGGCCCAACCGAGCAGCACTAGGTTTCTGATTGCATTTGCAACAGCTCGCTTCTTGTCTTCGGCGTTCCAAGATTTTTTCCATTCCAGAATGTACTTGAAGATCTGTTCCTCGCTCGCAACAGCTTTTGGATCTCCATTCTTCACTTGGCGGCTGGCGTACAGAACAGTGAATACTTCCTCAGCTTGCTCGGTGTTCTTGATCCGACTGAAGAGATCCACAGCCATTGCGATCTTGATTTGATAATGCTTTATCAAGTCGGAAAACTTCGCCCGGTCCTGTTCGTACTGCTTGCTGACCAGCATCGCGTTCATGCGTCCCATCTGCTCTTCCACAATCCAGTTTTTGTTAGCCAGCGCATGGATGGCCGCATTGACTTCCTTTGCAAACGGGCCGTAGTGCCCCTTGCCGAACTGGAAGCCTGTCTTCACGCCCATCTCGGTAACGACGTAGCAGACCTTCTGGAAAATCACGCGGCCAATCGGGTTCGCGTATGGCTGGTTGCCGACTTCGCGCAGGATCTCCATCAGCACAACCCATTCCGGGTTGAACTTCTCCAGCTTGCGGCCTTTGAAGTCCATGCCTTTGGTCGAGCGAGTGCTCAGGAACTCTTCGGTGATCTGCTCGTTCGGCGTTCCAAACGGCGCAAACACCTGCACGTCAATCGGCAGGTCAGCTAGCTTGCTGTACATCAGCGGTCCCACGTCTTCCCAATCCAGGCCGCCGTTACCGCAACCGAGCGGTGGAAACGCGATGCTGGTGATGCCCCACTGCTTGTAGTGCTCGCGGAAAAAGTCCAGCCCGGCCTCGATGTCTGAAATGCGCGAGGCCGCACGCCAGTGGTCCTTCGTAGGGAACAGCACAATTTTGGTGAACTTGTCAACGTTGAACAGGTAGGGCTCGCCGAGCTTCACTTCCTTGCGCAGGCAACGTCGCTCGTAGTCCGCGAACATGCCTTCAAAACGCTTTTTGAATTCTTGCGCGACGCCCTTACCCATGATGCCGACACAGTTGACCGTGTTGACCAACGTCTGGGATTTGCTCTGGAACATGTCGCCGATCATGGCTTTGAACATAGCGGGCGACTCCTTGGTTATCGAAAGAACATGTTGCTGTCGATCGTTATGGGCAACCTGAATCCCGCAGCCTTAAGTTTACTCTGTGCTGCGACATCGACCACATAGGCACCGATCAGGTGCTCCGGATCAACGCACTGCGGCACGAGAACCTCGGCGCATTTTTCAGAGCTATGGCGGTAGTAGGCTGGAGGATTGTTCGGGTGTCGCCAGTCTTGCGCATAAATGTGGTCGAAGTCCAGTTCCCTCCACTGTGTCGGAGCGAGGAAGCGAACATAGTCGCTGGCTGCATTCTGGTCTGTGATCACCACGCCGTCGAGTCGTAGAACATTTATGGATATCCTCAAGACACATGTGGTATCAGCTTCGGCCCTTCGTTTCGACATCATTGGGTTGCGGGCATGAAAGTAGAGATTGGCGTACTGGTGAAGTCGCAATCCACCAGGAATGCTCTTGGCTGCTCGCTTTTTCTGCATCTCGTCCATTGCAATGGACACGTGCTGCAACTTCTTAGACTTCTCCTTGCACACGATACCGTGCTCCAGCACCGACGCGATGTTCTCTATCGGCATGATGCAATGAAGTTCCTTGACCCTGGCATCCATTTCCTAGCCTCAACCAGACGCATTGCGCCAACGACACCCGCTTCTAGAACATCCCAACGATCTCGCCTTTTTCGTTGATGTCGATGTTCTGGCCGCCGGGGTTCTTGCCCAGGCCGGGCATGGTCATCATGTCGCCGCACAACAGATACACAAAGCCGGCCCCCGCGCTCAGCCGCGCGTCTTTGATGGGCAGTGTCCAGCCTGAGGGCGCTCCCAGCATCTTGGGGTCGTGTGAGAACGAGTACTGTGTTTTGGCCATGCAGACCGGCAGCTTGCCGAAGCCGGCCTCTTCGAAGGCTTTGATGCGCTTGCTGGCTTCGGGCGTGTATTCGACGTCCTTGGCGCCGTAAATCTTCGTGGCAATGGCCTCGACCTTCTTCTTGATCGGCAGATCACTGTCATACGTTAGCTTGAACTCGCGCTTGGGCTCTTCGCAGGCCTTCACGAGCGCCTTGGCAAACGCGGCACCGCCCTCGCCACCTTTGGCGAAAACTTCGCTCAGCACGCAATCGCTGGCTCCCGCCGCGAGCGAGGCTTTGCGCACCATCTCGATTTCCTTCTCTGACTCCGTGCCGAACACGTTGATGGCGACGACGACAGGCACGCCAAACGAAAGCACGTTTTTGATATGGCGGGTAAGGTTTGGCAGGCCGGCCTCGAGCGACTTGAGGTCTTCCTTTACAATGCCGTCGGGCAGGGGCTTTCCGGGCACAATCTTGAAGTTGCCGCTCTGACTCTTGAGCGCGCGGATCGTGGCCACGAGGCCGGCGGCGTCGGGGCGCAGGCCGCTTTGGCGGCACTTGATGTTGAAGAACTTCTCGGCGCCCATGTCCGCGCCGAAGCCTGATTCGGTCACCACATAGTCGGCCACCTTTAGCGCCACGCGGTCGGCGACGACGCTTGAGTTGCCATGCGCGATGTTGGCAAAGGGGCCCGCGTGCACGAAAGCGAGCGAGCCGCCAATCGTCTGCAGGATGTTGGGTTTGATGGCGTCGCGCAGGATCGCCGTCATGGCGCCCGCGACTTTGATTTCCTCAGCGGTGACGGCTTTGCCGTCCTTATTGAAGCCGACGACCATGCGGCCCAGGCGCCGACGCATGTCATGGATGTTCTCCGCCAGGGCCAGAATCGCCATGACTTCGCTGGCGACGGCGATGTCAAAGCCCGTCTCCCGCGGAATGCCGTTGCCCTGCAGGCCGGTGATAATGTTGCGGATGTCGCGGTCGTTGATGTCCATGCCGCGGCGGATGTTGATGGTGTCAACGTCGATGCCCAGCTCGTTGCCGTTGAACAGGTGATTGTCCAGGAAAGCGCAAGCCAGGTTGTTCGCGGCCTGAACGGCGTGGATGTCGCCGGTCAGGTGAATGTTCAGGTCTTCGGGCGGGATTACCTGGGCGTGGCCGCCGCCGGCTGCGCCGCCCTTGATGCCGAACACCGGTCCCAGCGATGCCTGGCGAATGCAGCAGGCGGCCTTCTTGCCGATGTGTGTCAAACCCATGGTGACGCCGACAGTGTTGGTCGTCTTGCCTTCTCCCAGCGGCGTGGGCGAGATGGCAGTGATATCGATGTACTTTCCGTTGGGTTTGTCTTTGAGGCGATCAACGATGCTGAGGCGAACTTTGGCTTTGACGTCGCCGTAAAGGTCGATTTCGTCGCGGTTGATGCCGTAACGCCTGGCGATGTTTTCGATAGGTTCCAGCTTCGCGGCGCGCGCGATTTCCTGATCAGGCTTCATGGTTGCCCCTGGCGGTTGCGAAAACGGGTCCGGCAGCGGAAAGGCCCGGAACCAGACCCCTTCTCGGCTGTGATGTTAGCGGGCGCCAGCAGCGGGGCAAGCGTAGCTCAGGACCGTGCAGAGTTCGTTTCGCGGACAAGCCTCTGGAGCCACGGCTTGACTTCAGCCACTAGGCAAGCCTCCCGCACAGCCTGTGCCTTGCTGGTTAGCAGGGACGCCAAGTTCAGTGAAAACAAAATGGCCTCACCTTCATTGCACGTGGCGGCCGCGCCGTGCAATGCTTGAGTGGAGTGCGAGGCAGATTAGATTGGTGTCTTCGCCCGGGGAATTCCCATGCGCCTGAATCTCGCGATTTACGGTGTGCTTGCGTTGTTCTGTGCCGTGGCTTGCGCCGAGACTTACTACGCCGACCCGGTGAACGGCAAGGCGGGAAGCCCCGGCAGCAAGGCGGCGCCCTGGGGTGCGCTGGAGGAAGTGATTTCCAGTGGCGCGCTGGCCAGGCTCAAGGGTGGCGACACACTCCTGCTGCGCGGCGGCAAGCATGGGCGGGTGGTGTTTTCGGGCGAGAACACCGAGTTCATCACGATTGCCGCCGATAAAGGCTGCAAGCCGCAACTGAGCTATCTCGAAATCACGGCGGGCACCAGGTGGCGCATCAAGGGACTGACGATCAGTGCTTCGTTTGCGGAGAAACCCTACGACGATGTGATGGTCAAAGTGGCCGACGGCGGGCCCTCGGGCGAGATCATCGTTGAGGATTGCTTTGTTTACACCACGCTCGACACCTCGAAGTGGACGGCCAAAGATTGGATGGCCGCCAACTCCGGCATGTTCATGGGCCGCAACGGCAAAGGCCACGTGTTCCGCAACAACTATGTGTTCAACACGCGCTTTGGCATTGCGCTTTGCAGCGAGGATTCGCTGTGCGAGGGCAACGTGGTTTCGCACTTCTCCGCCGACGGCATCCGCGTCACGCGCGACGGGCAGATTGTCCAGCACAACGTGATTCGCAACATTTACGTGAGCGACGAAGACGGCGACAAGAACCACGACGACGCCATCCAGTGTTTTCTCTTCAACAAAGGCACGGGCACTGTGCGCAACGTGACCGTGCGCGAGAACCTGATCATCATGCGGGAAAGCGAGGCCCAGAAGTGGCAGGCCACGATGCAGGGCATTGGCTTCTTCGACGGGCCGCTGATCAACTTCAGCGTCGAGGGCAATGTGATCAACACCAGCCATTGGCACGGCGTGACTCTGTCTGACGCGCAGGATTGCTCGATTCTCAACAACGTTTGCTTCACGCAATGGACTGACACGAAACTTCGCCCCTGGGTTCAGCTTGGCACCAAGAACGTCGGGCCGGTGAAGGGCAACACCGTCAAAGGCAACTACGCGTACACGTTTGACCTCAAGGCTGACAAAGGCGTTGTTGCCGAGAAGAACGAACTCGTCACGCCCGACATTCACGCCAAGCGCCAGGCCGAGCTGCTCGAGGTCATCGAGAAGAAATTCGGCGCCGTGCACTCCGTGGCTTCGTTTCGCCGCGTCGGCCTCGAGAAAATTCGCTGGCAGGAGGGCGCGGTCATCGAGGAGAACGGCGAGAAAGTCATCGACGCGGCTCAACAAGGCATGGCGGCGGGCAAGCTGGTCGTGATTTACGTGTACTCGCGCGACGCCAGGAACAAAGCCGCGCTCGAAGCCTGCGAGAAGCTCGAGCGCGAGGTGCTCGAAGATGCGGCGGTGTGCGAACAGCTGGACGCCTGCGCCTGCGTGCGCGTGGCGCTTGACGATGAGCTGCCCAAGGATGTGAAGAAGCGCTTCGCCATCGGAAGCCGCGCGCCGTGCATCATCGTGCTGGACAAAGACGGCAAGAAGTTATGGGAAGGAGCCTCACCGTCTGCCAAAGCTCTGGCGTCGAAGTTGAAGGACCTGCGGGGCTGAGAGTCCGCCTCCCTGGTGCGCCCTGCAGGATGCTCAGTGTTCATCCAGGGGTGCAACACCCTCGGCCTTGCAGGTCGTTCGCATCTCGTCAGTATGGGTCTTCACTACTTCCGGCGGGGCGATCAACGCAAGCTGCCTGATGCCCTGGCGCCAATGGGCTCTCGCGGACTCGAGTTTTCCAAGCCGCACCTGAATCCTGGCCAGGAACAGCCTGGCCAACTCGGCGCCCAGTCGTGTTTCCAGTGTAGGTGGCAGTGCCAGGGCTTCGAGGATGCAGTTTTCGGCCTTGCCAAGATGTCCGTCAGCCTCTTCTATGCGCGCCAGGCAAACCAGGGCTTTGAAGCGTTCATCTCCCACGACACCGCTGTCACAGAGTTCCAGAACACGCAAGGCCAGCGCCCGCGCTTCGTCAAATCGGTTGAGTGCCAGCAGGCTGTCAGCAAGATCGCAACTTGAGGCCGCTTCGCGATACGTGTGCCCAAGCGCGCGAGAGATATCAAGGCTGCGACGATAGCGCGCGACTGCCTCCTCGTGTCGACCGGCATTGGATGAAGTCTTGGCCAACCCCATGAGCGCCACTTGCTCAAGAAGTGGATTGCCCATCTCCAGCGCCAATTCGTAAGCACGCTCGCGAAACTTTGTCGCGTCAGCATGCCGCGAACCGCCGGCAAGCAGATTGGCGTAATTGTTCAGCGCAATGACTTCGCCACGCTGGTCTCCTGTCTCGCTCAAAAGCTTCAACGCAGCCAGGTAGTGCGGCTCTGCCAGTTCAGGACGACCACGTTTGCGAAACAGGTCTGCAATGCCGCATTGAAGCATGCCTTCGCGCCGCCTGGCGCCCTCACCTTGCGCAATCGCCAGCGCTTCCTCGTAATACCTGCGCGCGGCATCGAAATCGTTCAGGCGGGCGTAACACAGAGCAAGATTGCCGAGGTTCAGCGCCACGCGGACGTTCGCACGAGTCGCCCGGAAGTGCTCGACCGCTGCAATCAGGTGCTCCAGCGCGGCCCCCGCCCGACCGCTGTCACATAGAAGCACACCCAAGCCTCCACGGCATTCGCTGGCCAGGTCGCTGCGCCCCGATCTGGCCGCAAGGGAGAGCGCGCGGCGCAGGACCTCCTCGGCCTGATCCATTCTGCCGCGATTCCAGTGAATTCCCGCAAGCGCGTGTTCGGTGCGGAATTCGCTCGCCACATCTCCTGCTTCGCGCGCAATGTCACGCAGCATCATGATGTGGCGCTCGGCTTCCTCCAGCATGCCGCAGAGCACCATTTCGTTGATCGCGTATAGGCGCGCGCGACGCTGCATGTGCGGCTCGAGGCCATCACACGAGGCAGCCTTCAGGAACGCGCTCATGGCCAGCCCGGAGTCGTCATGGCGGCGCGCGAACAGCCCTGCCCGCAGCAGATAGAGCCCCTGTTTTGTCGATTTGAGCGCGGATTCCTCGCCTCGCGCGGCATGCTCAGCGAGTTCTGCTGCAAAGGGATCCGAGGCATGTGGCTGATCGTTGCTTTCCGCATCTGAAATGCGGGGAAGCTCCGGTACGCCCAGCCAGTCTTCAAAACAACGCAGGGCCAAGGCATGCAACTGTGCGCGATCCTCCGGCAACTGCAACTGGTATGCGGCGTCACGCAGCAGAGTGTGGGAGAATGCGTAGGCTTGCTCAGCGTGCACAGCGGGGATTGTCGTTCGCCAAACTGACGTTGTCGACGGGGCGTTTGTTGACCCAGGGCATTCGGCAGACCGTCAGAAACCGGAAAGTTTTCCACCTTTCAACTCTTTGCCGCCAGCGTTTGACGGGGCCTTTGGGCGGGCTATTTTTACCCTCGTGCAGCGCGGTGATGCAGCACCGAGCGTACGAGGGGTGGCCCGGCCGGCTGTCTCTCAGGGGTGAAAGCCCCGACGCGAAGAATGCGGGCCTGCAGCCCACGTTCAGGGAGTCGCCCTCCCACCTGGCGCAAGTCAGGTTGATCCAGGGTTAGCGCCTTGGGTCCAAGCTGAGCGAAAGCTTGGCCGCTGTGCAAGCGCTGATGCGGGCTCCGAACCCGTGTCGAAGAAGCCTCCCATCGGGGGAGGCTTCGTGCTTTTAAGCTCAAAGTCAAGCCGCCAGGCAACGAGGCAGTACGCAAGGGGGCGCGGAAATACTATGGTGCCCGCGACGCTTTGGCGTCCTACTACGAAAGCACCATCGTGCCCGCTTCTTTCTGGCGGGTCATGTCATGACCCCTCTCAACATCCTTCTGATTACCCCGTCCGTGAAGGGCGCCATCGTGGGCAATCGCGTGACGGCCTTACGCTGGGCGGCCATGCTGCGCGAAATGGGCCACCGCGTGACGGTTTCTGCCGGTTTTGACGGCAAGCCTCGCGACATCCTGCTGGCCCTGCACGCCACCAAGAGCGGAGATGCCATTCAAGCTTTTCGGGGCGCATTTCTGGGGCGGCCCATTGTGGTTGCGCTCACGGGCACCGACATCTACGTAGACGCCCCGGCGGGCGAACCTCTGCTGGGGACGCTTGAAATCGCCGATGCCCTGGTGGTGCTGCAGCCCGAGACTGTTTCTGACTTGCCCGAGCATCTGCGATCCAAGGCCCGCGTGATCTTTCAGAGTGTCAAGCGCCGCAAACCCGCGCGCAAGGCCGTGCGGGCCTTTGAGGTCGCCGTGATCTCCAATCTGCGCCCGGTCAAAGATCCGCTTTTGGCTGCCCAGGCGGCGCGGCTGTTGCCGAAGGCGTCACGCATCAAAGTCGTGGGCGCCGGGGCAGCCTTGGATGCTGGGCTCTCCGAGGCTGCCAAGGCGGAGGTCAGGGTCAACCCCCGCTACAAGTGGCTGGGTGCCGTGAGCCATGCTCGCGCCCTGGCCCTGCTGGGCCGGGCACGGCTTTGCGTCATCTCAAGCCGCAGCGAGGGCGGTGCCAACGCGGTGGGGGAAGCCATCATGGCCAAGACGCCCCTGCTTGCCACTCGCGTGCCCGGCAACGTTGGCCTGCTGGGCCGTGACTATCCCGGTCTCTTCGAAGTGGGGGATGTCCGGGGCCTGGCCGCTCTCATGCGCCGTTGCGAGGAAGACCCAGCATTTCTGCGCAAGCTGGAATCGCGTTGCCGCGCCCTTGAGCCGCAGTTTGAGCCGGCTCGCGAGAGGCAGGCGCTGGCCGGGCTGCTGCGTTCTCTGGTGCCGCAGGAAGTCAGTGGGTAGGGCACACCGGGTAACACGCAGGCAGGCCTGCATGCGCTGCGTGTGCTCCATCAGGCGGGCAAGGTTATCGTCGGCGTGAGATTGTCGAGTTCGTGAGCAGCCGTCGTGCCGCCGGGCGTCTCTGCTACGAGCGTCATTGGGGCCACGTCACGCTGGCCAGGCCCTTGAGGATGTGTGCGGGGACGCTTTCAATCTAGACCGGTACATCCTTGAGGCCAGGCGGGGGAACGATCTGCTACCGGCCGCTCCATGCCTTCGCGCTGACGTCACTCCAGGGTGTCGCTCACGCCGGCTCCGTTATGCGCTTTCACTCAAGACCAGGCGCAGGCCAGACCAGCGGGCGTCGATGGCGCACTGCTTGTTGTCCACCAGGCCCCGTGCCAGCGCCACATCACGCACCACGGTCTCGCTCAGGTCTGTGGGCATGCCACTGCCCTTGCGCGGCCAGCTTATCCACAGGCCGCCATCCGGCTGCAGGCGCCCCGCGAGATACCGGAATTCGCGCTGCAGCTCGGCGCGGCTGCGGGCGAAGAACACGATGACGTCAAACAGCCCGCCCGGCGAAGCGCGGCCAACTTTAACGGCGTCAGGCAGTTCGCCCAGCGCGTGGGGAAAGCCCTGCGGCGCGTTGATCAACGACACGCAGTGCCCCTGCTTGATGCCGAGAACCCGCGATAGCGATCGGGGGGTGGATACGGCCATGGGAACTCCCTGGAATGGGCCCATTCTAGCTCGCGCGGGCCGCCAATGTTGGAGTATGCCGAATCACTCCGCGGTGTCGCGCAGGGCCTTGACGCCCTCATTGAGGGACTTGACGTCGCTTCTCAGCCGCTTGAGCACCTTCCTCAATTCCTCTTGTATGTCGTAGGCATAACCGCTGACCTCCTTTGCCGACGTCATGATGTCGTCGCAGCGCTTCGACATGTCGTCAAAGCGCTCGAACTGTTTCTCAATGTCAGCAATAGCCTTGGCAATGTCTTCGAGTTCCTCGGCGCTCTCACTCTCCTCGTGCTTGGCGGCACGCAGCACCAGGGCGCGGGCAAGGCTGATAGCGGCATCCAGTACGACATCCGTGGCTTCGTTTTCGGCGTCCCATACGACGATGATGTCGTTGCCAAAGCGCGTCAGCGCCGCAGGATACTCAGAGTGCAGGTCCGCGTTGTCGCGCACAGTCCTGGCGTCCATCACGAACACGCCAACTTCCGCCTTTCGGTTCGTGCGTGCCTGAGCCATCTCCTCCAGCGCAACCTTGATGCGGTAACGTCGGTCGCGCTTGCACTCGTAAACAATGTTGGCGCCCGGGGCCGCGCTTTCAGCGCCCATCGTTTGCACGTAGTCACCGGTCTTGCGCCCTTGAACGCCGCTGAGTTCGCCCACGGCCGCAAACTCGTCACCAAGGCCCCGCACGCGCTGACGAAGGGCGTCGCCCACGGCGTGTTCAAACGTGAAGCCACCCTCGGTGGTGCGGGCCTGCACCTGTTTGATGCCGAGCCGCTCGGCGATGTCCTTCTGGAATCGGGTCTGCCTTTCGAGCAGGTCATCAAACTGCGCGCGCAGCTTTTCGTGCAGGCGTGAAAGCGCGCTTTCGTCGTCGTCGAGGGTGAGGTCCTTGGCAATCTGCCCGCGCGTCAGTTCGAGCGCATTGTTTAGTTTGGCCAGCGCGCTCTTCTCTTCTTCAGGGTTGAACTGCTCACTGATCTCACGGCTGATTTCATTGACGTTGTTAATCAGGCGCTTCAGCGCGCTCTGGTCGTTGTTCAAGTCGAATTCTGCAAGCACGCGCTTGCTCTGCTCCTCCAGACGCTCCTGCACCACGCGCGCGATGGTCTCGACCAGCCCGTCCTTCTCTTTGGGGCTGAGGTGTTTCATCAAGGGGCTGTTGTCGCCTACGGCCCGCGCGAGGCTCTGCGCCAGCGTGCTGGTGTCGCCCTCAATGTGCCGCTTGAGCAGGCCGGCAAAGCCGCCCTTATCGTCCGTCAATTCGCGCACCCGCGCCGCAAAGTGGCCCCTGTTCGGGTCAAAGTAGTTGCCAAGCTCGCTCTCAAGGCGTGTCTTGAGTTCCTTCGCATGTTCGCCAAGCTTGCCCTCGACCAGCGCGACCAGTCTCTCACCCTCGGTGCGCAACGTCTGCCCGTCCAGGGTGCCGGAGGCCTGCCGCAGGGCCAGCACGCCGATGCGCAGCGCGATTTGGGCGAATTCTTCCCGCACCGTTCCCTCGCGGCGGCGCAACTCTTCCAGCACGTCGGGGTCCGTCACGCGCAGCGTGATCTCCAGCGGCAGGGTAACCTGCCCGACTTCACCGCTGTCCGGCGCGCTCCGGCGCAGCGCAGCTCTGGCTCCCATGGTATCTGACATGTTGTCCTCGCTTTGGGGCCTGTCCCGCTCTCCAGCCGTGCGCCCTGGCGGCGACATCGTACAATGCAGCGGCCCTGTGGCCTCTTACCGCCCACTGCCATGCGCACACTATTAACATGCGCGGCGACAGTCCTGCTCGCGCTGGCGCTGCCGGTTCGCGCCCAGGAAGAGCCGAATAGCCTGCTGGCGCGCTATCTCTCCGAGGGCGACGCCGGGCTCAAGGCCGCCCTGCGCGCCGAGTTGCTCAAGCTGTCGCCCGAGAAGCTGCACGAACTCATGGCGGCCCTGCCCTGCCCAGGCGAAGGCCGCGGCGAACTGAGCGTCAGCCTGCGCTGTCCGGACGGCTTTGAGCGCAGCTACTACCTGCGCGTGCCCCGGGCCTACGATGCTTCGCGCAGCTGGCCCTTAATGGTCGTGCTTCATGGAGGCGTCAATGGAGCATCGGCCGGGGCTGGGCCGGCCGCCGTGAGCGCGTGGCTTGCCAGCCTGAGCGATGCGCAGCGAGAAAGCCTGTTCTTCCTCGCGCCCTCGGCCGACTGCGAGTCCACGACCATCCAGGCCCGCTGGTGGCGTGACGGCGGCATGAAGAACATCCGGGCCATGCTGGCCGACGTCAAGCGCCGCTACCACATCGACGACGACCGCGTCTTCCTGACGGGCCAGAGCGACGGCGGCAGCGGAACCTGGGCGGCGGCCTTCCGACGTCCCGACGACTACGCCGGCTTCTTTCCCATGGTCGGACATCCCCTCGTGCCGGCGACGGACCGCACCAGCGCCTACTTCGAGAATCTCAAAGGCTGCAGCCTCTACAATATCAGCGGCGGGCTCGATCCCGTCTACCCGGGCTCCGAAGTTTCAAAGATTGTGGGCGAGATCAACTCCGTAGGACCCAAAGTCCTGCACAAGAATTACGAGAAAGCCGGGCACGACCTCAGCTTCGCTGACGTCGAACTTCCCCGCATTTTCAGCGAGTATCTTTCCGCCTGGAAGCGCGACCTGCTGGCGCGGCAGCTCGACTGGAGCACCGAGCAGGCCAAGTTCGGCAGCCGCGCCTGGCTTGAGATCCTCGAGACAAAAGAACTCGACCGGGACTACAACAAATGCCCCAAGGACCAGCGCCGATTTGCCGTCGTGGACCTGATCGGTCTCGGTCAGCTTGCGCAGGTCGGTCAGGGCGCCGTAGAGCGCCCAGCCGACGGGCACGCC
>JAANMT010001358.1_pt1 | contig 24256 bp, 19 predicted proteins | sample 7279711 | NCBI WGS metagenome assembly JAANMT01 (sample SAMN14094538, study PRJNA606508) | bioreactor metagenome | isolation source: A lab-scale SPAN reactor treating ammonium-rich wastewater day 1 | place: Ireland: Galway | collected 2017-01-16 | reverse complement strand
ACAAATGGAACTTGGTTTCAGTGGCCAGAAACTCCTCACCCGGTCAGGCCGGCGCGAACGGCGGATGACGCGGGCCAAATGGTGGTTCACGAACATGCGCCAGATTGTGGATCGTGCCATGGACTGGCAGGCCGAGGCCGAACCAAGGCCCGAACAAACCTGGTTGCCGGAAGCCAACCGGCAGGTGCGGGTTTAATGGAGGCATCGCGCGCCGGCCTTGCCCCACAACCGTCAACGCGGCTGGCGCGCGCAAGAAAGCAAAACCGCCGGACGCAATGTCCGGCGGTTTTAAGAAACGCTTTTTAACGCGGCGTGTCCGCCTGGCGAACAGTGAACCTGTCAATTCAGGAGTCGGTCTGCGTTATCTAACTTTGTCTTGATTCCGGGAGTACGATTAACTGAAATGGCCCTGCCAAGCCAAGAGGAAAGTTATGAAGGAAACAGCCGCCGTACCTGATTTGGAACTTGCATTCGATGTCGGTCACAGCTCCATCGGCTGGGCCGTGCTGCAAGCGGTGGGGCGAGCGTCCCCGCGAGCCACAGACCCAGACGCCAACCTGCTTGGGTGTGGCGCTGTGATATTCCCCGCAGACGACTGTCTCGCCTCGCAACGTCGTGTTTTTCGTCGGCAACGCCGACACATCCGCGCAACGCGCCTTCGTATCGCTCGAATTAAGCGGCTGCTCGCGCACCTTGGCGTGCTGACAAATGAGCAACTCGACTCCGTTGTCTCGTCCAGTCCGTGGCTGCTTGCGGCGCGCGTGTTGCGTGGCGGGGAGAAACTTACATGGGCAGAACTGTGGGATGTCCTGCGCTGGTATGCGCACAACCGTGGATACGATGGAAACAAGGGCTGGAGTCGAATGGGGCAAACGCTGGATCAACTCGACGAGACGGAACTAGAAAAGTTGAGCAACGATGCTGCATTAAGCGACGACGAGAAAAAGGACGCGAAGTATTTGAAGGAAGCAAAGTCGCTAATGGGAAAACACGGAACACAGTCTATGTGTGAAACATGGTGTGCTGTTTGCAAACTCGATCCGCTTGGCAAAGTAATGTCGTGCAATTTACCAGGCGAGGAACGCCCGCGCGGATTGAAAGCTGCCTTTCCTCGCCGAATAGTAGAGCGGGAAGTCGAACGCATCCTGCGTGCGCAGGGCATCGAGGAAAACGTGATCGTGGCGATCATGCGCGACCACACCGCTGTTGAAGGTCCGGACTATCGGTTGCCAGCCCGTTATGGGCAACGCGTGAATGGAGCACGCACACCGGGAGGATTGCTCTTCGGTCAACTTGTGCCGCGCTTTGAGAACCGCATAATCGCCACCTGCCCGGTGCAGTTTCAGCGCGAATACGAACGTGTTTTCGCCGCGACGGGCGATGCCAAAAAAGCAACGCACGAAGCGGAGAAGCTGGCGAAAGTGCCAGGGATTGGGTGCATGGAATTTCACCGCTTCCGCTGGGCAATGCAACTCGCCAACGTGACCGTGGCAACCGGCGATGCACGCAAGACCCGGCGATTGTCGAAGGATGAGCGTCTTGCCGTGAACGCGGAGATGGAACGGCTCGGTGCGCTAACACCAAAACAATTCACGAATTTGGTGCGCGCCCAGACAAAGACGGATAAAGACAACCTCGACCGCCTGCTTGCGTTGCCGGATGCGGACAAATCGCTTGTGCTCGACCCCGCACGCAAACTCGCAACGAGCGGCGTTCTTGGCGTGCTCTGGCCGCACCTCGGCGAGAGTTTGCAAAAACACACGCTCACAAACTTGCGACGCGGGAAATCTGTCACCGTCCGGGCGCTGCTGGAAAAGTGCCCCGCCGCGCAAAGTGCGTTTGACCGTTGGTGGGATGGCGAGGCGAGGAAAACGCCGCGCAAGACCAAGAAAAAACCCGCGCCCGAAGCACGCACCCGCGATCAGGTTCTCAACGAACCGCACTCACTCGGTCCGATGAATGGCCGCGCCGCACACAGCCGCGAGGTGTTGGAAGAAGTGTGGAAGTTTGTCCTATCCAGCGACGGGCATCCGATGGACCCAGGCGGACCGTTATTCCGCAGTGAAGCCATTCGCCGGGCTCAACTCGAACGCGCGATTGATGAACAGACAAACAATCACCTTGTACGGCATCGTCTCAAGCTGCTTGAACGGCTGCACGAGGATTTGCTGAAAGAATATGCCGGCGGCGACAAATCTCGGGTGGACCGGATTACGATCGAGGTGAATCGAAGTTTGAAGGAGCTTTCGGGAAAGTCAGCGCAAGAACAGGCAAAGGAACAAGGGCAACAGACAGCCCAGTTCCGCAGCGTGGAAAAGAAACTCGCCGTTGCATACGAAGGTCTTGGCGTAAAACTCAGCCCTGGGTTAATTCGCAAGGGACGAATAGCCGAAGACCTCGGCTGGAAGTGTCCTTACACGGGAGCAAGCTACGACGAACTCGATTTGCTCCACCGTCGCGTGGACAAGGATCATATTATCCCGCGCAGCCAGCGCATGAGTGACAGTCTTGATTCGCTCGTCATCACTTTTTCCGAGATCAACAAACTAAAGGGGAATCGGACGGCGGTTCAGTTTGTTGAAGAATTTCAGAGCCAACCCGTTCCCGGACTTCCGAACATCATGATCAAGCCACTTACGAACTACCTCAAGGACGTTGGCTCGCTTGACACATTCAAAGGTCACGCCGATGACCAACGCAGGAAGAACAATCGCCAGCGGCTGCTGCGGCTGCGCGACTATGTAGAAAAAGAATTCACACCGGGCGACCTGACAAAAACCTCACAACTCGTCCGTCTTGGCGCGGAAGCGCTCCAACGGGCTTACCTGAATGAGATGGTAAAACCGACGATTGTTTCACTTCCCGGCAGCGTGACCGGCGCAGTGCGCAAGTCCTGGAATCTGGCCGGCTGCCTCGAAGCAGCAAACAAGAACGTGATGAATGCCGAGGATTTGGACGACAACGGCAAACCGCGCGTCCATCGCAAGACCGAATTGCGCGGCATCACGCACCTGCACCACGCGCTGGACGCGAGCACGCTTGCGATTACATCGCATCTGTTGCCGTGCGATGGCGGCGTTTGGAAACGGGAGGTTATCGAATTGCTTTCCAAGCGTCGTTGCAGTCCAACTGAACAAGCACAACTGCGACATCTCCTGCGCTGGAATGTCTCGTTCACCAAGGAGGGCCAGCCCATGCTTGGAGAAATCACGGATGAACTACGCGAACAACTGCGCGCCCGGCTTGCCGAGCGGAGGGTGGTGCAGCATTTGCCAGCAAGCATGGCGGACATGATGAGCGACCAAACCGTGTGGCGGATCTTCGACCCTGCTGATCCACATCCGAACGCGAAGCGTCTTGCGCGCTGGCTGGCCAAAGCGGGCGTTAAAGTCCCCGCTCCTGATGCAAAAACGGCGCTCATCATCACGCGCAAAAGAAAGGCGGCACCGAAACCGGGCGAGGAAACAAAGGCGAAGAAGGGCAAGTTTCACGAAGGCAAAACGTGGGAATGGTATTATGCGGAGGCCGCAAAAGACGCACTGCTCGGCTTCGCCCCCACAGGCGATCCGATGAAGTCGAAACTCAAGCCATTCAAGGCAGTAAAAGTGCTGGGAGATAATTTCGGCATCGCGCTTGATCCCGAACCGACGCTTATTCGTCCGCTGCATGTATGGCGACAACTCCAGACCCTAAAGTCTGCGAACGGCGGGAAATGGCCGCAAGTGATTCGGAACGGAATGCTCATTCGCGTGCTGCGAGCGAAGTCGGCTAGGGTTGACTATCGCGGGGATTGGATGCTGCGAGGCGTACAAGTCAATCAATCCAAAGGCTACCTGGTGGATCTCAGTCCGCCGGATCAAATCCGTTACCGTGGCGAGGAAGGTTCCTTCCAAAACGTCTCCCTCGAAACGCTGCGAAAATGTGGGCTGGAAGTTCTCCGGTCCCCGCTATGCGGCATCCCGCCGAATCGCTAGTTGGAAACATCTGAATGAAGGGCCATGGTCTACCACATCTCCAGCATGGACTCGCCATAGGGTAGTTGCCCGTAGTACAAGGCCCTGCTAAATTATGCCAAATGAAACTCCGACTAGACCTGCTGGAGTATCTGACCGACGAGGACATCCTCGAAGAAGCCCTCGCCAATGTCCACCGCTATCAAGCCGAGCCGCAATTCTCTAAGACCGGTGTTGGCTATCTTCATCCCGCTACCCCGGAAGAACGCCAACAGGAAATCGCCCGCAGCGAGGCTCTGCATAAGCGGCTCATAAAAAGGCAACAACAAGCCCTCCAGAAGGCTTCCAAAAGCGGCACTCCTCCCCAGACGTCAGGTGGGGCGACCCAGTCACCCTGAGCCCCTTCGTTTGTCCGCCTCGTTACCTCGGCGGCTGCGTTTTAGGCAAGCCACCTGCTTTCTCTCATGCTGCGATGTCTTATCACATCGTCAGCATAGACAGCGCGAATTGCTCGCTGAGTTGCCGGGACGGGCAGTTGACGTGCAAAACCGCCGACGGCGAGCGCAAGCTGCCGCTGGAGGACGTGGCATCCATCATTGTCACCAGCTTCTCGGCCTCCATTCACAGCCACCTGTTTCTGGAAGCCGCCAAGCACGGGGTCGCCCTGATCATCTGCGAATCCTTCAAGCCGGTGAGTCTCGTACTGCCGGCCAATCGCTCCACGGACACGATTCTTTCCCGCGCCCTGCTGAGGCTCACGCCACGGGGGCGGGCGCAGCTCTGGCAAAAGACCATTGACGCCAAATGCCAGAATCAACTGGCGCTGGCCGAACACATCGCGCCGGATGACGAATCGCTCGCCAGCCTGCGGCAGACCGCCTTTGGCAAAAAGCCGCACAAGGAATCCATCTGCGCCCGAACCTTCTGGCAGATCTTTGGTCGCAGTCTCAACCAGGAGGAGTTTGTCCGTGACCGCGCCCGTGGCGGGCTGAACAACTTGCTCAACTACGGTTACGCGGTATTACTCTCCACGGTGCTGCAAAAGTTGTTTGGGGTCGGTCTGGATCCCACGTTCGGCATTGCCCACGTCGCGCGCGAGCGCAGCACGCCACTGGCGTACGATTTGATGGAGCCGTTCCGCCCGTGTGTGGAATGGCGGGTCGTTCAGTGGGTGAAGCAGCAGCAGAACGAAGGTAGGGCGCGTCACTCCGTGCGCGCCGAGGGTTGCCACACGGAAGAAGACGGCGCGCACGGAGTGACGCGCCCTACCTCTCAAAACGCTTACGAGGTCACGAAGGAATTCCGCAAATGGGTGACGGGATTCCCATTGGAGCGCATGGACTACTTGAATCTCACGCTGGAAATCCAGGGCGTGATCGAAGGCGTGGTGCGCGGCTTCCGCCGGGCCGTGATTGAGAACCAACCACGCCATTACAAACCGTGGACACCGAGGAACAACAAATGGACTTCGTAGGAGGCGACGTGAGGAGAATCATTTCAACGGCAATGAGCGGGTTTTTGATCAGAGACTCGTTACCTCGTTTCCTACCAGGAAGGAGATGGACACGGAGAAATTCAAAATGGGCTGGCTAGTCGTCGCATTTGATTTGCCGGTGGGAACGAAGAAGCAGCGCAAGGCCGCGACTGACTTCCGCAACTACTTGCTGGATGACGGCTACCAGATGATGCAGTTCAGCGTTTATGTGCGGGCGTGTGTCTCGTTCGCACGCCAGGAAACTCACATTGAACGGTTGAAGAAGAATCTGCCACCCGAAGGAAGTGTCCGCGCGGTCTTCGTCACGCGGGCACAATGGGAACGGTCTTACGTGATCCAGGGCGCGCCCGCCACGGAGGCCGAGCCGGAGGAGATGCCCGAACAAATCCAGCTTTGGTAGCGGGCGGCTCGTCAAACCGATGCCCGGTCCTCGGTTGGAGAAAGTCCAACCCAATTCGACCTCTTGCATCCATTCGGGCATCGGTTTGACGAGCCGCACACCGGCCAAAGCAGCGCAAACTCAGGGGCTTACGCCCACTGAGTTTGCCGCCGCCGATTTTGGAATCAAGGCAAAGCATTGATCCATGGGCACAATTGGGGGTTTGAAGTTTGCCGCCGCCGATTTTGGAATCAAGGCAAAGCATGAATCCGACTTTGCCGCAGTCTGAGATTGAGTTTGCCGCCGCCGATTTTGGAATCAAGGCAAAGCCGGTCCTTCAAGCTTAGGTAGCGGGATCACAGTTTGCCGCCGCCGATTTTGGAATCAAGGCAAAGCCGTCGAGCCGTTGCGCAAGCGCAAAGAAATAGTTTGCCGCCGCCGATTTTGGAATCAAGGCAAAGCTGACCGGCTGCCGTACGCCCTCCGCGTCTCAGTTTGCCGCCGCCGATTTTGGAATCAAGGCAAAGCTCGGGGAACCCGCAAATTGCAGTCGGGGAAAGTTTGCCGCCGCCGATTTTGGAATCAAGGCAAAGCTCACTGGTTGCGGCACGCCGTCAGTCTCGCAGTTTGCCGCCGCCGATTTTGGAATCAAGGCAAAGCGGATCGTGTGAACCACGATGGCGTAACGCCGGTTTTCCAACCGGCGCACGCGCCGACTGGAAAGTCGGCGTTACCGACAAGGGGTTCAGGGGAGGACAAAGCGCCTGAGCCTGCAGTTGTCTTCTGCTGGAAATTCTGTTGCTCTGGGAATTTGCTGCTCCTGGAGGGTGTCGTTTGTTTATTTGACGGATTCCCCGCTTTCCTTTCAATATCCGGGTCGGTGATGAATTCCGAACCCTTCCTTGACAATTTGCCCGTAACAAGGGCTGGAGCGGTGTCTTGCCCGGCAACCAACCCTGGAGCAAACAGGGCGCGCACGGCGGCAAGCCAGCCTTCGGAGTATGTTCGCGTGCGGGACCTTCACCGGCGGCGGTCTTGGCTGGCGATTTCGTGAACGACTCGTCTCCAGAACGATCCGTTCCGCCCGGCCTGTCGAGTTTTCCACCCACGCCGTTCGGTTTGCCCGTCGGCTGGCTGCGCGCCGTCGGGGGGCTGGTGTTGGTGTCGCTCATCGTCCAACACGGGTTTCACATCGGGGAGGTCTTGGATCGGGGGTTGCACGGCTTGAATTTCCTCCTGGCGGCGGTCTTCGGCGCCGATCTGGTGCTGGCCTGGCGAACAGTGCGCCAGCGAACACAGGTGTTCGGGGCACGGCGGGCCGAGTATTGGCTGCTGGGCGGATTCCTTGTGTTGGTGATTTTGACCTGGGTGCTGCCATCGGCGGCCGCAGGCAGGCTGGCGAGTTTCCTCCATTTGGAATCGCGCGGGGAGTTGACGTGCAACCTGGTGAAGTTGTTTCTGCTCCTGAGCCTCTGTGTGCAATGGTTGCGGGCGACGAGCCGGTTGTTTGGCAAGGGGACGCGGCCGGAACTGATTCTGGCAGGTTCGTTCGCCAGCGTCATCGTCATCGGCGCCTTTTTGCTGCTATTGCCGAACGCAACGGCGATGGGACGCGAACCCACGGGCATGGTGGACGCTTTGTTCACTGCCACCAGCGCCACCTGTGTGACGGGGCTGGTGGTCCGCGACACGGGCACGGATTTCTCCGGCTTCGGCCAGACCATCATTTTTGCCCTGTTCCAGGTCGGCGGACTGGGCATCATCACCTTCGTCGCGCTGCTGTCGTTTTTTTCAACGCGAGCGTTGCCGGTGCCGCAGATGGTCATTTTCCGGCAACTGGCCAATGCGCCGACGCGGTCGGATTTGAAGCGGCAAATCGTCGGCATCGTGGTGGCAGCGGGCGTCATCGAACTGGCCGGGGCGATGTTGCTTTTCCAGTTTCTGCCGGCGGAGGGCGACGCGCTGGCGCGGCTGCAGTGGTCGTTGTTTCACGCGGTGTCCGCTTTCTGCAATGCCGGCTTCGCCTTGCACGCGGACAGCCTGGAAGGGTTCCAGACGAATCCCGGGGTGAATATCACCATCATGGGATTGATCGTGCTGGGCGGTCTTGGCTTCCTGACCATTTCGGAGTTGGTGGGCTTCCGGCTGACGCGATTGCCGTTTTTCCGCCGGATGAATTTCTCTCGCCGTTTGCACGCCGGGCAGGTGCCAGGACGGTTGAGCGTGCAAACCAAACTCGGCTTGACGGTGATGTTGGCCTTGCTCGTGGTGGGCGCGGTGGGATTTTTGAGTCTGGAAGGGCGTCATCTGTTACGTGAAAACTCAGTTGGCGAGAGCCTCCTGATCTCCGCGTTCCAGTCCGTGACGCCACGCACGGCGGGCTTCAACACCGTCCCCATCGGGCAGTTGCAGGATGCCACGCTGGTGCTGTTGATGATGCTGATGGTGGTGGGCGCGAACCCGGTTTCGGCGGGTGGCGGCATCAAGACGGTGAGTTTCGGGATTTTGCTGCTGGCCTTGCGAGCCATGGTGGCCCGGCGCGACCGGGTCGAGGCGTTCGGCCGCACGATTCCTGCGAGGACTCTGGTTGCGGCCTTGAGCGTGTTCGTCATCTACATCATTTCCGCCGTCGTCGGGGTGTTCCTGCTCTCGATCTTTGACTCGCATCTGGCGTTTGAGAGCCGGGTGTTTGAGGTCATTTCGGCACTCAGCACCGTGGGACTTTCCATGGGAATCACGGCGGAATTGAGTGTGGGGAGCAAGCTGGTGCTGTGCGTGGCCATGTTCGTGGGCCGGGTGGGGCCGCTGGCCCTGGTGCTTTCGGTCTTTCAAAGCGGCCGGCCCCTGGCGTATGAATTCCCCGAAGAAGAGGTCGTGGTGGGTTGAACGGAACGTCCACCAGCCGGACTCCGTCACGCGAAGGCAGGCCGGCCAGGTGACCAAAATAGATCACTGATTTATGAAATGTGCTGTCATTGGATTGGGTGAATTTGGCCGCGCGGCCGCCTTGGGCCTCGCACAAACTGGCGTGGAGGTCATCGCGGTGGACAACAATCTGGACCGGGTGAATGGGATCAAGGATGAAGTGGCGCTGGCGGTGCGATTGGATGCGAGCCAGGAACACGCGCTGCAGGCGCACGGGATCGGCGAGGTGGACGTGTTGATCGCCGCCATCGGCGCGAACTTCGAGGCGCAAGTCTTGACCGTGGTTCATGGCAAGCGCGCCGGTATCAAGAAGATTGTGGCGCGCGCCACCACGCCGGATCATCACCGCGTGCTGGTGGCCGTCGGGGCCGACGAGGTTTTCAATCCCGAAGAGGAAGCGGCGCGGTGGATGGTGCAGCGGTTGTTGATCACCAACATCACGAGCTATTTTGAGTTGGCGGAAGGGTTCAGCATCGTGGAGGTCAAGGCGCCCGCAGGCATCGTGGGCAAGAGTCTTGGACAACTCGACTTGCGCCGGCGCTTCCGCGTGAATCTGGTGGCGATCAAACGGACGGTGGCCAACGACCGTGGGGAAAAGGTGCTGGAACGCTTCAATCCCGTGCCGCTCCCGGATGAGATCATCCAACCCGATGACGTGCTGGCGCTGGTCGGCAGCGTGATTGACCTTGCCAACTTCATGGGCGAATACGTGGCGTAAGGACACTTCCCATTCAGCCGACTCCGGCGCCAGCGATCACTCTCGTCAGCCTTGCCGTCTGAACTTTCACGCTTCGTGCCACCCAGGACAGGTTTCCGCCGAAGGTTCTGGCGAAAGCTTCCTAACCTGAACAAAACACGACAGCAGGGCGACGAGAGGCGATACCCGCCTCGCGTTTCCACAATCCTCAGATTCACCAGCAATTAAAGGAGATTCCCCGTGACAGTTGGTCGGCTTCGCGTGCTGGCATTGCCGTTGCTAAGTGGGGCAGAACGCAGAACCGCGCTCCACCAAACCAGGCAGGCGGGTGTTGCAGGCCCAAACAACCGTATGAAGAAAATCGAAGCGATCATCAAACCGTTCAAATTAGAGGAAGTCAAAGACGCCTTGAGCGACATCGGCATCGAAGGGATGACCGTCAGTGAAGTCAAAGGGTTCGGGCGGCAGAAAGGCCACACCGAAATCTACCGGGGCAGCGAATACACAGTGGATTTTCTGCCCAAGATCAAAATTGAACTGGTAGTGCCCGACGGCACCGCGGATGGCGCGGTGGCGGCCATTTCCAAGTCCGCGAAGACCGGCAAGATCGGTGACGGCAAGGTTTTCGTTTCCAACATTGAACAGGCCATTCGCATCCGCACCGATGAGAAAGGCGACTCCGCGATTTAACCCGGCAAACAACTCACATGAAAATCCATTCCCACTTCAAACTACACTCAGTTCTTAGCTACATCCTGGTATCAGTGCTTATGACGGGCTTGCTGGTCATGCCCGCGCTGGCGCAACCCGAACCGGCCGCCGTGGCCGGAGCGGTAGCCGAAGCCGTCAAGGAAGCGGCGGACGAAGCTCCCAAATACGCCGACATGGACGCCTTCGCGGCGTCACCGGGCTACGCGGTTTTCACCACGCACAATCTGTGGATGATGATCGCGGCGGCGCTGGTGTTCATCATGCACCTTGGATTCGCCACGCTGGAGTCGGGCCTGACACGCTCGAAGAACACCACCAACATTTTGTTCAAGAACACCATGATCGTGTGCATCGGCTTGCTGACTTACGCCCTGATGGGTTTCAACCTGATGTATCCCGGCGATGCGTTTGAAGGCAGGCTCATCGGTTTCGGCGGCTTTGGTGTCGGCGTTGGGAGCGGAACGGAAGTGGCGAACCTAACCGACACCTATAACGCGGGGTACACCTACTGGACCGACTTCCTTTTCCAAGCAATGTTCGCCGCCACGGCTGCGACCATTGTTTCCGGCGCGGTGGCCGAGCGCATCAAGTTGAGCACGTTCCTCGTCTTCTCCACGCTGTTTGTGGCGGTTGCCTATCCGATCACGGGCTTCTGGAAATGGGGCAACGGCTGGCTGAACACCATGGCGACACCGTTCTATGATTTTGCCGGCTCCACCGTGGTTCATTCTGTCGGCGGCTGGGGCGCACTGGCGGGCGCGATCGTTCTCGGGCCGCGCCTGGGCAAATTTGTGGGTGGACGAATCCGGCCAATTCTGGGCCACAGCATGCCGCTGGCAACCATTGGTGTCTTCCTGCTTTGGCTGGGCTGGTTTGGGTTCAACGGAGGCTCAGTGTTGTCAGCTGATCCAGCATTGGTATCACTCACACTCGTCACCACCTGTCTGGCGGCGGCAGCGGGAGGCGTGGCGGCGGCGATGACGGCTTGGACAGTGCTCAAGAAGCCGGACCTCTCCATGGCGCTGAATGGTGTGCTGGCCGGGTTGGTGGGGATCACGGCTGGTGCCGATCAGATGGCCGCCGGCTCGGCCATCATCATTGGCTTGGTGGCGGGAGTGTTGGTGGTCTTTTCGGTGTTGGTTTTCGACAAGCTCAGAATTGATGATCCGGTGGGCGCGATCTCCGTGCATCTGGTGTGCGGCATCTGGGGCACACTGGCGGTGGGATTGTTCGGGGCTTTGAAGGGCGGCGCGCAGATTGTCGCTCAACTCAAAGGCATTCTGAGTATTGGTGCGTTCACTTTCATCTTCGCGCTGGTGCTGTTTCTTATTCTCAAGGTAACGATGGGACTGCGCGTGGATGCGGAAGAGGAAACCGAGGGTCTGGATATTGGCGAACACGGAAACCACGCCTATCCGGATTTCCAACCCATGGCAGAGAAATAGTCAGGGTTGGGTGCTGGGTGCACCGGCGGGCGCCGCGAGGCGTCCGCCGTAACCCGACAAGAAATTTCCAGCCGCGGCGGAGTAGTCACGGTTGGGTGCTGGGTGCGCCGGCGGGCAGCGAGTGCTGCCCGCCGTTTGCGTTCAGGCGCGATGGCCGCGTATCGTCACGCTACACGTTGAGTCACCCCAGGTTGAAGCTAGCTGACGCCTGTCAATCGGAACGCGGCTTTGCGCGGCTCCAATCCAGGATCAAGCAGGCAAGAATTCCCAAGGACAATTAGTGATTTCGACCACTGAACCATGACGCTTCACGACTGTTGTCTGCTGATCTTGCTGTGCGAAATGCAACACCCTCGGAACGCCCGCAGGGTCGAGGGTAAAAGCACGGTGAGTCACGGAATCAACAACTTGCGTGCGGATTTGGAAAGGAATGCCTGCGTGGCATCGCCGTTGCTAATGAGCGTTTGCCAAACTTGGAAGCCGTCGCCGAAGTGCGCAGCGATGCATGGAGAGACGGTGAGTTTGGCGAAGCAAACCCAGCATGGCCGATGAAAAAAATCGAAGCGATTATCAAACCGTTCAAATTGGAAGAAGTAAAGGACGCCTTGGGCCACATCGGCATCGAAGGCATGACCGTCAGCGAAGTCAAGGGGTTCGGCCGTCAGAAGGGCCACACCGAGATTTACCGGGGCAGCGAATACACCGTGGATTTCCTGCCAAAAATCAAAATTGAACTGGTCGTGGCCGACGCCACCACCGATGGCGCTGTGGCCGCCATCGTGAAAGCGGCCAAGACCGGCAAGATCGGCGACGGCAAGGTGTTCGTCTCGAATGTCGAACAAGCCGTGCGCATCCGCACGGACGAGAAAGGAGAATCCGCTGTTTAACGCACCCCACCCAGTCCTGAAGAAGACTCTACCTATGAATAAGATTATTTTGCTGCTTGGTGTCGCCGGTTTGCTGACGACGAGTGCTTTCATTCCCGCGTTGGCTCAGGATGCGAATCCTGCCGTGACTGAAGCGGTGGCTGCCGCCGGCGAAGCCGCCAAACCAACACTCGATTCGGGTGATACCGCGTGGATGATCACGGCCACCGCGCTGGTGCTGTTCATGACGCTGCCGGGGCTGGCGCTGTTTTACGGCGGATTGGTTCGCGCGAAGAACGTGCTGACCGTGCTGGTTCAATGCTTCGCCCTTGCCGGCATCATCACCGTGCTGTGGGTGATTTTCGGATACAGCGTGGCGTTTGACACGGAGAAGATGAGCGCGGGCGTTACTAACTTCAGATCATTCTTTGGAGGTTTGGATAAACTGTTTTTGGCCGGGCTGACGCCCGACTCACTCACAGGAACTGTCCCGGAGGCAATTTTTGTCACCTTCCAACTCACGTTCGCGATCATCACGCCTGCGCTGATGGTTGGCGCTTTTGCCGAACGCATGAAATTCAGTGCCATGCTGATCTTCACCTTGGTCTGGTTTGCCCTGTCGTATCTGCCCATCTGCCACATGGCGTGGTCCGGTGACGGCGCGTTATTCTGGGACTGGGGGGTGCTGGACTTCGCGGGTGGAACGGTGGTTCATATCAATGCCGGCATTGCCGGACTGGTGGCCTGCATTATGAGCGGCAAACGGCGCGGCTTTGGTCGCGAGCCGTTGCCGCCGCACAATGTGCCCATGACCATCATTGGCGCGTCCATGCTCTGGGTGGGCTGGTTCGGATTCAACGCCGGCAGCGCGCTGGCGGCCAACGGGACGGCCGGCATGGCGATGCTCGTGACGCAAATTGCGACCGGCACGGCCGCCACCGTCTGGATGCTCCTGGAATGGATGCGCAGCGGCAAACCCACCGCCGTGGGTTTGGCCACGGGCGCCGTGGCGGGATTGGTGGCCATCACCCCGGCCTCCGGCACCGCTGGCCCGATGGGCGCTTTGATCATTGGCGCAGCAGCCTCCGCGTTGTGTTACGTGGCCGCCACTTCCGTCAAGCGTGCCTTGGGCTATGACGACAGTCTCGACGTGTTCGGCGTGCATGGTGTGGGCGGCATCGTCGGCGCCCTGCTTACCGGCGTCTGCGCCAGTGCCGCCTTGGGCGGGACGCCGCCTGAAGGCTATGCCATGGCCGGCCAGGTCTTTACCCAGTTGAAAAGCGTGCTAGTAACGATTGTCTGGAGTGCGGTGGTGGCGTTCATCGGCCTGACCCTGGCAAAGGTGATCGTCGGCCTGCGGGTGCCGGAAGAAGTCGAAGCCGCCGGATTGGACTTGTCCGAGCATGGCGAAGAGGGGTATCACACTGGCCGTTAACCGACCGACCGAGTATTCATGGCGATATAGAATAATTCTCGTCGGGATCGTGCGGGCGGGCGGCAGTTGAGTCGCCATTCGAGCGATCCCGCGATTTGCAGACCAACAAACAAACCAAATACCAAGAATAGAAATGAGCACACCCAAGAGCGTAATTGAGATGGCCAAAAAGGCCGGGGCCAAAATGGTGGACGTGAAGTTCGTGGACACCTTCGGCACCTGGCAACACTTCAGCGTCCCCATCGGCGAGTTGACCGAGGACGTCTTTGACGAGGGGTTCGGTTTTGATGGTTCCTCCATCCGCGGGTGGAAGTCCATCGAAGCCTCGGACATGCTGGCCATGCCCGATCCCAACAGCGCGTTCATTGATCCCTTCATGGCCGTGCCGACGCTTTCCATCACCTGTACGATTGCCGAAACCGGGACCAAGGAAGCCTACACCCGCGACCCGCGCGGCATTTCGCAACGCGCGGAAGCGTATTTGAAAAGCACCGGCCTGGCGGATACCGCGGTGTTTGGGCCGGAGGCCGAGTTTTTCATCTTTGACAATGTGCAGTTCGATCACAAATCCAACGGCACATTCTATTCCGTGGATTCGGATGAAGCGGTCTGGAACACCGGTCGCGATGAGATGCCGAACCTCGGTTACAAGATTCGGCACAAGGAGGGTTATTTCCCGGTCGCGCCCATTGATACGCAGCAGGACATCCGCACGGAGATGTGCCTGGTTATGGAATCGCTGGGCATCAAGGTCGAGCGCCAGCATCACGAGGTCGCCACCGCCGGGCAGGCGGAAATTGACTTCCGTTTCGACACGCTGGTGAAGACCGCCGACACGATGATGCTCTACAAATACATCATCAAGAACGTGGCCAAGAAACATGGCAAGACCGTGACGTTTATGCCCAAGCCGCTCTTCGGCGACAACGGCAGCGGGATGCACACGCACCAGTCCCTGTGGAACAAAGGCAAGCCGCTCTTCGCGGGCAAGGAATACGCGGGCTTGAGCCAGATGGCGCTGTATTACATCGGCGGCATTCTCAAACATGCCAAGGCCCTCTGCGCGATCTGCAATCCCACCACGAACAGCTACAAACGGCTCGTGCCCGGTTACGAAGCGCCGGTTAATCTGGCCTACAGCGCACGCAATCGTTCCGCGGCGATCCGCATCCCGACCTTCAGCGAAAGTCCGAAAGCCAAACGGATCGAATATCGTCCGCCGGACCCGGCGGCCAATCCCTACCTGTGCTACTCGGCGCTGCTGATGGCCGGCTTGGACGGTGTGCTCAACAAGATTGATCCGGGCGAGCCGATGGACAAAAACCTTTATGAATTGCCGCCCGAGGAACACGCCAAGATTCCACAGGTGCCGGGCAGCCTGGACGAAGCCCTCGCGCATTTGGAGAAGGACCACGCATTCCTCCTCAAGGGGGATGTGTTCACGACCGACTTCCTCGACATGTGGATCACGCACAAGCGCAAGGAGCACGACGCTCTGCGCCTGCGGCCTCATCCGTATGAGTTCTTCCTCTACTACGACGTATAGTCTTCCACCCGCTCCCTAGGTTGGCGAAGACACAGAACGGCGCGGGTGGTTTGGCCCGCGCCGTTTCGTTCATTTCGGCTTGAATCCTTGCCGGAGGGCTTCGACACTTATCATCGGCAGCTTGACGCTGATACTACTTTGGCCGACGATGACGCCGATTCCATTTCCAATGCTTATGCGAATTCAAAGTGTTCTGGTGTTGGCTGCGGCCACCACGTTGCTCTCGGGCTGCGCCACAGACTCGGCGCGTGCGTACAAGATGCATCAAACTTCCGGCAAAATGACGCGCGGCTCGGACGTCGGCTACCGCGCCATCTGCAACACGCTGGTATCCGGCAGTCACGCGGACATCTGGACTGGCACGATGTGGCCGGAAAAGGAGCGTGCCATGAGAGATGCCCTGCAACACAATAAGGAGTTTCCCGGCCATAATGCCAGGGTGGATCGTTGAATTAGTCACCGAATACTGACGCCTGCTTCTGGCACCAAGCATTGTGCCGGCTTAACTGGCTTTACGACCGCCCCGACGGTTCACAACGGTGTCCGCAGTGGCCATTCGTTGTGCTACGGCATTGCTCCGATCACCAGGCAAGCTCTTAGCTGAGTCATGGCTGGCAAGAGGAGTCCAATTGCAATCACCTGTAAACTAATGACTTGCGTGGCTTGAATCTCGCCACTTGAGGTCCTGAAGGAAGGTTGTGCCCCGCCTTTTTCCGGGCAAACCGCATTTATTCATTGAGTTCCAAAACGAATGAGTTACGATGCAGAGGCGTCAGACTTCCGGCAATTGTCGTTCCCGAAGAAAAAGCGAGAAGGCAAGCGTTTGGACGTGGTTCATGAATCGGCCTGTCGCTGCCAGGGGGCGGTTGACGACAACGATTTCTGAACCGGAATGAACAGACGCGGGTCTTAACAAATATGCTCAATCGAAAATCCACCCGACCAAACGCACTGGCCGGCACTGCCTCGCGAGGCACAAAACGGGGAGAACCGACCAAGCCCTACGTAGCCCGGCGGCGTTTTGTTCTGCCCAGTGCGAAGCGGAAGCAGCGTCCAGAAATTGAACCTGCGAAAGCCAACGGCAATCCAAAGGCTGAGTCCAAACCCGCCACCAAGGGCGTTGTCACCCCGCTTCCGGCCGCAGCGGCACCGATCCCGCCAGGGACACTCGACCTGACGGAAACCATCAAGACCCTGCTGCATCTGGCTCAGGAGCACGGTTACATCACGTACGACGACATCAACGACGTGCTGCCGGACGGTTTGAATCCCGATGATCTTGATGATCTGTTCACGAAATTACGCGGTTTGGACGTGGAGATCATAGACCAGGCGGAAGTCGAGCGTACCAAACAACCAGAACCGGAAGAAGAAGATGATTCGCGGCTAGAGGTGCTGGACGATCCCGTCCGGATGTACATGAACCAGATGGGTAAAGTGCCGCTACTCACCCGCGAGCAGGAGGTCGAAATCTGCAAGCGCATTGAGGACGCTGAGGTGGAGATGAAGCACATCATTTACGGTTTGGGCTTCACGGCCAAGGAGCATATTGCCATTGCCGAAAAGCTGCTATCCGAGCCGCCCAAAGAGCGTTTTGACCGGGTGGTGGTGGACAAGAAGATCGCCAACCGCGAAGGCCACCTGCGCGATTTGCGCACCCTCATCAAAAAGGTCCGGACCTTGGACCAAAAGGTGGACGAGAAATACGCCGCCTGGCTGAAGGCCCAGCAAAAAGGTCGCAAGGAAAAGCTGGGCCGTGAGTTCAAGAAACTCAGTGCGAAACTCCAGGAAACCTTTCCCAAGTTTGCCTACAAGCAGCGGGTGGTGGAAGAAATGATCGTTGTCGCCGGCAATGTACACGACAAATTCCAGTCGAGTTGGCGTCACGTCCAGGAATTGGAACGGTTACGCACTTCCGCCGAGCGCCGATCTGCGGCGGAAGCCGAACAAGTCAAAATCCGCACACTGGAGCAGTTTGTACGGCTTACGCGCGAGGAATTCCTCAAGGCCTTCGCCATGCTGAAAGGCGCGGCTGACCGCGCGCACCGCGCCAAAACGCACATGGCGGAAGCCAACCTGCGGCTCGTGGTTTCGGTCGCCAAGAAATACACCAATCGCGGCCAGTCATTCCTCGATTTGATCCAAGAGGGCAACATCGGCTTGATGAAAGGTGTTGAGAAATTCGAGTATCGGCGCGGCTACAAGTTCTCCACCTATGCCATCTGGTGGATTCGTCAGGCGATCACGCGTTCGATTGCCGACCAGGCGCGCACCATTCGCATCCCGGTTCACATGATCGAGATCATGAACAAGCTCTGGCGCGCGCAAAAGCAGCTCACCCAGGAATTGGGCCGCGAGCCAACGCCCGAAGAACTGGCTGACGAAATGCACATGCCTGTCAGCCGCATCAATTCATTGCTCAAGATGGCGCAGCAACCCGTCTCACTTCACGCCCCCGTGGGCGACGACGGGGACGTCAGCGTTGGCGATTTCATCGAAGACAAAAGCGCCGAGAATCCTTCCGACGTGACCAGCTACAGTCTGCTCAAGGAGAAACTGGGCGATGTGCTGACCACGTTGACCGAGCGCGAACGCAAGATTCTTGAAATGCGTTTTGGGCTGGTGGACGGCTACGAACGCACGCTGGAGGAAATCGGCAAGATGTATAACGTTACCCGCGAGCGCATCCGCCAGATTGAGGCCAAGGCATTGCGCAAATTGCGTCACCCGACCCGCGTTCGTCACCTGCAAGGCTTTCTCGATACCGAGGAAGCCGCGGCCTGACGGCCCGAAGGCAGCGAATCACAACTGGCCGAACTGGTGATCTGGTTCGGCCTTTTTGGTTGTTCGCTGATATGCAAACAATCGGCTTGGTGGGTTTAGGGTTTCGTTCGGATTGTTCCCGCGAATTTGTTTGTTCCCCGCAGGGTTTCGATTCGCTATCTTTCCGCGCATGAAACGCCACGCTTTGCCCAGGCTCTCAGTGCTTCAGGTTGCCCTGCTCGCGGTTGCTTTACTTGTGGTCGGATGCGCCACCACCGGTCAGGTGGATTGGAACAAGCGCGTCGGCTCGTACACTTACGATCAGGCCATCGTGGAGTTGGGACCGCCGGACAAACAGAGCAAACTGAGTGATGGCCGGACGCTGGCCGAGTGGTCTTCCCGCAGTGTTGGCGGCAGCGGAAGCCGCTCCGCCCCGGTTGCCGGTGGGCGGGCCTTGCGCCTGACTTTCGGCATGAATGGCCGGCTGGCAGACTGGTCCAACTGACGATCCTTAAGCGGCGAAGGCCGAAGCCACAGCTCACGATTCGGAATCTTGACTTGGCCAGCCCGCCAAAGAGAATACGCCCACGTGTCGTGCGCAATCTGAACCGCCAGCCATACTCATGAGCCTGCATGCCTTTTCCTTTCCCACCCCAACCCTGTTCGGCAACGGGGCTGTATCCGAACTCCCCAAGCGCTGCGAACTGCTCGCCATTCGCCGCCCGCTCGTGGTCACGGATTCCGGCCTGGCCAACACGGAAACCTTCCGCGCCTTCTCGAAGGTACTTGGCATACCCGCCCTGGGGCGGGACTGGTTTGTTTATTCCGGAGTCCATCCCAATCCCGTCGAGCAGGACGTGCGGGAGGCCGCCCAAGCCTTCCAGGAAAACGGTTGCGACGGAGTGATTGCGCTCGGCGGCGGCAGTCCACTGGATGTGGGAAAAGCCGCACGCCTCCTGGTCAAACGCCAGGACTTCGATCTGACAAAGTTCTACGAGGAACGAGATTGGTCCGGGCTGGCGCCGTTTATTGCGGTTCCCACGACGGCGGGCACGGGCAGCGAAGTTGGCCGCAGTTCGGTCATCACCCTTGAGTCAACCCACCGAAAGGCGGTGCTTTTTCATCCTGAGTTGTTGGCCAAACTGGTGATTCTCGATCCACAACTCACCGTCGGCTTGCCACCCAAACTCACCGCGGCCACCGGCGCCGACGCCCTCACGCACTGCATCGAAAGCTTCACCTGCCCGCAGTTCCACCCCATGTGCGATGGCATTGCGCTGGAAGGCATCCGCCTGATCATCGAAGCCCTTCCGCGCGCCTATGTGCAGGGCGGCGATCTTGATGCCCGCGGCAAGATGCTGGTCGCCGCGGCAATGGGCGCGGTGGCGTTTCAGAAAGACCTCGGCGTGGTCCACTCGCTGGCGCACCCACTTTCGACCATTTGCGGGATGCACCACGGTCTGGCTAATGCCCTTTGCCTGGTGGCTGGTATGAAGTTTTGTGCCCGGAGCCAGCCGGGGCTTTATCGCCGGGTGGGCGTTGCCTGCGGGCTGGATGTGATGAAGTGTGCCGCTCTGGAAGCCGATCAACGAACAATCTCTTTCATTGCTGATTTCCTTGCGCAGCTCGGCCTTAACACCCGTCTGCGCGACCATGGTGTGAAACCAGACCAACTGGATGCATTGGTGGCGCAAGCCGTGGACGATCCGTGTCACAAGACGAACGTCGTGCCGGTCACCGCTGCCGATTTCCTGAGTCTCTATCTTGAAGTGCTGTGAAAATACCCAACCAACTGTTCATTGATGGCGCCTTCCGCGATTCCGGGAAAGGCCCCTCCACAACCCTCATCAATCCTGCGACGGAGGAGATTATTGGCGAAGTTGCGGCTGCCGACGCCGGGGTGCTCGACGCTGCGGTGGAATCCGCCCAGCGCGCCTGGGAATCCGGTTGGCGCGATCTCGCTCCGGGGAAGCGGAGTGAAATCTTGTTCAAGGTGGCGCGGGTGTTGCGCGAGAATCTGGAGGAACTCGCCCAACTGGAAACGCTGAACATCGGCAAACCGATCAGCGACGCGCGCGACGAAATCGGTTTGGGGGCGAGGGTGTTCGAGTTCTACGCCGGGGGCATCACCAAGTTCTACGGACAGACCATTCCTGTGGCGCGCGGCGGTTTCGATTTTACTCTGCGGCAGCCGATGGGTGTCGTGGCGTGCATCGTTCCGTGGAATTTTCCTTTTCCCATTGCGAGCTGGAAGGCGGCCCCGGCGCTGGCCGCCGGCAACTGTGTGATCCTCAAGCCCGCCTCGCTCTCGCCGCTCACGGCCCTCAAACTCGGTGAACTGGCGCACTCTGCCGGTCTGCCGCCGGGTGTGTTGCAGGTCGTGCCTGGACCGGGCGGAGCGATTGGCGAGGCCCTAATCACGCATTCGCTGATTCGCAAGGTTTCGCTGACAGGCTCTACGGAGGTGGGCCGCCGCGCGATGGAACTGGCCGCACGCGATTTCAAGCGCGTTTCACTGGAACTGGGCGGCAAGTCGCCGAACATTGTGTTCGCCGACGCGGATTGGCAGATCGCCGCGGAAACCTCGCCGATGAGTGTCTTCGCCAACACCGGCCAGGACTGTTGCGCGCGCAGCCGGATGTTTATCGAACGTGGCATTTACGAACCGTTCGTGGAGAAGTTTGTCGCCGCCACGAAGAAGCTGATCGTGGGCGACCCCTCAAAGGCAGAAACCCAGCTTGGCCCACTCGTCTCCGCCGGACAGCGCGCCACGGTGGAAGAGTTTCTGGCTGACGCCAAAGCGCAGGGCAGCCGCTTCGCCTGCGGTGGGGCGCGGCCTCATCCCAACGGTTTTTACCTGGAACCTACCGTGCTGCTTGACGTGGCCAAACAGGACCGCTGCTGGCGCGAAGAGATTTTCGGCCCGGTGGTGTGTCTTACACCGTTCGACAACGAGGATCAGATGCTCCGCGACGTGAATGACTCGCCGTACGGTCTGAGCGGTTCGCTCTGGACCAACGACCTGCGGCGCGCCTTGCGCGTGGCCCGGCGCGTTGAGAGCGGGGTGATCAGCATCAACTCGCACAGCAGTGTCCACGTGGAAGCGCCCTTCGGTGGATTCAAACAAAGTGGCATTGGCCGCGATCTGGGCATGGCCGCGATGGAGGGTTATACCGAACTCAAAAACATCTACGTTGCTCCCTGACCCGCATGACTCTTAATCAATTGACCCAACAAGTTCGCGCCGGCCACATTGACACCGTTATCGTCGCATTGCCGGATCCCTTTGGCCGTCTGGTGGGTAAGCGGTTTCGCGCCGACTTGTTCGTCAAATCGGTTGCCAAGCACGGCACCCACGGCTGCAATTACTTGCTGACGGTGAACCTCGACATGGACCCGCTGGACGGCTTCGAGGTGGCGAACTGGGCGGCGGGCTTTGGTGATTTCGCGCTGCATCCCGATCTTGACACTCTGCGCTTGATTCCCTGGCAGCCGGGCGCCGCGTTGGTGATGTGCGATCATTTGAAGCACGACGGTTCCCTGGTGGACGAGTCGCCACGCTCCGTGCTGCGTCGGCAGTTGGATCGGCTCAAGCAGCAGGGGTTGACCTGCTATTGCGCCAGCGAACTGGAGTTTTATTTGTTCAACCAGACTTACCATTCGGCCTTCAACAGTGGCTATCGGGATTTGCTCCCATCCAGTGATTACCGGATTGATTACCACATCATGCAGCCGACGCGCGATGAACCGTTGATGCGCGCCATTCGCAACGGCATGACCGCCGCCCGCGTGCCGGTGGAGAGCAGCAAGGGCGAGTGGAGCCGTGGTCAGCACGAAATCAATTTCGTGTATGATGAGCCGCTGGCCATGGCCGACATGCATGTGCTCTTCAAACAGGGCGTGAAGGAAATTGCCGATCAGCAGGGCAAGGCCGTTTCGTTTATGGCCAAATACGCTCCAAGTGAAGCCGGCAACTCCTGTCACATTCACATGAGTGTGTGGCGCCGCGGGCAAAGCCTCTTCCCGGCGGCGCGCGGGCATGGCGGCACAAAGTACTTCCGTCAGTTTCTCGGTGGCCTCCTCAAGTATTCGCCCGAGTTGTGCCTGTTCTTTGCGCCGACGATCAACAGCTACAAACGTTATCAGCCCGGCAGTTGGGCGCCCACACGCATGGCTTGGGCGGTGGATAATCGCACCGTGGGCTACCGCGTCGTGGGGCAGGGGCCCGGCTTCCGCATCGAAAACCGCATGCCCGGCGCGGATGCCAACCCCTACCTCGCCTTCGCCGCGATGATCGCCGCTGGCTTGGCTGGGGTGGAGGAAAAGTTAGATTGCGGCGACGAGTATCTGGGCAATGCCTACATTGACCCGAACCTCGCCCGTTTGCCGCTTAGTCTTGGTGAGGCGGCCGATTTGTTTGACCGATCTAGATTTGCCCGTGCGGCGCTGGGTGACGCAGTGGTGAACTTTTACGTTCGCCACGCCCGTCTCGAGGTGGAAGCGTTTAACAATGCCGTTACCGATTGGGAAAAAGCACGTTATTTCGAGCGCATCTGAGAGGACCAAGCTGGATGAGGCAAGGGAATCGAAAACGTGGACGCCCAAGCAGTGGTGCGTGCAGACTGCTTTCGCCCGGTTGGAGTGACCGCACCCGCCGGGCTTTGGAACAATTGATTGATCGTGGCGCGCACAAGAACCTGCCGGTGGTTTTTGATTTCGATAACACACTCGTGGCGGGTGACCTGCAAGAAGCCACCTTGGCAGTGTTGGCACGCGATCGAATTCTGACGGCTTCCCGTCTTGCGGAGACGCTGAGTCCTCCCTTCCGTCTCCCGGATCGGGGCCGGGTAACGCTCAATTCGAGTGCGGACATTACGGAATATTATGAGGCATTCCTGGCACCAACTGCCCACGGAGCGCGCGACCTCACTCCCCTGGCCAACAGCTATGCCTGGGCCATCGAAGTGCTTGCCGGTTTGAGCATTTCCGAAGTGGTGACAGCGACCGCGGAAGTTTGCCGGCTGTCCCGTCTGCCCAGGCCAAGCCACATCGAAGTAACCCCGGGCAAAACCCGTTTTCCGGTGCCGACCTTCTATCCGCAAATGGTCGAACTCGTGGCCGAGTTGCTGCGCCGGCAGTTTGACGTGTGGATCGTTTCAGGCACCAACGTCTGGAGTGTGCGTTGGATGGTGAAACACGAATTGAATACGCGACTGCGTCAACTCGGTTTGCGAACGGGATTGCGTCCGGATCGCATCATCGGCGTTTCAACGCTGTTGGCTGACGCGCGGGACTGGCTCTACAAGGATAGTCTCCTGGTGCAGGAGAATGACCGTTACGCCGCCCTCGACGAAACGGTACTCGCAAAGTATCGGCTGACCAGTCGGCTCCAGTTCCCCGTGCCTACTTACTCTGGGAAAGTGGCCTGCATTTTGGATGCAATCGGCGACCGGCCTTATCTATGCCTTGGCGACAGTCCCGGCGATCACGCCATGTTGAGTTTTGGGGAGAATCGGCTGTGGATGGCACGCTTGGAAAAGCCGGACCACGTGAATCAAACCATCCAACTTATTCGTAGAAGTGGAAGCCGAGGCTGGATGCTGCAACCCACGCTCGCCAGCGGTAATCCGAGTTTTGTGCCCGATTTGGACAGGCTCGCAAAACGGCACAAAAGCATTTCGGCCGAACTGCGCAGGACGGTCTGTAAGTTGTCCGATATAGGCAAGCAATTGGGGTTGATCTCAACTGCCGCCTCATCCTAGCGGATTCCCATGTGACAGTTGACTGCTCGCGTGTGGCTTTCACGGTTACGATTAGTCATCCATCCCCACGTAGCATTTAGCTTTTGGCCTTGAGCATTTGCGCATTAGCAGGCTTCCGGGCCGAGATAGTTGTGGTTGTTGTTGGTTAAGGTTGAGAGTTGAGAGTTTTCGATTTCGACACCTTCCCATGAACCTTGATTCTGGCGGGGCGTTGGATCGAGTCATGGGAATTGAGTGGCTTCTGTCAGTCTTGGCGAGTGGCCAGCGGTTCGGTGAGGG
>JAANMT010001356.1_pt1 | contig 24264 bp, 18 predicted proteins | sample 7279711 | NCBI WGS metagenome assembly JAANMT01 (sample SAMN14094538, study PRJNA606508) | bioreactor metagenome | isolation source: A lab-scale SPAN reactor treating ammonium-rich wastewater day 1 | place: Ireland: Galway | collected 2017-01-16 | reverse complement strand
AGGAAGAAGGCATTTTGGACTATGTTTTCGCACTATCAGAAACCAAACAATGAATTGCAGAAGATTTGTGTAATAAATTATTGAACTCTATGTAATATATAAAATCAACAATTAAACAAACAAAAACATGAAAACATTTATCATCATCGGTGCGATAATTTTATCGTCTTTTTTCGGGGCTTGCGACAATACGAATAAACAAGAGCAAAAAATCACGGCGGAAGCGGGCGCGGAGAATAAAACTGCAACGAAAAATCAAATGAATAAAGATGCGTGCCTTATGCCGGTTTCGGCGGAAGACAGCGCGAAATATATCAGTAAAAAAGCGGAAGTAAAAGGCGAGGTTGAGAATCCGTTAATACTAACGGTTGATTCGTTAAAGAAAATGAATGTGGCAACTATCGAAAATTTTGTGGTGGTTTGTCAAAGCGGCGGTAACATGAAAGAAGACAAAACTTGCAAAGGAGTATTGCTGAAAGATATACTTGAAAAAGCAAAAATAAAACAGCAAAACCATAAAGACAGAAACTTTTACATAGTTGCCCGCGCCACGGATAATTACAAGGCAACGTTTTCGTGGGCAGAAATTTTTAATAACCCTACGGGCGATAACGTATACGTTCTTTTTGAAGAAAACGGCCGGCCGATTAAAACGCAAGGCGACATGATTTTAATTTGCAAAAACGACATTAAAACCGGTCCGAGGCACGTGTATTGGCTGAAAAGTATAGAAGTTAACAGGGTTGATTAGTGCAAAGGTTACGTTCTTGTATTTGAGTGCTTTTCGAGGCGCGTTTGCGCACACGCATTAAAATATTGCTTTCCGAACGTCATATAATCGAGAACAGCGAAAAAAGCTCCTGTTTGCGAGATGTTTTTCATCTTGAAACAGGGGCGTAAAATAATTTCTAAGCAGTCTTCGCGCCTTAATTTTCCTTTTCAAACTCGGCGGCAAGGCTTTCGTACTCCGAATTAAGCCGCACGGCATGGTTAAGCATAGTTAAGGCATCGTCGGGCGCACCCAAATCGCGCAGGCATAAAGCCGCACCGAAACAAGCGGCGGCATTATTGTTATTCACTTGCAACGCTCGTTCGAATATTTCGAGTGCGTCGTCGGGTGCTTCAAGGCGATAGATTGCATCGCCGGAAGTAACCAATGCCGTATCGAGAGAAAAGCCGAGCGACGAGTCTAAACGATAAGTTCGCCAATTTTCCAATAAAGGATTTAAATTTTCAAGAGATTCCACGTTTTTTCCGGCACTCAAAAGACAAAGTGAGCGCAAATAACGGGTATCGGGATTGTCCGGGAAAGCCTTGTCCGATTTATCCAAAAACTCTTCGCATAATGCAACGTCGCCATCATCGAGGGCGATAAGTGCGAGTCTGTTAGTAAGTTGCGCCAAGCATTTGCCGCTCAGGCCGCCCATTCTTAACGCTATATTGCATAAGTCTATTGCCTCGTCTGTATTACCGAGTGAAAATTCTTGTTCGGCGCGTGCAAAAGCCATAATTGCATCTTCTTTTTCCGGCAAATTACGTTCTGCCTCATCGGCCGTTTTTGAGCCGAAAAGATAATCGAGACGAGCGAACATTTTAAGAGCAGATTTGCGCCAAGTCCATACAGTTCGCGCTTTTAACGAGCCGTACAGGCCTTTTGATTTACATATTGCCGGATTATCGTAACAATATCTGAGTGTTTCGGATAATCCTTCTGCCTCAGGCTCAAGCAAAAAGCCCTCGTCCGTGAGTTCATGACCGGAAATATTGCGCCCGACAGAGCGTTTTCCGGCCGGAATAAACCAGCCGGCGGAATCATCAACAAAATCATCGGTTGCGCCGCCTTGCGTTACGATTACCGGCAACCCGCAAGCCATTGCTTCGAGTGCGGGCAGAGAAAATCCCTCGCCGCGGTAAGGCGAAACAAAAACGTCGCATGAGCGATACAATTCAGCCATCTGCTCTTCGGTCAGCATTTCGTCTATGTAGGATATTTCAGGCGCGTTGGGTGCAGATTGTATTTTTAATATAAATTCTTTGGCCGTTTGGCCTTGATAGAACGAATCGCCGCCCATGTCTTTCACAAGCAAGCGGACGTTATCGGCGGCTGTAAATGTTCGTAAATAGGTTTCGAGCAAAATATCTATGCCTTTGCGAAAAATAGTTCCGCCTACGTACAGAAATGTAAATGACCGTTTACCGAGAGATTGCGTTGTGCCGTTCGGCGTAAAAATATCGGGATTAACGCCGTTCGGAACGATTTGCACCTTATTGAAATCAACGCCCGACTCAATGAATACGCGCCGGCAAAAATCCGACGGTGTCCATACTTCGTCGGAGGCATTGAAAAGCTCTGCAAAATCTTTGCGTAACGCCGAAAATTCCCATGGTTGCATAATAATCCATTTTGCCCCATGCGGCGGTTCAAAATTTGGCGGCCATTGATGCCGTATCCAAGCATAAGGCAATGCGGCAATTTCATCGTTCGCACTCGATTTAAACCGAATGTCATGCGAGGCGAGTTGTTCGTAGCGGCTGTTTCCTTCCGTCGCGAATGTGTCTGCTTCATAAGGAACTATGGTCAGTTCGGCGGCGGCCGAACGCAATATTTGCGAGCATAATTCGCGGTTTACCAAAGCCAAAGAATGATGAACGAATTGCGAGCCTTCCCACACTATATTGATAAAAGGAGCGTGCCTCGCCGACTTCTTGGTAACCTCCGATTTTACTTCATCTTTAATTTCTTTGTGTATTGTTTGCGCAGATGTTTTTCGCGCTTGCACCGTCATGTTCAAGTTAATAAAACCTTGATTTTGCGGCGTATCTGCTTCCTCGAAAGACAATACGCCGAATCCCGCGTGCTCCAAATGACGGCGAATGGATTTTTCGTCGAATCCGATGCAATGATAATCGCCCGGATTGGTCTGGCCGCCAAATATCATATACGAAGCGATGTCCGCGTCCCATACGCCCGACATATAGGCTTTTGCTTGCAGGCGCAGCGACGGGCAGCGAATAAGTAAATCGCCGTCCGGCTTCAGAACGCGCGCCCATTCTGCGAGAACGGCGGAGGTTTCCCGATGTGAAAAATGCTCCAAAACATCGCTTGCTAAAATCAAATCGGCACATGAATCGGGCAACTGCAAATTGCGTATATCCATACCGACAACACGAGTGTCGTCGCTGTAAAGGTCTATATTTACAAAGCCTTCCCGAATATCGCGTCCACAGCCCAAATTCAGTCGCAACGGATTAGGCAACGGATACGGCAGACGGCCACGCGCCTGACGATTGGAAAATCCGCCGTCAAGGTCGGCATCAAGCGATAAGCGGTTCATTGCATCATTCATTGGTCGGTTTCCTGCATATAGCGAAAATTATTTTGAAAATGCCGGAGCATAGCGTTAAATTACTATAATTTCGTGCCAAAAAACATAAGAGTAATTTTTTTTCGAGCTTTGCGTACCGATTTTTGGCGGAACAAACACTTTTTCTTTGCCGCTGTGCGCAAATTTAATCCTAAGCGTTCTTTTTACCTGAATACTGAAATGTCGGAACTGTTCGCAGTCAAATTTTGATGTTTCAGGTAAAATTTTCTTTCCTTGCAACAATAAACGCATATTGCTTATTTTCACGGAAGTTGCATATCATTGCATTTGACCGTTGCGCTTAAGTAGCGTATTATTCTTTTTTTTGCAAATTAACGGTGTTCGGTCTGCCGTATTTTTTCCGGATGCATATTTTTGCGTAAAAGTCGCAAACAATACGAAAATACAACCGATTAGCGAATATTGGCGCGGCTGTTTGTCAATAATTTATTATCTTTGCCGTTCAAATTTCCATGAATAGGTGAAAATATGAAAAGAACTTATCAACCAAGTCGCCGTAAGCGCAAAGCGACACATGGCTTTCGCGAGCGTATGGCATCGAAAAACGGGCGTAAAGTATTGGCGCGTCGCCGTGCAAAAGGTCGTCATAAACTTACTGTAAGCGACGAAAGATAAGCCGTCGAATTGAACTTTCGATTACAGTCGGCTGTTATTGGGGCGAAATTCCATATTTCGCCCTCTTTTTTGTTAGTTAAAAACATTATGCATGACAGTTGTTTCGCTGAAAGGCAAAAGCCGTATTGCCAATGTTTTTAGATTTGGGCGGCGATTTTCTTCGCCGCAGGCGACTGTGATTGCAATGCGCGGCGGCGAGAATCGTATTGTCGGCGGCGTAGAGCTTATGGCGGTAATACGAAAGAAAACGGCGCGTAAATCGGTTGTGCGCAATCGTATACGCAGGCTGGTGCGCGAAAGTCTGCGTCGAATTGCGGCTGAATACGCAGATGCCGGCCGAGAGTTTCCCGCACGAACTATAATTGTTCTTTGGAATTTCGCTCCTGCTCACCCGGCTCTGTTGCGACTCGATACGGTAATGGCTGTATTGCGCCCGTTGCTTGAACGCGCTTGCAAGTTTCATTCTAAGTCTGCATGAAAACTATTTTACTGTTTTTACTTCGGCTGTATAAGCGGCTTATATCGCCTATGCTTCCGTCGTCTTGTCGTTTTTATCCTACTTGCTCGCAATATGCTGCCGAAGCGATAGAGCGGCACGGAGCTATGCGCGGCTCGTGGCTGGCAATTCGCCGAATCGCAAAATGTCATCAATTTCATCCGGGCGGCTTCGACCCGGTGCCCGAGTGCGACACGGCAAACAAACACCGCACCAAAACGCACCGATCCTCAACCTAATTCGTTTTATTCCGCAACGTTTATTATGGAAACAGACAAAAAAACCTTAATCGGCTTCGCTCTTATCGGCATTATTCTGACCGTGTGGTTCGTGTGGCAATCGTCCGTTTCGAAGCGCACCGTTCCGCCGGCGGAAAACGCCGTAAAAACAACGGAAGTTCAGGCTAATACACGACAGTCCGCAACTTCCGATAAATTAGGCAAGCAATTCGCGCCGTTTGCCGCCCGAAACGAAGAGTTTATTACGGTAGAAACCGACCTATACAAAGCACTTATCAGTTCAAAAGGCGGCACAATCGCCCGCTGGGAACTTAAAAACTATAAATCTTGGTTCGGCGAGCAGGCACAGCTTATTCCGCAATATGCACGCGAAATGTCTTTGTCGTTTTACAGTGCCGAAGGTAAAAAAATAATTGATAAAGACCTCGGCTTTTCAATTACTGCTGACGGGCAAAACAAAAACGGTGCAGAATATAAAATTTCCGGCAATAAAACTATTACTGTTATTGCTTCGCTCGAGGCGGCAAAGGGCAGTCGAATAGTAAAGAAATTTACATTTCGCGGCAATGAATATGCGTTCGATTTGGACGTTAAATTCGAAAACATGAGCGAATTTATACCGAATCGCCGCTTCGACATGAATTGGACGCGCGGCCTGCAGTTTCAAGAGCATAACAGCGTAGATGAGTCCGGAACGGCTGTAGCCATGGTTTCTTTGGGCGGCTCGAAAGAGGAATTGGACGCTCACGATTTCGTTGAACCGGCCAAGTCGCAACATACGGGCATTATTGATTATGCCGCGATTCGCACCAAGTATTTCGCAGTTGCCGTCAAACAAAAAACACCCAACCCCGATGCAACCGTTTTCCTTGAAGGAATTAAGATAGGTGCACCCGAGCATGGCTTTACGGAGCAGTATTCTATGGCGTATCGCCTGCCGTTTTCCGATAGTAAACCTACTATTGGATTTGAGGCATATCTTGGACCGCAGGAATACGAAACGCTTGAAAAATACGGACTTTCTTCGATTATTGACTTCGGCTGGCGGTGGGTTATCGCTCCTATAAGCGAATACTTTATGCTGCCTATATTTACGTTTATTCATAAGTTCATACCGAACTATGGAATTTCCATTATTATTTTCTCGATTTTAATAAAGTTGTTGCTAACACCTCTGTCGCTTACGCAAATGCGCTCGTCGCGCTATATGCAGGTATTGGCGCCGGAAATCAATAAAATACGCGAGAAGTATAAAGATGACCAGATGACGCAACAGCAGGAAACGATGAAGCTTTACTCGGAATACGGTATAAATCCTATGGGCGGTTGCTTGCCGATGATTTTGCAAATGCCTATTCTTTATGCGCTTTGGTCGGTGCTTAAAACTATACAATTGCGCCAGACGCATTTCTTCGGCTGGATAACCGACTTGTCGGTGCCCGACGTGATACTGAGCTTAGGATTCCATTTACCACTATTGGGAATTGACAAACTTTCGGGTTTGGCATTGATAATGGGCGCAACCTTGTTTATTCAGCAAAAAATGACGATTACCGACCCACGCCAAAAGGCTATGGTCTATATGATGCCGGTTATGTTTACGCTGATGTTTTCGTCGCTTGCGGCCGGATTGAACTTGTATTATTTGACGTTTAATTTACTTGGTATTGCGCAACAGGTTTATATGAATAAATTCTCGAAAAACAAACCGACACTCGAGGATCTTAAGCGTATGCCGAAAAAAGAAGGTTGGCTGCAGAAGCGTATGCGTATGGCGCAGGAAATAGCCGCCGCACAAGGTAAATCTTTGCCCGGGCAGCCGCAACCTCGAAAAGGCGGTGGCAATAATTCGCGTCAGCATAAAAAGAAATAACAACAATAAAGCGTATTTGCAGGCGGCGGCTGATTTGAAAAACAGGCTGCCGCTTTGCGTTTATTTAGAGTTTTTTTGAATTGCATAAAAATAGATTTTCCGAACAGCCGTAACTGTATTGTGCCGATTGAGCTAATACTTTGTTGCTGTTTGCGGTAAATAAAAACTTTGATGCAGTAATACGGTATAATGAAAAGCCATGCGAAAATACTCAGGGCATAATGTTTAAGTATCGCAACGTATTGTAAAATAGAAGCAATATATTGTTATTAAGGTTGGGTAAGTGTGCGGCATTTCCTAATTTTGTAAAAAAGTTCGGCGAAACGCCCCCCATTCCCCTGATTCCAATGCTTATCCGTGAATTTTTAGGTCTTATCGAGTCGGAATTTCCCGCAGATACCGCAATGGAGGGCGACCCGATAGGCTTGCAGTTACAGTCGGAGCGCAAAGAGATAACGTCGGTTCTGACTACGTTAGAAATTAACGAAGAAACTGTAAGCGAGGCTGTACGGCTCGGCACCGATTGTATCGTAACGTTTCATCCGTTGATATACAGGCCTTTGCGAACAATTACCGAGAACGACTTTGTTGGCCGGCTCGTTACTCGGCTTATCGGCGCGGGTATTGCTGTCATAGCAGTTCATACGAATTACGATGCTCACCCTCGCGGGACGAACGCAATATTCGGCCGGAAACTCGGACTTCTGAACATGGCTCCGCTTTTGCCTGATGCGCATCATGCAGGGTTTGGAATGGGAATTATAGGTTCGTTGCCTGTTAATGTAGGATCGGAAGAATTAGCCGAAGCCGTAGGGAATATATGCGGTGCGCCGGTGATTTTTGTTCCCAAAAACGGCCAAGACAGAATAGCGACAGTTGCCGCGGTATGCGGAAGCGGATTCACTTTTTTGGATTATGCGATTGCGGCCGGAGCCGACGCTTTTATTACTGCCGACGTAAAATATCACGGCTATCGCACCGCGGCCGAGCATTGCACATTGATTTCGCCCGGGCATTATGAAATGGAGAGATTTGTACCGGAGTATTTGGCCGGTGAATTGCAACGACTTGTGAATGACAGCATAGCGATTGCCATTGCCGAAACAACTGCAAATCCGTTGCGGTATATTCAATGTAATTCTACTGTTGCCGACGATAGCAAAACATGATAAAAAATGATGATTTTTATACACAGATTCGGATAGTTTCAATGAATTCAAGCGGAACTCAAATGCAGGCAATTATAGTGCTGGCGGAATTAGATGCGGAATTGGACGAAATACGCCAAGAGCTTGGCGATTTGCCCGACCAAGTAAAGGCGGTTGAAGATGACGCACGCCGTAAAAGCACAGACTTAGACGAAACGCAGCAACAACTGGACGATATTCATGAAAGTCGTTCGCGTGCGGCTATTGCTTTGCAAGAATTGCAAGACCGCGAAGCAAAGTACACCGAACAGCAGTTCAACGTTCGTAATAACCGCGAATTTGATGCTATCACTACCGAGTTGGAAGCCATCAAAGCCGAGCGTGCGCGTATTGGCGAAGAGCAACGCTCGTCCGGAGTTCTCGAAGAGAATTTACGGGCATTGCTTGGGGAGCGGCAACGTCTGCTTGACGATGCAAAAGCGTATTTAAACATCAAAGAGCGCGAACTTACCGATCACTCCAAAGAGCATGGCGAAAGGCACAAACACATTCTTGCCGAGCGGCGCGAAGCATTAAGCGCGTTGCAGACGAGTGCTGTGGAAGAATACGAGCGCATACGTGCATTCCATGCAGATGCGGCGGTAGCCGTGCGACGCAATTCGTGCGCGGGCTGTTTCAGCAAAGTTCCGCCGCAAAAAGTAGTAGAAATACGTAATCATCAAGATAAAATTTATTTTTGCGAACATTGCGGACGCATTTTATACACGACTTCGGAATAGTGCGTAAACCGCTTTTATTCAGACTTGTACGGAGTTTTCTTACGAGAGGAGAAATAAGGGAAACGCTATGAGAGCCGGCCTTGCGCAGGTTTTCGGCAAAGTACGATAATCAGAAATCATAAGGCGCGGGGAACGCGGCCGGCAGCGTCCGTCGCAAGGAACAAGTTCCGCAACGACGACGAGGAAAGTCCGAACTCCGCAGAACAGCGCGCTTCGTAACGCGAAGGCGGCGACCCGCCCTAAACAAGCGGCAAGCCGACGGAAAGTACCACAGAAAATAAACCGCCAATCCGGCTGAAAAGCGTCATGGAGGCAAGGGTGAAACGGCGAGTTAAGAGCTCACCGCGCCTGCGGGCAACCGCGGCGGCACGGCAAACCCCGCGCGGAGCAAGGCAAAATAGGAAAGCGCAATTCGGCAAACAGCCGAAAGACGGGTTGTTCGCCCGTCCGGCCGTTGCAGTCAAAAGAATGACTTGCGGCGGCCTGCACTTTCGGGTATGCCGCTCGAGGGCAATGGCGACATTGCTCCCAGATAAATTGTCGGCTCTTCCGCTTTTCTAAGCGGAAAAGACAAAATTCGGCTTACAGCGAGTCTTCGCGCCTATGATTTTAACCGTATAAGCCACTATTGGCAAATAGTACGCATCAGCTCCGATTTTTCTATTATTTCAGGAAATTTTCTCCATGCAAATGCCCGACGACCCATTCATTCTGGAACTTCTGCCGGAATTTCTTGACACATGGATTGCTGACGTTCAAACGCAAATGACAGAACTGATTAGCAGCCGTAACGGACAGGACTTGTACCGTTTCGGCCATACCATGAAAGGCTCATGCGCTCAATTCGGACTTAACGACCTTTCGTCTATGGGCATAGAACTGATGGGCTATGCCAAAAACGGAGAATGGGATAAGGCCGCCGCTATGCAAAAGCCTATGTCGGACAGTTTTAACGAAGCCAAGAAGTTTGTCGAAAAACATCTTAACGGAGCGTAAAGCCATGAAAATACGCAAATTCCAAATATTTTCGATATTTTCTATTGCCGTTGTATTTATGGCGATTACGGCTGCGGCGCAAGAGCGGGTTGCCGTGTTTCCGTTTCGCAATATGGACGGACAAATGGAATATAATATCTGGCGAGAGCGACTGTCGGATTCGCTTACAATCGCTTTGCAACAGGAAGACATGGAGTATAAGGCGTTCTATATCGTGCCGAGCGACAGCGTTGCCGAAATATTGGCCGCAATGAACCTTGACCCGAATAATCCGCAATATGAGTCCGATAAATGGAAAGCCGCCACACAACTCAATGTTTCTCGTGTAATCACCGGAAACTTTAATATTCAATCCGGTGGGAAAATGTCGCTGAACGTGTATATTTATGATATAGAAACAAAACTGCCCGACATCAATCATCAAGTGAAAAATCTGTATCGCGACGTTGACAAAGTGCTGGAAACTATCCCCAAAATGGTCAAAAAGTTATTGCCGGCACTCAAGTTGCGATAATCTGCGGAAAATACTTCCGTCGGTAATAGTGCGCATGTTTGCGGATATTGAAATAAATGACCGAATTCGGCCGAAGAAAATTCTTCTTGCCCGCTTAAAAGCGACCACGTATCAATAGAATATGCATTTTGCGGGCGGCCGCATCTGTTTTTTGATATAAAATCACGATTCTATACTGAAAAAATGAACATCATGGACTCTATCCTCTCCCTGTCTAAACGGCGGGGATTTGTATTTCAATCGTCAGAAATTTACGGCGGACTTAACGGCTGTTGGGATTATGGTCCGCTCGGTGTGGAACTATTGCGCAATGTTAAAGAGGCATGGTGGCGTTCAATGACTCTGCGCGACGACGTAGAAGGAGTTGATACCGCTATTCTTATGCATCCGCGCGTGTGGGAGGCAAGCGGACATGTGGCGCAATTTACCGACCCGATGATAGATAATCGCACAAGCAAAGCGCGCCATCGTGCCGATAATCTTATCGAAGATTTTATAGAAAGGTTGCGAAAAAAAGGAAAAAACGACCGCGCTGCCGCGATAGAGGCACGCCTTGAGTCGGCTATGCAACCGGCTGATTTCCACGCAATTATCACGGGAGAAGAAATTCCCGACCCAGTGAGCGGCACTACGGATTGGACAGAAGTACGGTATTTTAACCTAATGTTCAAGACGTATGTAGGGCCGATTGCCGACGACAATTCTGCGGTGTATCTGCGCCCTGAAACTGCACAGGGAATTTTTGTAAATTTCAAAAATGTAATGGATGCGGCGCGGCAAAAACCGCCATTCGGCATTGCGCAAATAGGCAAGGCATTCCGCAACGAAATCAATACCAAAAACTTTCTGTTCCGTACCCGCGAATTCGAGCAGATGGAAATGCAGTATTTCGTTGAGCCGGGCAGCGAAGACCGATGGTTCGAATATTGGCGCGAACAACGGTGGAATTGGTTTCTGGGCTACGGTATGACTTCCGATGTTATTCGGCTGAAACCTCATGATAAATTAGCCCATTATGCCAAAGCCGCAGTAGATATTGAATTTCAATTTCCTTTCGGCTGGGGCGAAGTAGAGGGAATCCATTCGCGTTCGGACTTTGATTTGGGCAATCATCAGCAATTTTCCGGCAAAAAATTGGAATATGTGGATACGGTTACAAAAGCACGATATACGCCATTCGTAGTAGAAACGTCTGTCGGCGCGTCGCGCTCGTTTATGGCTTTTCTTTGCAATGCTTATCGCGAGGAAAACGTAGGCGGAGAAACTCGTGCCGTACTCAAGTTCGACTCGCGTCTTGCTCCCGTAAAAGCAGCTGTGTTTCCGTTGGTAAATAAAGACGGTATGCCCGAAAAAGCAGAAAAAATTTACCGCGACTTGCAGAAAAGTTTCAAAGCTCAATACGACGACTCCGGTGCGGTGGGGCGGCGCTATCGCCGGCAAGATGAAATCGGTACGCCGTTTTGTATTACAATAGACGGCGACACGCTGAACGACGATACCGTAACGATACGCGACCGCGATACGATGGATCAGGTACGCATTCCTTCTGATAACGTAAAACGCTACATAGCGGAGCGAATCGAACGATAAAATTTTTTCTCGAAAATAGCGGCATGACTATTTCTCGGTACATCGGGCGTTCGTGGCTTGCGGCTTTTGCGGCAGGAATAGTCGTTTGCTCGTGTGCAGCACCCGAGCCGCCGCCCAAACATTCCGTATCACTTTCAAAGGAGATGGCGGCAAGGCTTTTCGGAACTACGGGCAAAGCCGATTCAGCTTATCGCGAACGTCGTGCCCGTGGGTATTTTCTGCGGGGGTCGGCATTGCAAATGGAGAAGCGTCATGCCGAAGCGATATTGGATTTTCAGATGGCTTTGCGCTTCGACAGCTCGGCGGTTACGCTTTATGCTTTGGCCAAGAATCATGCGGAATTAGAGCGCTATGATGACGCAATCGAATATGCGCGCTTGGCGATTCTGCGAGATTCCACATTCCTGCCTGTATTGGAAATAGTCGGAACATCGTATCTTGCGCTTGGCGAGTTTGAAAAAGCAATTCAAGCATACGAAAAACTCGTAGAACTTGAGCCTGATTCGCGTCAATATCGCTTTATGCTTGCCCGTATTTTTGAGGCATACGACCAAGATAAAGCTGTTGCAATATACAATGCATTGTTGGAAGAAGCCGGCGGCGACGAGCGAGTATTGAGGAGATTGGCCGAAATATATCGCAGTCGCAACGATCAACCGCGATACGAGGCTGTGCTGGAACGCCTTTGGGCAGAAACCGGCGAACAAGACGTAAACGAAGAATTGATAGCGGCTTATTGCAATTCGCGGGATTTTGATAAAGCATTGAATGCTTTGGTGCGAGCGACTGTATTAGTGGATTCTGACGATGCCGCACGTTTATTCGGAGCAGTAGGGCAGTCTATGCTTGACGCACGAGAAATCGCCGCTACCGCAACGGCTGATCAATTCAGACGCTATTTACAAATTGCCTCACGAGAGCGATTTTTCGATTGGCAGACTAATATCGTTGCGGGTATGGTTGCCTATTTTGTAGATGACAGTACTATTGCTGACGTTTATTTTGACCGTGCCGCGATAGCAACCAACCAATCAGATGCCGCTTTCCGAATAGGTATATTTTATCTGCAAAACGGCAAATATCTTCGTTCGGCTACACGTTTTGAGCGTTACGACAGTATTTTTGCGGAAAGTAGATTTGCGCTCTATGCCGGTTACACATACGCCTATGCCGGAGATTACGGCCGTGCGTTCGGTGCGTTGAAGCGCGGTTTGGAGCGAGACTCGACAAATACCGAGCTTTGGGCGCAGGCCGGATTGGTTCTCGAACATTTAGGCAGAACAGCTGAATCCGATGTGGCTTATGAAGCGGCATTGAAATTAGAGCCGGACAATGCATTTGCCAATAATAATCTTGCATATTCGCTGGCTACACGCGGCATAGAGTTGCAACGTGCTCTTGCTCTTGCCCGAAAGTCTATGGAAATACAGCCGAACAACGCCTCGTTTCTCGATACTTACGGCTGGATTTTGTTTAATATGGGCAATTATGACGGTGCGGTAAAATATCTGGAAAAAGCGATAAAAACGGGAAATGCCGGTGCGACAATTTACGAGCATTTGGGCGATTGCTATCGCAAACTCGGTATGAATACCGACGCTGTAACGGCATATCGCAAAGCATTGGAACTCGCGCCCGAACGTGTATCCGCCGCTACGCGGCTTGAGGAATTGACTAAATAACAAACCAAAAATTCTCATCGGAGCGGCAGATGTTTGTAATTATCGGAATTGTGGTAGTATTCGGCAGTATTGTCGTGGGCTATACCATGCACAATGGCGACCTTGCTATTTTATTTCAGATAAACGAGTTCATCATAATAGGCGGTGCTGCGTTAGGCTCAATGCTGATAGCCAATCCGCTTCCGGTAACAATAGGAGTTTTCAAGGGAGTTATAGGCACATTGAAAGGTATTAAAGTCAGTAAGGAAATGTACATCGAACTGATGCAACTACTTTACGAACTTTTCAACTTTGCCAAGCGCGACGGCTTAATAGCTCTTGAGCCGCATATTGAAAATCCGCAAAGCAGTACGATATTATCAAAATATCCAACTTTTTTAGCAAATCATCATGCGGTGGATTTTCTTTGCGATACGCTTAAAGTCGTTTTGTCCGGCGGAGTTGCTGCGCATGACCTCGAAGAATTGATGGATATTGACCTCGAGACAATTCACGGTGCCGAATCGGAGGTTCCGTCGGCTCTAAATACGGTTTCCGACGCATTTCCCGGGCTTGGGATTGTTGCGGCTGTGCTTGGTGTTATTATCACAATGGGCATTATAGACCAACCGCCCGCAGTTATCGGCCATAGCGTAGGCGCAGCACTTGTCGGTACGTTTTTCGGGGTGTTGATGGCATATGGTGTAGTCGGACCTATTGCTAAAAATATGGAACATATAGTTAATGCCGAAGGCCGCTATCTAAATTGTATCAAAGCCGGTCTGCTTGCTTTTGCCAAAGGTGCGCCCGCAACTGTGGCGGTAGAATATGCGCGCCGCTCAGTTGTGCCGCATGTGCGCCCATCTTTCAAAGAAACCGAAGAAGCCGTGAAACGCGCACGATAAACGCTTGTGTTTTTCATTTGTTTGCTTTTCTACCGATATTTTGTGCCTGACGGCACAATTACTTTTTCCCAACAATCCCAAAGGGATTGAATGTTCATAGAAAAGCCGATACAAAAAAGGCATCGTCCCATTGTCGGAACGATGCCTTTTTATTTAGCAGAACACCATATTTTATTTTAATATGGTTACAGGTAACGATACCGCACCGGTCGGAGTGGTCAGTACGCAGTAATAACGCCCGGCGGCTAAACCAGATGCGTCAAAATAGATGCTGTGTTTTCCATAATCAACCTCACCGGTAAATATTGACAATACTTCTCGTCCTAAAGCATCGGTCAGAGTCAGTCGTGCAAATCCCGATGAAGCAACAGAGTAAGTAATTTCTGCTTCGTTGATTACAGGGTTAGGCGATACCGATTCAATACCAAAAGCATGCATATTTGCACCGTCGTTTTCTACCGACAGTGGCTCTACACGCACGATGCAGGTATCGGTTTGCGTCGAGCCGCAATCGTTTTCTGCTACGCACCAATAACGTCCCGTATCGGACTTTTCTGCCGAGTCGAGAATAAGAATATTCGATTTCTGATTGGGTATCAACGTACCGTTATGATACCAAGAGTAACGTATGGGAGTTGGTCCGCCTATGTTTACGGTAATCGAGAGAGTTCTGCCGATAGTAGCCGTATAAGTTTTCGGTGGATTAACTATAACAAAAGGTATGGCTTTTATAGTCAATTCTACGGCTGACGAGGTAATTGTTCCGCATTTTCCGGTAATGACAACGCGGTATTTTCCGGCCGAACCTTTTTCAACAACCGGTATAGTATACGTTGCACCGTTTGCACCGGCTATATTAGTGTCGTTTCTTTGCCATTGATAAAGCAAATTTACGCCTGTTGCCGCAACGCTGAATGTATGCGGCTTATTTTCACAAGCCTGTGCAGCGATAGGAGATGCGGTAATTGCAGTAGCCGTGTTCAACCGAATTGCCGCATTGTCAGAATAAAGTATTGCACCGGTGGCTACTACCAATACTTTTAGGCGATAGTCGCTTCCGGTATCAGCCGGCGCAACATTTTTAACGGTTAACGTTCCCGTGCCTACACCGCCGAATTTCGGTCCGTCGGTCAGAGGTGTTCCGCCTCGTTGCCATTCATATCGCAATTCTTGTCCGGGTATTCCGGTAATCACGCTTGCCGTCAGTTGCGTTGTATCGCCCATGCATACGCTTGTGTCGCGCGGTTGATTGCCGAAAGCCGCGCCGGGCATCAACAGCGAGAATCGAGCCGACGTGTCCGAGCCGCAAGCACCGTCAACCGTACAGTAATAATTGCTGTCGACATCGCTTAGCTGAACATTAAAAATTTTAAGCATGGAAGTGGTTGCGCCTGCGATTTTCATACTGTTGAAAAGTTGCGTTCCGTTGCGGAACCACTTGTAAATCACCTGATTCGCACCGTTTGGCGGCGAGGCTTCCGCAAGTACTTCAAACTCTGCGGTTTGCTCTGCCAGAACGTAGCGTGTTTTGGGGTCTCGCAGTATTTCCGTTGCATTTATGACCATAAGTTGAATACGGTCTGAAATTACTGTATCCGCACCGGAATTTCCCGTGATAATACAACGGAAGAACGCCTCCGAATTGCGATTAACATTCGTAAAAGTAATTGTAGGATTGGTGGAGTCCGGTATATCAATGCCGTTCATTTGCCACTGATAATGCAGTTTTCCGGCATGGGATATATTTGCATTTACATAAAATACAGCAGTTGAGCCAAGGCAGAAAATCTGACGATATTCGGTTTGGTCGGTTATCGTGATTTTCGGGATAACTTCATCTGCACCCATATACGGCGAACGTCGCGTCTGGCCGTCAAAGTCTAAATTTACGATTGTGCGCAACGAAACGTCGCCAAACAATAATGAATCTACTGCCGATAAATGCGTTATATCGCTTCCAAACGTAACGACTTTGGATACCGAATGTGAGTCGAGAGCGATTGGTGCAACGCGCCACGCAGCAATATTGGCAGCCCATATAGTGTTCGTATCGTAAGTGTACGAACCAAGAATCGGTCCTGCCGAATATAATGCGTTGAAATCGGAGCGAATAACCGGAACGGTTGCTGTTTTGTATTTTATTGAATAAGCAAAACCGCCGCCGGAATTATAGAAAAGATTGTTGACTACGTTAATCGAGCCGCCGCCACGAACAATAAATGCGCTTTCGTTGGGTGCCGTAGATGTTTGATTTATCGTATTATGATATACATTTATGAATTGGCAAGTGTCTATTGCCATACCTTGTGCGGCCGTATTTCCCGCGCCGATAAGCGTCATATTATTTGCCAAAAGTAATGGTTCGGCAACCGTACCGGAAGAATTACGCAGGTGGATACCCGTTCCCGAAGGAATTTCCCGTATAGCATTGCCTGTAATTCGAGTTCCGCCTGAAATTGCCGTAAGTAATATACCGACAGCATTTTCCGACGTTGTACGCAGTAAATTTCCATGAAAGTATGAGCCGGTTATTCTATCAGCTTCTACACCAACCTGCGAATAATTTTCAAACTTATTGTTTCGAATATTCAGCCCGGCTACATAGGCAACAGGCTGAATACGAATACCATAAACACCGCCGTTAAAGATATTGCCTATTGCCGTTAAGTCGGAGCAATCGTTGTTCGGCGCACTCATCATTCCGCCGTCTGCCGCGGCCGTAATGGGTGAATAGACAGCGTTGCTATCGAATATAATTCCCATAGTTCCGCCTTGTAAGAGTACTGCACGATTATGCACAATTCCGGCAGCATTTATTGCAAGCCCTTGAATTGTAATCCAATCAGCACCGTCGAGAAGCAATGAATAATTGTTGTTCGAGTAGATGGGAGCATAATTTATTTGCGGGCGATCAACTTGCCCGGGTTGCGAGCGTATAGTCAGTCGCTTGTCGGCCGTAACGCCCGGCACCTGTTTCAGAATAAATTGTTCATTGTAAATGCCGTTTCGTACATCAATGAATACTGTGTCGAGAACTCCGCATATATTCAGGTAGCGTCCGGCCTCGGAGAACGCAACAAAATCCGGAGAAGTGCCTCCAAGCGTATATGTTCCTTTCAACAATCCGGGCCCCATAGCCTTAGCAAACTCATCGTTTGAAGCATTCGGGTCGGTTCCGTTATTGGGCAATGCTGTGCGTGCTGTTACCAATGAAAACATTTTTTCGGGAAATACCGGCGTACCGAGCAGTATTGTGTCGCGCTGACCCGGCGCAATGTCTTTGCCGGAATAAACGGTGGTTTGCGCAGTTCCGTTAAATTCCCACTCTACGCGCACTGTGTCCATTACGGTTGTTCCGTAATTACGTATTATGGCTGATATTTGACTGGCTCCGGGTGCAAATGGAACAGCAGGAAACAAGATATCTGCAACGCCGACATCATTTGGCTCTACGTTCGTCAGTCGAGCGATAAACATATCGTAATCGCCCTGACCGCCAAGCACGGTATTGGCATAGATGGCTTCGTAATAGAATGAGCCGCAAATATATGTGGAACGGTTTACGTTCAAGTTTATATCGTAAGCAAAATCAGCATCGGGGCCTCCCCCGCGTTGCGCCCATTGAATTGCACCGGACGAAGAGTATTTTGCCGTAAAAACGTCGGTAAGTCCGGCAGATATAAGCGATAGCCCGGATAAAGCGGCTGTTTGCGAAAAATATCCGGTGCAGTATGCTGCTCCGGCGGAGTCCGCAACAATGCTTGTGATATTATCATCTCCCGCGCCGCCCATAATTCGCGCCCATTGTGCCGTGCCTGTTGCCGAGTATTGCGTTGCAAATCCGTCTTGCCCGCCGAATTTGCCGGTTTGAATAGCACCGAATGCAGCCGAATCGCCGGTTGTACCACCAATAAGAATATTGCCGGCAAGGTCAAGAGCAATAGCGTTTCCGTAGTCGAGTCCCGTGCCACCCGCTTGCCGCGTCCATTGAGGAGCACCGCCTATGCTGTATTTTGCGATGAAAATATCGGCATTTCCTGCGCTTGTCAAATTGTCGGCACCTACGGTTAACGAATCTGTAAAGGAACCCGTAGCATAAATACCGGAAGTGTTAACTACAAGACCGGTAATAATATCTGTTCCAATTCCACCGGCGCGAACAGCCCATTGCGCATCACCGTCAGATGAGTATTGTGCAATGAACATATCCGTACCGCCTGTGCTATACAGCCAAGGTTGCAAACCAAACTTGATTGAATCTGCAAATGCGCCGCCTATAAAAGCATTGCCGACGGCATCAACGGCAACCGTCTTGGCAATATCTGCACCGGGGCCGCCGGCCCGCCGCGACCAAAGATAATTCCCCGCTGCCGAGTACTTTAGGATAAAAATATCCGTACCACCGGCACTATTCAGCGTGTCAGTGCCGAATACCATACGGTTCTCGAATGTTCCCACAACAAAGACATTGCCTCCTGCATCAACTGCAAGCGACATAGCCGCGTCATTGCCCGGGCCGCCAAATCTTAGCGACCAAATAGGTGCGCCGGAAGGATGATAACGTGCAAGCACAACATCGGTTCCGCCCGCACTGATAAGTGCCGAAGGCCCCAAAACCATAGAGTTGGAGAAGTAGCCGGCAACAAAAACATTACCGCCCGAAGCATCGCGCCCTACAGTTGTAAAAGCATCTTTGCCTGTTCCGCCGGCACTTTTAGCCCATTGCCAAACGGCTTCCTGTGCCTGCCCTGCCGAAAATGCGATTAGAGCGGTTACAATAACCGTCATTGCACGCAAAATCTGCCGCACACGGGAATTTGGAGCCGAATAAGAAGAAGTTAACGTAGGCATTATACGTAACCTTTCAGATAAATTAAAAAAAACATAATATATTGTTGTTGTCAAATTGAGCTTTAAGGGAAGCAAAAACTATGCACGTTGACGAAAGTATCAACACTAAAATTTCTCTATAATAATTGGTATGTCGGCAAAAATAGCCTAAAAACAGAAGCAAAAGACGTAAAATAAAGAGAAATGAAGCACTCTAACATACGAGGTCGGGCAGAGTTTGGGTTCTGTAGCGGCGTACAACATTTAGCTTTGAGTAGAATCGGGCGTGTTGTCGTCCTTGTTTTTCGAGATGTAAAATTTACGATAGAATATCTTTGCGAATAAATCCTGCGGCGGCGATGGAGAAAAATGCCAAGATATGAAATACAAGAATGCCTGCGGAAGTCCATACCTGCGCCCAATCTATGGGGCGTCGAAAAACAGCCGCCAGCCAAGTGCGTGATTTGTAAATAAAAACGGCTTCAAAATTTGTATAAAGGAAGCGTCCAAAGCGGAAATTACAGTAAAAACGATTATTATCGCCATAGTTGCGGCAATTGGTCCTATGGCGTTTTCTACAAATGCTCCTAACATAAATGCGAGGGCGGCTGCGGTCATCATGGAAATTGCTGCAAAGCCGTAAGCATAGAAAAATCTCCATGTAATATCGTCTGCCGGCAGAATAGTTATGGCGGAGGACATTACTATAAGCTCGCCTGTTCCCAAGAACAACACGCTTGTTCCCAAACTAAGCAATGCAAGCCAAACCGTAAGCAGATTAGAGTATATCATTCCGGCGATGAATTTAGCCGTTACATAAGCCATTCTCGACGGAGGTCGAATAAGTAATATGCGTAATGTTCCGGCAGTTGCCTCGCCCGCAAGCAAATCACCCGTAACAAGAGCCACAAGCAACGGAATATGGGCAATCATTGCATTAAGCGTTACAAAGCCTACCAGATAGCCGTTTTTCAAATTACCCGAAAATTCAAATACGTTCCGAAGTGTCTGTGTAAATAGACGGAAATAACTCTCGCCTTCCGATGCCAATGCGACCTGCACTATCGGAACAAGTGCGGCAATAGCGATAAATCCCACATAAGAGTGCCATTTAGAAAAAATTTTTCGTAATTCTATGAGTACGGGAGTTATCATTGCTTTTGCGGCGAAGAGCCCGTTATCGAAATAAAATACTCTTCGAGTGAACGTGTAGAGCCTATGTCGTATATGCTTATATCTGCCTCCGCAAGCCGTGCAATTGCAGTAGGAATATCGTTCTTTCGCATAGAAAATACAATTACGGAGTTCTTGCCGTTTACATTGTCAACCGGAGTAAATCCGGCATTGGCCAGTACTTTTCGCGCGTGTTCGGAATTATTTGTTTCTATACTTACCTGCAATGTACCTTCGTCAAGTAATTCTTTTACGCCGCCTTCCACAACGGTGTGTCCGTTAGCAATTATCGCCATACGATTGGCTGTCATTTCTACTTCGGCGAGAATATGCGAGGATAAAAACACCGTTTTTCTATTTTCCTGGGCAAGTTCCAAAATAAGAGAGCGTATCTCACGCACGCCTTGCGGGTCAAGGCCGTTAACGGGTTCGTCAAGGATAATCAAGTCGGGATTGTGCAGTAATGCCTGCGCTATTCCCAAACGCTGTTTCATACCGTAGGAATATGTTTTCACTTTGTCGTCGGCACGTTCCAATAGTCCTACTCGGTCAAGAGTTGCATCTATTGTACGCCGCGAAACATCGGCGCCGGCCAATCGTCCGAGAATATCGAGATTACGTCGTGCCGTCAGATAAAGATAGCAATCGGGTTTTTCTACTATGGCACCGACACGCCGAAGAACATCCGACCTGTTTTCCGCAAGCGACAGGCCGAAAATACGAATCTCTCCGGCCGTAGGACGAATAAGTGAAAGCATCATTCGGATAGTTGTGCTTTTGCCTGCACCGTTCGGCCCCAGAAACCCGTAAATATCGCCGCGTCGAACAGTTAAATCAAGATTGTCGACAGCGGTAGTTGTACCGAAATGCTTGGTCAATCCGCGCACTTCGATAATCGGTTCGTCGTTCATGCCAAACGTGTTGTTTATTGCGTTGCAAGCAAAGCGGCCCGCTTGTTATTCTCAATACAAGCAACACCGCGCACATATAAATCACCGAAATTTTCTGTTGAGGGCAAGTTTATCGTTTTTCGCGCATCTGCTTCATTGTTTGGCGATGACGCAGACGTTGCTCGCGCCGAAAAGAGGCTTCTTCGTAGCGGCGGCGTTCTTCGTCGGTTTCCGGCTCGACTTGCGGTGCGGGCAACGGCTTGCCGTACTGGTCAATTCCCACGAATGTCAAATAAGCCGATGAAGTATGAGCCTCCGTTGCATTAAGAGGGTCTTCTCGAAAAACTTTTACTCCGATTTCCATCGAAGTGCGAAAAGCACGATTTATCGAGGCAATAATGCGAACTACATAACCGAGTTTTATCGGTTCCAAAAAACTGATTTCGTCTACCGATGCAGTTACGCATACACGCCCCGAATGGCGCATAGCCACGAGTGCCGCTGCTATGTCTATCCAATGCATCAGCTTGCCGCCCATAAGGTTGCCAAATTGATTGGTATCGTTAGGCAATACCAAATGCGTCATTATTACTATCGAATCTGCCGGTTTCTTTGATGACTGCGTCATTGCACACTCCTGTTTTCAAAGCAAATCTTTATTTTACTTATGCTATCTCAATTTCCGTGCCTAATAGCAATGCACAGGGTTTTACCTAAGCCAAGCGGCCGGTTCGTCGAGAGCTCGCGCTATGCCCGACCATATTCGGCGAAATGCTTCGGCCGCGTTTTTATCGGAAGTTTCGAATGAACATTCTCCGGTGCGGTAAAGCCCCGTAGCTGTTAAAGCGCGATCCACCGACTCGCGGCGATAAGTCTCTACTTCCATTATGGTTACTTTAGCCGGTTCAACGGACTTTAATTTCCCTTCTTTGAACTTTACTACTGCACGAATGGCGGCTTCGCGCAGCAAATCTGCTGTCTTGGCGGGCGTTTTGCATATTGCGGCCGTGGGGCCTAATGTACTTTTAACGCAAACAAATTCGCCGTTTTCGCCAAGAATATTCTCTGCTTCTTCGGCTAAATCGCTGTTGCCGGAAACAAGCCCTACGGTTGCACCGAAAGAAGCTGCAATGGCGGCATTAACGGTAATTTCTCCGACAGCCGCACGATTCAGCCGAAAGTTACGAATCAATGAGCCGACGTAAGTATGCGCAAGCAAGCCGTTCGGGTAGCCTGCTCTCGAATGATAGCCTACCATAAACAACATATCCGCAGAAGCAGAAATACCTTCCAATTGGCACAGCGGTTTATTTTGAGGTGCGGCCGGCCCGACCACGAGTTCGGCCATTGGATGCAGCTGTTCCAATATTACGTTGCGCATAATGCCGTGCCCGTCGCCTACAATTACAGAGCATTGCGGTTCGGTCGCCAAAATCCCCTCTATGACTGCATTAACATCGCCGGTCAGCAATTTGCATGCGGCGGAATATGTTTTACCGTCGGGCATAAGCTGGTCGTGATGCGTTACACCGGTTGCACCCTCCATGTCAACAGCAATAAATATATTCATAACTTATTTGAAATCAAAGATTAAAAATGTATAAAGCCAATTTACGCTACACTGCCGAACAAGTCGAACTCGGCGGCATCTTCTATTTCGGCCATAACAAATTCGCCTATTTTAAGCGGCCTTCCCGAGCGGATAAATACCTCGTTGTCAACTTCCGGTGCGTCGGCCTCGGTGCGTCCTTGATATTCACCGCCGATTATGTCGTCAATTAGAACTTTTTGTACCGAGCCTATTTTCGACATATTTTTCTCGCGTGATATCTCGCGCTGAATTTCCATAATCTCGGCACGGCGCAACTCTTTTATTTCTGTCGAAATCGGGTCGCCTAGAATGTCGGCATAAGTATCGTCCTCTTGCGAATAGCAGAATACGCCCAAGCGGTCAAACTGTATTTTGCTCACAAATTCAGATAACTCGGCAAAATCGCGTTCGGTTTCGTTAGGATAGCCTACGATAAATGTACTGCGGAGAGTTATGTTCGGCACTGCTGCTCGAATTTCGGCTGCAATATCTTCGGTTGCACGTCGCGTTATGCCGCGCCGCATAGACTTCAGTACGTTATCGGAAGCGTGCTGCATAGGCAAATCAATGTATTTGCATATATTTGGGCGTTCGGCTATAACGGGCAGAATATCGCGTGGGAATTTAGAAGGATATGCGTACATCAATCGAATCCATTCGGCACCTTCTACGTCGCTCATTCGCTTCAATAAATCGGCCAACGAACGCTTGCCGTCTATATCCATACCGTAAAAAGTTGAATCTTGCGCAACAATCGCAAACTCTTTAACACCTTGTTTAACAAGCGATTGCATTTCTCTGATTATATCTTCGGCAGACCTTGACCGATGTTTGCCGCGCATAATCGGAATGGCACAGAAAGAGCAAGGGTGGTCGCAACCTTCCGAAATTTTCAGATATGCAAAATGGCTCGGCGTGGAAAGATTTCGTTCGCCGAGCAAACTATATTTCAAATCGGGCGAAAGTGCTTTTAGTATGCTGCCATACGCCTCCGTGCCGAAAAAATGGTCAACTTCGGGGATCTCGGCGGCAAGTTCATCGGCATAACGCGCCGAAAGGCAACCCGCTACGATAAGAGTTTTCAGCGCACCTTCTTTTCTTAGTTTTGCAGCTTCTAAAATTGTATTGACGCTTTCTTCTTTTGCCACGTCAATAAAACCGCAAGTGTTTATGATTAACGCATCGGCCTCGGCTGCGGAACGTGCAAGCGTCATGTTGTTGGCCTGTAAATGGCCGGCCAATGTTTCGGAATCTACCGTATTTTTACTGCAACCGAGTGTTACTATGGATACAGAAAGCGGCGGTATTTCGGATTTTGATAAATTATGAGTTTTCATATATTTAGTTTTTATTGTATTCGGTTGTCCGCGCCGATTTATACAAAAAACGTCGAATCGTGTTGCTTGAAAGTCTTTTATTAGAGTAGTTGTTACATTGTAAATCAATTAGTTAGACAATAATTCCATAAACCTGCACAAGCTTCTAATACTTCATTGTAAAAATTTATATTGCGCAATCTTAATCGGTCGGATAATATCCTATATCTTTTCAATCCGCCTATACTATGCTCTACATATA
>JAANMT010001354.1_pt1 | contig 24272 bp, 21 predicted proteins | sample 7279711 | NCBI WGS metagenome assembly JAANMT01 (sample SAMN14094538, study PRJNA606508) | bioreactor metagenome | isolation source: A lab-scale SPAN reactor treating ammonium-rich wastewater day 1 | place: Ireland: Galway | collected 2017-01-16 | reverse complement strand
ACCGCCGCTTCGTGCAGATGCTGTCGGTGCGCGAGATCGCCGGCGACGTACTCGACTTTCTGGTGCGCATGATTATGAACACGCCGGTCACGAAGGCGGTTATCCCACTGGTGCTGGACGAGCGCGTGCTCAAACATGTACGCGCCCCGATGCTGATCGTCTTGGCTGACCGCGATTTGGTCTTCCCGCTTCAGCCGCTGAAATCGCGCGCCGAGCAGTGTTGGCCCGATGCGCGCATCGTGACGATCAAGGACTGCGGCCACATGATCCCGCACGACCGGCCCGACGTGTTCCTGCGCGAAGTCACCGAATTCTTGTGCGCGTGACCGCTTAGCGCAGTTCCGCGTCTGTCACCACGCGAAACCCCACCGCATAACTGCTGTTGAGCGCATTGAAGCCAAACCGGTGCGATGCCCTAGCGTTGGCGGCGTCATGGCCCCACGATCCGCCGCGCATCGCTGGCCGGCCCGTCCCCGCGACGAGGATGTTCGGCGGGTTCTCGAACTCGTTGGCGCACCACTCAATCGTGTTGCCGGACAGGTTCACGACGCCGAATACAGTGTGAATCCCGCTGTACGCCGTAACCGGCACGGTGCGGCCGATCCCATTCTCGTGCGTGTTGCACTTCGTCGCGTCGAAGGCCGGCCCAAACGGGTACGCCCATCCGGTATCGCCAACGGCGGCCCACTGCCACTCCCACTCCGTCGGCAGGCGAACCGGTATATTGAGCCGGGCCGACAGCCAGCGGCAGAACGCCATCGCCTCATACCACGTCACGTCGGTGCGCGGGCAGTCAGGCTCCGGCCAGTGCGACGGCTTCGGCGCGGCGATGCGCTCGCGCGCGGCGCGCCAGTCCGACATCCCCATCTCCAGCTGTTCGGGCGTCAGGGCCGGCGCGTCAACGTCGGCCCACCAGCGCGGATCGGTGTAGCCATCGTCTGCGATGAACGCATCAAACTCAGCGTTGGTCACGGCGTATTTGGCGATGCGAAACGGCGCGACGGAGTATTCACCCTTCCCGTCTGCAAGCGTAACCTGACCGGCCGGAACCGGTATCCAGTCGATGTGAAATGGCGGCGCCGCTGGGGCCATGTCAGGGTTCCTTCAGTGATGATGTCCGACGCGCACAGTGTACTCTCGCGGGGCGTCCGCACGAAAGGCCGGTTGGCCCGGTTGGACCGTTTACACACGCCTGAGGCGGGCTATACTAGTGGAGTACCGTTCTCTAGGTTGGAGAGTCTGTAATGGGAAAGATCGCAATTCACGGCTTTGGGCGCATCGGCCGTTCTCTGATGAAGGCCGGTCTCAAAGCGAATCTGTTCTCCCCCGTGTCGGTCTCGGATATTCGTGACATTCCGACGCTCGCCGCGTTGTTCGAGGTCGACTCGAATTACGGCCGCTGGCACGAGCCGGTCGAAGCGACCGACAAGGGCTTCATCGTCGGCGGGCGCGAAGTCCTGTACTTCAACACCCAGAACGAACTGCCGAACTGGGGCGATCTGGGCGTCGACGTGGTCGTTGACTGCACGGGCCGCGCTACCCTGCGGGCCGGCGCGCAGGCGCATCTCGACAAGGGCGCCAAGAAGGTGCTCGTGAGCGCCGCCAGCAAGTCGCTCAAGGACTGCGACATCGTGCTCATGGCCGGCATCAACAAGGACGCGTATGATCCGGCCACGCATCATATCGTCAGCATGGCGAGCTGCACGACCAACGCGCTCGCGCCGGTCGTCAAGGTGCTGCTGGAGAACTTCGGCATCAAGTCGAGCTTCTTCTCGACCGTGCACGCCTATACAAACACCCAGTCGCTGACCGATCAGCCGATGAAGGATCGCCGTGACTCATGGGCGGCGGCTGAGAACATCATTCCGTCGTCGTCGGGCGCGGCCAAGGCGCTGCTGTTCATCTGGCCGGATCTGAAGATCACCGGCAAGGCCTACCGTGTGCCGACCCGCACCGGCAGCATCGCCGAGATCAACGCGGTGCTCAACCGTGACGTCACCGTGGACGAGGTCAAGGAAGCGTTCATCAAGGCGTCCGAAACCCCGCAGCTTAAGGGCGTGATGGGCGTGCTGCACGACGAGTGGGCATCCTCCCGCATCGTCGGCGACTCACACTCGTCGATCATCGACCTTCCGCTGATCTCGGTGATCGGCGGCAACATGGTGTCGGTCGCCGCGTGGTATGACAACGAGATGGGCTACGCGACGCGCCTCGCGGAAGTCGCCGCGCATATCGCGGGGTAAGCACGTCCGCGCCGCGTCAAGCCAGCGCGAGCGCAGATTTCGCAGCAGCACAATAAGTTCCGGCCTGTCGGCGTATGTCGACAGGCCGGTTTGTTTGCCACCCCGCCTACAGGGCTTGAATCAGCCACCCAAGGATTGCAATCAGTCCGATTACGGTGAGGATCACCACCAGAACAACAATCCCGATACACGCAGCCGGCATACTCGACGACGGCAGCTTCTCGATATCGAATGCGGCCGGATTGCTAGGGTTGTAATGCGTATGCCCACGGTGAATGCGTCCATTGATATGCGCAGTTGCCGGCCACGCGCTATACTCACGGCTCTGCGTGGATGCGCAGTCTCTGAACGGTATGAGACAACCAGTGAGGACGTTATGGAGTTTGGCATTTGTTTCAAAGGTGACATCTCCCCCAAGCGAACAGTCGCGCTGGCGCGGCAGGCGGAACTGGCCGGCTTCAAGTATGGATGGTTCTTTGACAGCCACATCCTGTGGCGCTCGCCATACGTCACAATGGCGATGTGCATGGAACACACCGACTCGATGCGCTTTGCCCCCTGCGTGACCAATCCCGGTGTGCGCGACTGGTCGGACGCGGCGAGCATTTTCGCCACGCTCAACGTCCAGAGCGGCAACCGCTTCGAAGTCGGCCTCGGCCGTGGGGACAGCTCGATGCGCGTGATGGGCCGCAAGCCCAACACCGTAGAGCGCATGATCGAGTTCGCCGGGGCCATCAAAGGGATGGTGCGCGGCGACAAAGTCTCATACGACGAAATCCACGACGCTCAGTTCCCGTGGGCCAACGGCTATGAGATGCCGGTCTGGATCGCGGCATACGGCCCGAAGGCGTTGGGCGCCGCAGGCAGCGCGGGCGACGGCCTGATTATTCAGCTTGCCGAACCGGCGTTGTGCCGCTGGTTCATCGATCAAGCGAAGGCGGCGGGCAAGCAGGCCGGGCGCGATATGTCCAACTTCCGCGTCCTTAGCGCCGCGCCGGTGTGGGTCGGCGATCACAAGAAGGGCATCGAGCAGACGCGTTGGTTCCCTGCGATGGTCGGTAACCACGTCGCGGACATCGTCGAGAAGTACGGCAAGGACGCGAAGGACATCCCGCACAGCTTCCTCGCCTATATCGAGGGCCGCAAAGGGTACGACTACAAGCATCACGCCGACAAGGACGCCGACCACCTCGGCTTCATCACCGACGACGTGGTCGGCAGTTTCGGCATCCTCGGCACGCCGGAGCAGCACGTCGAGAAGCTCAAGGCGCTTGAGGCCGCCGGCGTGACGCAGTTCACGATCTACCTCATGTGTGGCGAGGAAGAGCGCATCGTGGCCGAATATGGCGAGCATGTCATACCGCATTTTCAATAGTGATGAGTGGAAAGCGATGAGTGCGAAGTAGGACTAGCCGCAGCACAAACTCATCACTCATCACTTTTCACGTGACAAACCGGAGGTTTGGAACTATGGGTACGCTATTCAAAAATGGGACGATCATCACGGCCAGCGACATGGTCAAGGCCGATATGCTGGTTGAGGGATCGACGATCAGCGTGATCGGGCGCGACATCAACCCGGAAGGCCACGAGGTCGTCGACTGCACCGGCAAGTACTTGATGCCCGGCGGCATCGACGTACACACCCATCTTGAACTGCCCTTTGGCGGAACGGTCAGCAACGACGACTTCGACACCGGCCACAAGGCGGCGGCGTTCGGCGGCACGACCGCGCACATCGACTTCGTAATTCAGCCTAAGGGCGGATCGCTGCACGACGGCCTCAATACATGGCGCAAGAAGGCGTCCGTGGCGCAGATCGACTACGGTTTCCATCTCGCCGTGACCGACCTGCGGCCGGAAGTGCTGGACGAAATCCCGTCGCTGGTGCAGGAAGGCGTGACCAGCCTCAAGCTGTTCATGGCCTATAAGAACGTGTTCCAAGTTGACGATGCCACACTGTTCAAGACGATGGAAGTCGCGGCCAAGCACGGCATGATCGTGATGGTACACGCCGAGAACGGTGATGTCGAAGCGAGTCTGACCCCGCGCCTGCTGGCCGAGGGCAAGACCGCGCCGTATGACCACTACCTGTCACGCCCGCGCGAAATCGAAGGCGAGGCGACCAACCGCGCTACCGTGATGTCCGGCATGACCGGATGTCCGCTGTACGTCGTGCATGTCACGTGCGAGCCAGCGGTGCAGGCGATCCAGCGCGGACGTGCCGCCGGTATCCCGGTGATGGGCGAGAGCTGCACGCAGTACTTCTTCCTGACGGCGAAGAAACACCTCGGCGCGCCGGGGTTTGAAGGCGCCAAGTACATCTGCTCGCCGCCGATCCGCACCGAGCACGACCACGGCGTGCTGTGGCAGGCGATCCGCGACGGGTCGCTCCAGCACGTCAGCACCGATCACTGCAACTTCTGGTTTGAGGGCGGCAAAGGCCCGTGGCAGGACTGGATGCAGAAGTACAACGGCGGCAACTGGGTCGAGTACGAGGCGCAGGATCCCTCGTACCGGCGTCCGGGCAAGGAACTCGGCAAGGGCAACTTCGCCAAGATCCCCAACGGCATGCCCGGCCTCGAAGAGCGCATGATGGTGATGTGGGAGCACGGCGTCAACAAGGGACGTCTCTCGCCGCAGAAGTTCGTCGAGCTGATGTGCACCAACCCGGCCAAAATCTTCGGCATGTATCCGAAGAAAGGCACGCTCAGCGTCGGCGCCGACGCCGATATCGTAGTGTGGGATCCGAATCACAAGCACGTGCTGTCGGTCGAGACTACGCACATGCGCACCGACTATATCGTGTACGAAGGTATGGAAGTCACCGGCAAGCCGGTCAAGGTGTATCAGCGCGGGATCAAGCTGGTCGACGGCGAGCAGTGGCTGGGCCACAACGGCGGCGGGCAGTTCATCCACCGCCACCCCAACGCGCCGGTGCTTTAGCCGCCTCTATACCATCGGGTCTCCGATGCGGTTAAGGCGGCGGGGTCGCATCCGGTTTTGCAGGCAGCGCCGTCATCCGGTGACGTCTGCGGGTGAGTCTTGCACGCCCGCTTCGTCGGGATAGCCTGTTGTACAGCGTCTACTGAAAGGAGCCGCCATGTTGCCAAGAATCGAACGCCAGCCCACCCCGCTTGTGGTGCAAGCCGGCCGCGATCGTTTCGGGGAGGAGCGTGGGCTTGGCGTGAGTCAGGTCGACTTCAAACTAGCGTCCGTCGACGCAACCTCCATGTTCGCGCTCGAGAACAGATTCACCACCAAAGGCGGGCCGGCCCGGCATGTGCATCCCGATCAAGACGAGTGGTTCTTCGTGCTCGAAGGCGCGTTCGAGTTTGAGGTGGGCGGGGAGCGCGTCCAGCTCGCCCCGGGCGACTCGATCTTCGGGCCTCGCGGCGTTCCGCACGTCTGGGCGCACGTGGATGACGGTCCCGGCCGTATCCTGATCGTTTTCACACCGGCGGGCCACATGGAGGCGTTCTTCCGCGAGGTCACGCAAAACAATGCGATGCCGATGCAGGATCCGGCCCTATGGCGACGCTACGGCATGGAGCTTGTCGGCCCGCCGCTGCCGCTGTCGTAAGACCCGCAGCGACGCGGCGCGCGTGATGCCAACGCAGCAGCAGTGCGCCGGTGCTGTAACGCGACGGCCAACGGCCATCCACACCCCGCAGGACGCATGAAGCCCTCTCCCGTTCCCCCATCTCATGTCAACGAGGTGGGGGGACGGGAACCCGTGCAACCCATGAGCGTTGTCGGCTCGTCTGCCACGATCCACCGGCGTAACACCCCGTACTCACAGTCCATCACTCGATTACAGGGGGAGATATGCACTACCGAGCGATATTCGCCTTGCTACTGCTCACCTTCTCTCTGGCCGGCGCACAAGACATCCCGATCTACACAGTCTCATACGGCGATATCACGTTCTCGTTTCGCGGCACGGTCGCAACCGGCGTGGATGTCGCAGAGGAAGCCGATGGTGTGAACGTCTCGCCTTTCGCCATGTTCCCGGCCGAGTCGCCAGCGTATACGCTGTTCACGCTGACCGGCTACGTTCCCAACCCTGCCGAGGATCTCAACCGCGACCGGTTCCACGCGCCGGAAATCCGTGTCTACCGGATCGAGGACGTGATGTCCGGCGCGCTTGACGACGCGACCTATGCAAGCGAAGTGGAGCTACTGCGCGAGCTGCTCGAAACCCGTCCCGCGCTCGATACGCTGGAACATCTGCCGTTTCTGCCGCTGATCCCCGGCGTGCAGACCCTACACACGCGGGGTCACTATCTTGAGAACGACTCGATCTTCGGGATCGCGTACCTGACCCACCGCGCCGACCGCGCTGGCTTGATCCTCGAAGGCCGCGTGCTGCACACGTTTCAGGGCATCTCGAAGGATGGGCGCTATTACATCGCATCATGGTTGTCGGTGGACAGCGGCGTGCTGCCGGTCGAGTTCAGTTACAAGAGCGATGTCGACGCGATCATGGAGAACTACGACCTCTACCGTAATGCGCGCATCATTGCTCTCAATGACCAGCCGGCTGACGCGTTCTATCCGCCGCTGCCCGACCTTGACGCGATCTTCGAAAGCTTCGCGATCTCAGACTAACGCGATCCGCCGCTAGGTGACGCCCCTCAGACGCGGGTCAAGCGCATCGCGCAGCCCGTCGCCAAGCAGGTTGAACCCGAGCACGCAGAACGTGATGGCGATGCCGGGGAAAAACACCATGTGCGGCGCGGTGAACACATACGCGCGGCTCTCTGAAAGCATCTGGCCCCATTCTGGATCGGGCGGCTGCTGTCCGAGGCCGAGAAACGACAGCCCTGCCGTCTCGATCACGGCCGTGCCGATGCCGAGCGTCGCCTGCACGATCAGCGGCGTGAGGACGTTGGGCAGGATGTTGAGGAACATCAGCCGCAGCGGGCCAGCGCCGATTGCACGGCCGGCGATGACGTACTCCACCTCCTTGGCGCTCAAGACGCTGGCGCGTGTCAGGCGTGCGTAGATCGGCAGCGAGACGATCCCAATCGCCAGCAGCGCGTTTTGCAGGCCGGGGCCGGCGGCGGTGACGATGGCAATCGCCAGCAGAAGCGACGGGAACGCCAGCAGCACGTCCATCAAACGCATCAGCAGGTCGTCCACCCAGCCGCCAAAGAAGCCGGCGACGAGGCCGATCAACGTGCCGACGGTGACGCTGAACGCGACCACGCTCACACCGACCAGCAGCGAAACGCGCGTTCCGTGTACGATCCGGCTGAAAACATCGCGGCCGTTCAAGTCCAACCCCATGAAGTGCTGCGGATCGGGACAGCCGAGCAGCCCGATACACGGCGGCTTGGTCGGCAGACGCACGCCCGGCACGGCCTCGCCCGGCACGTCGAGCATCGACTGGTTGGGCGGATGCGTTGCGATCACGTCCGCCAGCAGCGCGACGAGGATCAAAATGCTAATCATAATTAGCCCGATCACGGCCGACCGGTTGTGCAGAATACGCCGGATCGTGTCGCGCAGAGGCGACGTCAGCGGCGGCATCACCGACTCATCTTTGAGGGTGACGGGTTTTGAATCAGAGACGTTAGCAGGCATGGTTAGTTTAGCCGGATTCGCGGGTCAAGTAAGCCATAGACCAGATCAACCGCGAGGTTGATGAGGACGAAGGCGAAGGCAGACACAATCGTGACCGCCTGCACGACGTTGTAATCGCGCGCAGTGATCGCCTCGAAAAGCGTTCGGCCGACGCCGGTCAGGCTAAAGACGGTCTCGGTGAGGACAGCGCCGCTGAACAGCAGCCCGAAGCTCAGGCCGATGATGGTGACGACCGGCAGCAGCGCGTTGCGGAAGGCGTGCTGGAACACAACGCGCCGTTCAGACAGCCCCTTGGCGCGGGCCGTCCGGACGTAATCCTGATTGAGCGCCTCCAGCAGCGACGAACGGGTCATGCGGGCGATGATCGCCAGCGGAATAGTGCTGACCGTCACGGCCGGAAGGATGATATGCCGGACGGCATCCCAGAACAGCGGCCAGTTGCCGGTGATCAACCCGTTGGCGATGGTGAAGCGGCCGAGGAACACCCACAACTGCGGCGCGACCTCACCGTCCTTCACCCATCCCCACACCTCATAGTATGGCGCCGGGTTCATCCCCGGCGATAAACGACCCGACGGCGGCAGCACGAACGGCGTGTCTTTGAGAATCACGGCGAATAGATAACTCAGCATGAGGCCGAGCCAGAACACCGGCATGCTGATGCCGATATTCGCGCCGAGCATCGTGCCGACATCGACCGTGGAATTGTGCCGGTAGGCGGAGATGATCCCCAGCGGCACGCCGAACAGGGTGGCGAATACCAGCGCGGACAGCGCCAGTTCGGCCGTGACAGGGAGCCGTTCGGCCAATATCTCAGTAACCGGCTTGCCTAAGCGGAACGAATCACCGAGGTCGCCGGTGACGAACCGGCCGACATAAATCGCGAACTGTTCGGGCACCGACTTGTTCAGTCCGTTGCGTTCATTGAAGCGTTCGCACGATTCTTGTGTCGCACGCTCGCCGAGGATGGCGCGGCAAGGGTCGCCCCGGATACCGCGAATAATGACAAACGTGATCAACAAAATCCCTACCATAACGGGCAGGGAAGAAAGCAGCCGCCGGATGAGAAATCGAGACATCGAATTACATTTCTCTGGATCAGAACAGTGATCTGCAATCCCAGCCCCTCACAAGGTGTGGTGAGGGGCTGGGTTGTGCGTCAGGCCGCTTCCTATCGCCGGAGCGATGTCAGAAGCGGGACGTGAAACAAAGCGGTGGAACTACTCGGTCGGCGCGTTGATGTAACCGCCGAAGAGCGCGCCGAAGTACTCGAACTGACCGGTGTTGCCGGTGTGCAGCGGGTTGGACGCATCCCACTGAACCAGCCACGAGGTCACGACGTCGTTGGCGTCGAGGGTGTCGCCGTTGTGGAACACGACGCCTTCACGCAGGGTGAACGTCCACTCGGTCAGTTCTTCGTTGGCGGTGTAGGATTCCGCCAGCGACGGGATGACCGCGGTGCCGCCCACTTCATACGCAAGCAGTGATTCAACGATCTGTTCGCAAGCACGCAGCGATTCGCCATCGGTCTCGTCGGCGCAGTACATGCCGATCGGCTCGGCGTTCTGCATCCACACGAAGGTGTCGTCGGTCGGGTCATCCATCACGGCGAACGATTCGTTGCCCAGCGGGCTGCTGTGCGCGCCGCCGATACCTGCACGGTAAGCGACAGCAGAGCCGCCGTGCGCGACCGGCACCATCGGCACAAGATCGCGAATCGCGGTATTGGCCTCGACATACAGGGCTTGGCGCGCGTCGAAGTCGCTCAGCTGCGCGGCGGCCTTCAGCGGTTCGGTGATCTCCGGGAAGTGGTTGCCGAACTGGATGTTCTCGTTGTCACCGAAGTGATAGTCGAGGAAGTTGGTGGCATCCGGATAGTCCGCGCCCCAACCCAACAGATAGAACGGATCGGTGCCGGCCTGCGTTCCGGCGATGAACTCGCCCGACTCAACGACTTGCACGGTCACGTTGATGCCGATCTCGGCCAACTGAGCCGCGATGTCATTGGCGACCACACCCGGCGTGGGCAGGTAGCTGCGAACCACGTCGCGGTACTGGAGCGTAACGTTCAACGGCAGTTCGAGGCCGCTGTCCGCAAGCAGTTGGCGGGCCGTGTCGAGGTTGTACTCCAACGGGGCGACCTCAGGGGTGTAGCCGCTGGCGATGGCCGACGGCATGAACTGGGTCGCAACCGACGAGCCTTCGGGATAGAAGTTGTCGACGATACGCTGCTTGTCGATGGCATGCGCGATCGCCAGACGCACGTTGATGTTGTCGAACGGCGGGATGGTGTTGTTGAAACCGATGTAGAAGACGTTGGTGCCTTCACGCGGGAAGATCGCCAAGTTCGGGTCGGCCTCGATCACCGCGAAGTCCGCGGGGCCGGGGTTGTCGATCCCGTCAACGGTTCCTGCTTGCAGCTCGGTCACACGGGCGGCCGATTCGCTGTTCCAGCGGAAGATCAGGTTCTTCTCGTGCGCCGGTTCACCCCAGTAGTTCTCGTTGGCCTCAAGAACAATCTCGCTGCCACGATCCCAACGAACCAGCTTGTAGGGGCCAGTGCCGACAGGCGAGTCAACCGGGGAGCCGCCGGTCTCTTCGAGATGCGTCTGCGAGTGAATTCCGAACGCCGAGAACGCCGCCTTCGACGGGAACGCCGGATCGGGCACGCACAGCGTGAACTTGACGGTCAGCGCGTCCACGGCTTCGATGGACTTGATGATCCCACCGTAGTCGCAGCCGCCATCGACACTCAGCCATTCGTCCTGAGCAGCGGCTGGCACCAGCGCCAGCGCCACAAGGGCTAACAGCAACACAAACCTCTTCATGTGTTCTCTCCTTGTGAGTAACATACGGACTCTCAATGAACGCGCACGGTGCGCGCCAAGCGCCCACTTTAACACTAGCCGCGAGGCTATGCTAGCAAGAAGTTGCAGCGTCAATGGAAATTGAGTGACGGTTAATGGAAAATACGCCGATCATCCACCGCAGCGCTCGTGGAGCGCCTGCTCGTTTTCCATTGGGTTGTGCTGGAATCGAAAACGCCCTGCGCGGTGCAGGGCGTTGATCGCCAGTATCGTTGGCCTTCGGCGTCAGCTCGGCTGAGTCAGTCCCTCGACCAGTTCTTCCAACCGATCGTACGTCTCACGCATACCCCACTCCATGCCAGCGTTGTAGTGACCGTCACGGTGTTCTTTGGACTGGTACTGGACGTGGCCGCGCACGGTGGTCACGCCATCCGCCTCTTCGAGTAGGAGCGTGTTGATGTTCTGGTACTGTGGCATCGGCTCGTAGGTCTCGGACTGCACGATGCGCTCAACCGGGACGAATTCGAGGATTTCGCCGCTGAAGGCGTGTTCGCCGTACTCAGGGCTGGTCGAGATGATCCGCCACCGGCCGCCCACCCGCGCATCGAACTCGGCGTGGGTCACGGTCATCGTCCGTGGGCCGTACCAGTTCTTGAAGTGCTCGGCGTTAGTCATCACCTCAAAGACCAGCTTGCGGGGCGCGGCGAGCTTGCGGGTGAACACGATTTCGGTGTCGGACGCAAATTCCAGCGTGAAGGTGTCGCTGTGGGTCGACATGACGGAGGTCTCCTCGTTCGGTCGGTTTACAGGGTGGCGAGCAGTTCGACAAGCTGGTCGAGGCACATATTCATGCCCTCTTCCATGCCCATGTCGATCACAGCTTGCAGGGCTTCCGGCGACGCGAACACGGCACTCGCAGACATTCGCGTGCGGCCGCCGCCGAGGTCTTCAAAGACGATGGTTGTCACCGAGACGGGGAGCGCCGGATTGGTAACGCCGTCCGCGTCGGTGAACGCGTCCTCATAGACGAGGCGTTCCGGCGCGACGATCTCGCGGTAGGTCGCCTTGCCCCACGCTTCCTCACCAGCTGGGCCGGCCATGCAGTAGCGCCACTCGCCGCCGGGGCGCAGATCGACGGTGCAGTACGAGACCCGCCACGGGCGCGGCGCCCACCACTGCGTGAGATGCTCGGCTTGCGTGTAGGCCGCGAACACCGTTTCACGCGGCGCGTTGAAGACACGCTCCACACGGAAGATGGCGTCGGTGCTGGTGGTGGCGTTCCGATTTTCAGTCATGATCTGTTTCCCCCGATTCCCTCGATGTTAGGTCTTGCAGATAACTGTCCAGCCGGTCAAGCCGATCCTCCCACGCGCGCTTGTAGGTTTCGAGCCATGTATGAACTTCGGCCAACGGCTCGGCGTTCAACTCATACCAGCGGCGCTGGGCATCCTGACGCACACGAACCAAGCCTGCTTCGCGCAAGACGCGCAGTTGTTTCGACACCCCGGGTTGGCTGATGCCGACCAGTTCGACGAGGTCGCCCACCATACGCGGGCGTTCACGAAGCAGGTCGAGGATCAGGCGGCGGGTCGGATCGGCGAGCGCTTGATACGGTGTGGTCATAGACATCAATATACCATATCAGTTATATAACCGTCAAGGTATATACGTCGAACAGCACATGAGAGTTTTGCACGCCGTTCCCACTTTATCGCTGAACCTCGGCCCATCGACGGCGCGATCTCTCCCGTCACCTGAACCCTGATGACGCTTGACGGATTCACCGAAGTCCGTACACTGAGAGATGTACAGCCGCATCCGCCGCTGTGCTTTGACGGAATCACCAAGGACGGTTCACGTGGCAGGACGCAGCATCTCCAAGTAACTTGGCGCAAGCCGGGCTGGACTGCTGCTGAACGTGACTCTCCGTTCCGCGCGCTGAGGCGATTCATCGCCCTGCGCGCTCGCCGCTGCCGCCCACGGGCGGCGGTATGATTCCCCGCCCGATCCTCTTGCGCTAAAGGCCCTTACCTGACCGCGCAATGGAGGACTCACGCCGATGACGGCGCTTCAGATCGAACATCTCACAAAAACGTATGGGCCGCTGACGGTGCTGAACGACATCTCGATGACGCTGGCGCCCGGTCAGCGCGTCGGCGTCGTCGGCGCTAACGGAGTCGGCAAATCGACGCTGCTCAAGATCATCACCGGCGAGCTTGAGCCGGACGGCGGCAGGGCGACGCTGCGACCCGGCGTGCGCTTGGGCTATCTGCCGCAGGACGACAGCGCGCTCGAAGGCACAATTGGAGCCTTGATCGAGCAGGCGTTCGCCGACCTGCGAGCGATGGAAGCGGAGCTGCGCACGCTCGAAACAGACATGGGCAGTTTGACCGGCGATGCGCTCGGCGAACTGCTTGACCGCTACGGCGAACTAACCGACGCGTTCGAGCGCGCCGGCGGTTGGGATGCCGACGCGCGAGTCGGCGTCGTGCTGGCCGGCCTGCGCATCGACCACCTGCCGCGTGACCGCGACGTGCGTTCGCTGTCGGGCGGCGAGCGCGCGCGGCTTCAGCTCGCCCTACTGCTGCTCAGCGCGCCAGATGTGCTGCTGCTGGACGAGCCGACCAATCATCTCGACGTCGACAGCATGACATGGCTCGAAGGCTGCGTGCGCGATCAACGCGGCGCTGTCTTGATGGTCAGCCACGACCGCGCGTTTCTCAACGCGACCGTGACGTCAATCATAGAGATTGACGAGTTCAGCCACCGCGCCAAGCAGTACACCGGAAGCTACGACGACTATCTCAGGGCCAAGACACGCGAACGGCAGCGTTGGGAACAGGAGTACGCGGCGCAGCAGGACGAGATCAAAGACCTGCGCATCGCCATTCACGACGAAATCCGCGCGATGAGCCAGACCAAACCGACCAAGAAGGTGGGCAACGACAAGTTCGCCAAAGCGTTCTTTAAGGGACGCACCGAAGTCCACCTGACGCGCAAGCTGGACAACGTCAAGGAGCGCCTCGCCCGCATCGAAGCCGACCCGATCCCGCGCCCGCCGCGCCCGCTGATGTTCCGCCCCGACTTCGATCCGAGGGCGCTGCGCGGGCAGTTCGCTATCACCGTCAGCGGTGTGAGCAAGGGGTACGGGCCGCGCCGGGTGATCGAGGACGTCTCGCTGAGCGTTGCGCCCGACGCGCGGATTGCAATTGTCGGCCCGAACGGCTCTGGCAAGTCGACGCTGCTGCGTATGATCGTCGGGATCGAAGCGCCGGACTCCGGCGAGGTGCATATCAGCCCACAGGTGCAGCTCGGTTATCTCGATCAGTTCGGGGCCGATCTGGACGACTCGCAGACGGTAGTCGACGCCTATATCGATGGCAGTGATTTGCCGGAACAGGCGGCGATCAGCGACCTGCTCGTCAGCGGGCTGTTCCGGTATGACGAAGTGCGCCGCACAGTCGGGATGCTGTCCGGCGGTCAGCGGCGCAAGCTGCAAATCGCCAAGCTGATCCGGCAGCAGGCCAACGTGCTGATCCTCGATGAGCCGACCAACACGCTCAGCTTCGACGTGCTGGAGGCGTTCGAGGACGCGCTGCGCGGCTTCACCGGCGCAATCATCGCGGCCACGCATGACCGGCGCTTTCTGGAAGGCTTCGGTGGGACAGTGTTGACGATGGGTAACCGCCAGCTCAACGCCGCGCGCTAAGCGCGAAGTTGAAAGTGTTGAGTGATGAGAAAACGCTGCGCCGTATAGCTCGTCTAACGCTGCAAGATGGGAGGCCGAATCTCTCGACTTACGAACATCGGCTGAGCCTGCCAAACGATAGCGCACGCGCTGCGCTGTCAACCGGCTTGCGTTGACAGCGCAGCGCCCTATCGTCAGGGCAGACACCCGCGATCAGCTAGGCCATCGTCTGAAATGCGAGCGATCGGGTTCCCTATGACGCAGCGGCCATTGAGCGATACAGCATGACATTCTCTCATCACTCGGCACGCGGCACTTTCAACTACTCGCTCATGTAAGAAGTTGAAAGTGTTGAGTGACTACCAGCCTTCACCGCTCGTAGAACCCTCTGAAGCAGAAGATTGAGTCTGCTGATTTTCGATAACCTACTTCAGATTTGCGGAAGGCGCTGCATCGCCGCCTGAACTTGGGCCTCCGGATAATCGTAGTCGAACAGCCGCTGGTCGAAGTACTCGGTGTAGGCGCTCATGTCGAAATAGCCGTGGCCGCTCAAGTTGAACAGGATCACCTTTTTCTCGCCGCTTTCCTTGGCCGCCAGCGCCTCGCGGATGGCCCCGGCGATGCCGTGCGCGGCCTCCGGCGCGGGAACGATCCCCTCGGCGCGCGCGAACGCGACACCAGCGGCGAACGTCTCCAATTGTGCGATGGCCTGCGCCTCGATCAAGCCCTGATCGAAAAGCTCGCACACGATCGACGCCATGCCGTGATAGCGCAGACCGCCAGCGTGGACGGGCGGCGGCACGAAGTCGTGGCCGAGCGTGTACATCTTCACCAATGGGGTCATGCCGCCGGTGTCACCGAAGTCATAGGCATAGATGCCTTTGGTCAGGCTGGGACAGGAGGCCGGCTCGACCGCGAGGATGCGCGTGCGCTGGCCCTCCTTGAGGTTCATCCGTACGAACGGCAGCACAATCCCGCCGAAGTTGCTGCCTCCACCGGTCGGCGCGACGATCACATCGGGGTATTCGCCCGCCAGTTCCATCTGCTTCAACGCCTCTTGCCCGATCACCGTCTGGTGCATCAGCACGTGGTTGAGCACCGAGCCGAGCGCGTACTTGTACCTGCCGCCGCTGGTCGCCGCCGCCTCGACCGCTTCGCTGATGGCGATGCCGAGCGAGCCGGGGCTGTCGGGCGACTCAGCGAGGATGGCGCGGCCAGCGTTGGTCTTGTTCGACGGGCTGGGCGTGACGTCAGCGCCAAACGTGCGCATCATCGCGCCACGGTACGGCTTCTGCTGATAGCTGACCTTCACCATATAGACGTGGCATTCGAGATCGAAGAAATTGCACGCTTGGCTGAGCGCCGTGCCCCACTGCCCCGCGCCGGTCTCGGTCGTGAGGCCAGCGACGCCTGCACGCTTGTTGTAGTATGCCTGCGGAACCGCCGTGTTCAGCTTGTGGCTGCCGCTGGGCGAAACGCCTTCGTACTTGTAGTAGATGTGCGCCGGCGTTCCCAGCGCCTTTTCGAGCCGGTGGGCGCGGAGCAGCGGGGTCGGACGCCACAGCTTATAGATTTCGCGCACGTCGTCAGGGATCTCGATGTAGCGATCCTGACTGACTTCTTGCAGGATCAGATCCATTGGGAACAGCGGCGCGAGGTCATCTGGCCCGACTGGCTGATGCGTGCCGGGGTGCAGAACCGGCGGCAGTGGGCGCGGCAGATCGGCCTGAATGTTGTACCAGTGCGCCGGAATCTCCGACTGCGGCAGGTCAAAACGAACGGTATCACTCATTCTCTATCCCCTCCCCGTGGTGTGTGTGGTGTAGAGCAAACCGCAGTACGGTAACGCACCACCACTCCGCCGCGCAACAATTGCCCGATCCCGTGGATTCGCAGTTTATGAGTATTTGATGAGTGATCGCGCCGGCGTCTTGCGGATGGTGGCGCGACACGTTATCTTTCCGCACGATCGGCGCTGCACAACGGAATCGCCAGTATGGTTGGCATGTTCAAGAAGGCGAAGAAGACCTACACCCCACGATGAGTGCGGGCTTTTCGCGTTCTTGACGACGACAAAGCTGACAGTAGACCGCCCGCACTCACGGGCGGTTTTTTGTTTCCGATTTCAGACGTCACAGGAGATCCCGATGAACCCCGTCACACCCGCCGCGCTCCCGTTTGAGAGCAAGCGCAAGCAGGTCAAGAAGCCGGACACGCCGTCTGGATAGCTTCGTTTGTGCCTGTAACGTGTGACACGAACCGCCGTCCGGACTGTGAATCCGGGCGGCGGTTTTTCGTTTCTGCCCTGCCGCAGTTCAACCCATACGAAAGAAGGAGACTCACCCATGACCGCGCTGCCCACCTGCCCCACCTGTGACGCCGTCGTGCCCGTCCCGGCCGATGTCGTCGCCAACGAGTTGATCAGCTGTCCGGACTGCGGCAGCGATCTCGAAGTTGTGAGCTTGAACCCGCTGACGCTCGACCTCGCGCCGGACGTCGAAGAAGATTGGGGCGAGTAGCCATGCGCGCCGCCCTGCTCATCACGCACGTTCGCCCCGAAGAAAAGCTGCTGCTGGCCGCGTTCGGCGCGCGCGGTATCACGCCCGACGTGATCCTCGACCGCGATCTCGTGTTCGACCTGACCGCAGGGCCGGAACAGTACGCGCCCAGCGGTGTGCCGTGGTCGGCGTATGACGTCGTCTTCGAGCGCTGCGTCAGCACATCACGCGGCATATACGCTCTCGCCGTGCTGAACAGCTGGGGGATTCGCACCGTCAACACGTACCGGACGGCCGTCACCTGCGCCGACAAGCTGCTGACAACGCTGGCGTTGACCCGCGCCGGCATCCCTCAGCCGCACGCGACCGCCGGGTTCGCCGAAGACTCGGCCATGCGCGCCATCGCCGCCGTGGGGTATCCTGCCGTTCTCAAGCCCGTCACCGGCTCATGGGGCCGCCTGCTGGCCCGCGTCAGCGACCACGACGCGGCCGAAGCCGTGCTCGAACACCGCTTCACGCTGGGCGACTGGACTCAGCACACAATCTACGCACAGCAGTTCGTCGAAAAGCCGGGCCGCGACATCCGCGCCTTCGTCGTCGGAAATCGCACGATCTGCGCGGTGTACCGGGATTCGGCGCATTGGATCACGAACACGGCGCGCGGCGGCACGACCTCCAACTGTCCGGTCACCGACGAACTCGACGAGCTGTGTGTGCGCGCGGCCAACGCGGTCGGCGGCGGCCTGCTGGCGCTCGACGTGTTCGAGTCGCCCGACGGGCTGGTCGTCAACGAGATCAATCACACGATGGAGTTCCGCAACTCATCCGCGCCGACCGGCGTCGATATCGCCGCCGCAATGGTTGACTACGCGCTGACTCTGCTGTCACAGCCGGCCGCGGCTAATACGGAGGCGACGCTGTGATCACCGCCGGCATCGTCGGGGCCAGCGGGTATACCGGCGGCGAATTGATCCGTCTGCTGCTGGGGCATCCGCACGCTGAGGTCACGCAGGTGACCAGCCGCGCGTACGCGGGGCAGTTCATCCACGCGGCGCATCCACACCTGCGCGGTGGCACACCGCTTCGCTTCATTCACCCCGACGCGCTCGAACCGTGCGACGTGCTGTTCCTGTGCCTTCCGCACGGTGTCGCCAGCCGCGAGATCGACCGCTTCGCCGCGCTTGCGCCTACGATCATTGATCTGTCCGCCGATTTCCGCCTGCGCGATCTGGCACGGTACGAGCGTGTATATGGTCAACCGCACGCCGCGCCGCAGTGGGTCGACCGATTCGTGTATGGCCTGCCTGAGGTCAATCGGGAGACGCTGCGCAGCGCGTCATACGCCAGCGGCGTCGGCTGCAACGCGACGGCGATCAATCTGGCGCTGCTTCCGTTCATCCGCGCCGGTCTGCTCGTCCGCGCCAGCGCCGAGGTCAAAGTCGGGTCGTCGGAGGGCGGTGCAGAGGTCAACACGGGGTCACATCATCCGATCCGCAGCGGAACCGTGCGCGTCTACAAGGCGGCCGGCCACCGCCATCACGCCGAAGTCGCGCAAGTTCTGGGTGATGTGCCGGTGCAGTTCGCCGTCACGGCCATCGAGATGGTGCGCGGCGTGCATGTCACCGCGCATGTTGACCTCGCTCGGCCAGTCGCCGAGAAGGAGCTGTGGGCGGCCTATCGCGGCGCGTATGCCCGTGAGCCGTTCGTCCGCCTCGTCGCCGCGAAATCCGGCCTGCACCGTCTGCCGGAACCCCGCCTCGTCGCCGGGACGAATTTCTGCGATATCGGCTGGGAACTGGACGCCGACGATCCAGCGCATGGGGTGATCGTGGCTGCGCTCGACAACCTCGGCAAGGGCGCGGCCGGCAGCGCGATCCAGTGCATGAACCTGATGCGCGGCCTCGACGAATGCGACGGCCTGCGAGCCTTCGCCGCCTATCCCTGAAGGGAAGTGATGAGAAGAGTTGTCAGGGGTCAGGGGTCAGAAGTCAGGAGTCAGGAGTTAGGGGTCAGGGGTCAGGAGTCAGGTGTCAGGAGTCAGCCGCCAAGCAGCACGCCACATCCAGCCCACACACGCTGCGCGTGGGTCTCCCCTCTCCTTGACGACCGAAGGGAGCACCGCAGGTTGGGAGAGGGGCCGGGGGTGAGGGCTTCTCGGAGTGATGAGTGTCACGTGATGAGTCGTGAGTAAGGGCAAGAGCGGGTACAGAGATACAGAGACCGGGGAGATCACAGAGAGGATTCGTAGAGACGATCCACCCGCCCGCCACGCACTACCACGCACGTCCTTCTCCCCTCTCCCTTAGGGAGAGGGGCCGGGGGTGAGGGCGATCGGGAGAATAAAGGCGAACACATGAACCATCTACTCGTCATCAAAGCGGGCGGAGCCGCAGGACTCGACCTCGCCGCCTGCGCCCGCGACATCGCAGCGGTCAGCGCAGAACAGTCCGTCGTGCTGATCCACGGCGTGAGCGCGACGCTCGACGCCCTGTGCGCCGAACGCGGGACGCCGGTGCGCACACTCACCTCACCCTCCGGCCACGTCTCGCGTTACACCGACGCGGCCACCCGTGATCTCTACGTCGAGGCGGCGGGTCGGGTCGGGCAGTCATGGGTCGATGCGCTGGCCCGTCACGGCGCGCAGGCGCAGGTGGCGTCACCGGCGGTCACGGCTGAGCGTAAGGACGCGCTGCGGGCGGTGATCGATGGGCGGGTGCGGATCGTACGGGACGACTACACCGGCAGCATCACCGGCGCTGAGACCGGCGCAATTGCCACCCTGCTGAACAGCGGACTCCTGCCGGTCGTCCCACCGGTCGCCGTCAGTCCGGACGGCCTGCTCAACGTCGACGGTGATCGGACGGCGGCGGCGCTGGCCGCGGCGCTTGGCGCGCACACCCTGCTCATCCTGAGCAACGTGCGCGGGTTGTACCGCGATCCGGCCGATCCGGACTCGCTGGTCGTGCATATCCACCCGCAGGCGATGCCGCAAGCGCTGGACTGGGCGGCCGGCCGCATGAAGCGCAAGGTGATCGCCGCGCAGGACGCGTTGGCGGGGGGCGTGGCGCGCGTCGTCATCGGGGACGGGCGGCGTGCATCTCCTGTACGCGACGGGTTGGCCGGCATCGGAACGGTGTTCAGCGCAGTAAACAACGGAGTGGAGGTCTAGGCCCATGAACGACGCAATCTTATCCACAGCGATATCCACCGAAGACCAGTTCACGTCCGGCGCGTACACCAAACGTCCACTGACGCTCGTCCGCGGACAGGGCTGCACAGTCTGGGACGATGAAGGCCGCCCCTATCTCGACCTGACCAGCGGACAGGGCGTGGCGCTGCTCGGCCACGCGCATCCGGCGATCACGGCGGCGATCAGCGCGCAGGCGTCGACCCTGATAACCTGCGCCGAGGCGTTCTACAACGACCGCCGCGCCGAGCTGTATACGCTGCTCAACACACTGCTCCAAGCGGACGCGCAGGACGTCACGTCCGGCTGGCGTTTCTTTCTGTGCAACAGCGGCGCCGAAGCGAACGAGGCCGCGCTCAAAGCCGCCCGTCTGCTGACCGGACGCTGTGGAATCGTCGCCGCTAAACGCGGGTTCCACGGGCGGACGCTGGGCGCGCTGGGCGCGACATTTAACCCGGACTATCGCGGGCCGTTCGCGGGGTGGACGCCAGACGTCGCGCATATCGCATACAACGACATCGACGCGGCCAGAGCCGCGATCACGGATCAAACCGCCGCCGTGCTGATCGAGGTCGTTCAGGGGGAAGGCGGCGTGCATCTCGCCGACGCAGACTGGCTGCGCGCGCTGCGGCGCATTTGCACCGAACGCGGCGCGCTGCTGATCGTGGACGAGGTGCAGGCCGGATTGGGGCGCTGCGGGCGCTGGTTCGCCTATCATCATGCCGGAATCACGCCGGACATCGTGACGCTGGGCAAGGGGATTGCGGGCGGCGTGCCGATGGGTGCGGCGGCATGGCGCGCAGACCTCGGCACGATTCCGCCGGCGACACACGGCAGCACGTTCGGCGGCAATCCGCTGGCGTGCGCAGCGGCCATCGCGGCGATCACCGCCCTGCGCCAGATCGACGCGCCAGCGCGGACCGACCGCGTCGGCGCACGGGCGCGCGGCTGGCTGGCGGCGCGTGATCTCCCCGGCGTGCGCGACATCCGAGGCGTGGGGCTGATGATCGGCATCGAACTGCGGACGCGGGTGACGCCGGTGCTGCAAGCCTTGCAAGTGCGCGGGGTACTGGCGCTTCCGGCAGGTAAAACGGTGCTGCGCCTGCTCCCGCCGCTGGTGATCGACCCGTCCGAGCTTGACCACGCGCTGATCCAGATCGAGGCGGTGCTGCATGACCTCGCCTGATGCCGCCGTCGATCTGCTGGAATCGCTGGTGCGCATCCCATCCGTCTCCGGCGACGAGGCCGCCGCCAGCGCGCATCTCGTGACGTGGATGGCACAGCACGGCGCATCACGCGCGTTCGTCGACGGCGCGGGGAACGCGGTCGGTGTTTGGGGTCACGGGCCGCGCCAGCTCGTCCTGCTCGGACACATCGACACCGTTGGCGGATTCCCCACCGTGCGCCGCGACGGTGATCTGCTCTACGGACGCGGCACGGTGGACGCAAAAGGGCCGCTGTGCGCGTTCGCCGCCGCCGCGAGCATGGCGGCCGTGCCGGACGGCTGGCAGGTCGTCGTGATCGGCGCGGTCGAGGAAGAATGCCCGACCAGCGCCGGCGCACACTTCGCCATCGGCCAATACGCCCCCGACCTGTGCGTGATCGGCGAGCCGTCGCGCTGGGATCGGCTGACGCTAGGCTACAAGGGCCGCCTGATCGCGGATGTCACACTGACCTGCCCTCACAGCCACAGCGCCGGCCAATCCGCCACCGCCGCCGAGGCCGCGTTCGCCGTATGGCGTGATGTCTCGGACTACGCGAACCGGATCAACGACGGCCGCGCGCGGGTGTTCGATCAGCTTGACGCGGCGCTCATGCGCATCAACACGGCGGATGACGGCCTGACTCAAACGGCGTCGCTGAGTCTCGGTTTTCGCCTGCCGCCTCCGGCCGATCCGCACACGCTCGAACGCGATCTCCGTGATCTTATCGCGTCATCTACACCGGACGCCGCCGCTGTCGATCTGCGGTTCTCGTCGCACACGCCGGCCTTTACTGCCGAACGCGATCATACGCTGTCGAGACTGCTGCGCGCCGCGATCCGTGCCGAAGGTGGCACGCCAGCCTTCGTGATGAAAACCGGCACCAGCGACATGAACCTCGCCGGCCCTGCGTGGAACTGTCCGATCCTCGCGTATGGCCCCGGCGACTCGGCGCTCGATCACACGCCAAACGAGCATATCGACCTGAACGAGTATCGCCGCGCCATCCGTATCCTGACGCACACGCTCAACGCGCTTCCGCGTGAATTGTCCGTCCAGCCTGCTTCGGAGACCCCCTATGCCCTTTGATCGTTTCGCCATCATCGAAAGCACCCTCCGCGAAGGCGAACAGTTCAGCACCGCCACCTTCACCACCGCGCAGAAGATTGAGGTCGCCGCGATGCTGGATGCGTTCGGCGTCGAGATGATCGAGATGACGTCGCCGGTCGCCAGCCCGCAGAGCGCCGCGGACGTGCGCGCTGTGGTCGACCTCGGCCTCAACGCGCGCATCCTCACCCACATCCGCTGCAAGCGCGAGGATGCGCTGCAAGCGTTGGAGACCGGCGTGCACGGCATCGACATCGTGATCGGCACGTCACCTCAGCTGATGCAGCACAGCCACGGCAAGTCGGTGCGCGAGATCATCGACGCGGCGCTTGACGTGCTGTCGTTCGTGCGCGAGCAGCAGCCCGGCGTCATTCTGCGCTTCAGCACCGAGGACAGCTTCCGCAGCAAGGAGTCGGATTTGCTGCGCGTGTATCTGGCAGTCGCCGACAGCGGCTTGGTCGACCGGCTCGGCGTCGCCGACACCGTGGGGATCGCCACGCCCAGCCGCACCTTTGAGCTGGTGCATCAACTCGTGCGTTTGACCGGACTCGACATCGAGTTCCACGGCCACAACGACTCATGCTGCGCGGTCGCAAACGCGACGGCAGCGCTCGAAGCGGGCGCGACCCACATCGACACCACGATCCTCGGCATCGGTGAGCGCAATGGAATCACGCCGCTGGGCGGTCTGATCGCGCGGCTGTACACGCTCAACCGGGACTACGTCGCCAAGTACGATCTGCCGCTGCTGCCGCAGTTAGATACGCTGATCAGCCGCCTGTGCGATCTGCCGATCCCGTTCAACAACACGATCACCGGCAGCAGCGCGTTCATCCACAAGGCCGGCATCCATGCCAAAGCGGTGCTGGCCGATCCGTCCACCTACGAAGCGATCAACCCGGATGACTTCGGGCTGATGCGCGAGATCGCCATTGGGCATCGGTTGACCGGCTGGAACGCCGTGCGCGACCGGGCGGCGGCGCTCGGCCTCTCTATCGACGATACGACGATTCAGGACGTGACGCGCGTAATCAAGTCCCGCGCCGACGAACGCCCGTTGACCGGCGTAGAGATCGACGCGCTGCTGCGGGAGACGGCGGGGATTACGCCCCCTCACCTCCCGCCCCCCTTTCCCTCAAGGGGCGAGGGGGAGAACACCTTAAGCGAGGTGAGGGCTTAGCCATGTATACGTTCGCTGAGAAGGCTCTCGCGCGGGCCGCCGGAATCACAAGCGCACGCGCCGGGGACGTCCTCGATATTCAACCGGATGTCGTGTTCAGCCACGACAACAGCGCCGCCATTCTGCGCATCTTCAACCAGATCGGCGCGCCAGCGGTAAACCGGCCGGAACGCCTCGCCATCACACTCGATCACGCCGCGCCCGCGCCGACCACCGCCCACGCCCAGAATCACGCCGACATCCGGGCGTTCGCGGCGCAGCACGGGATCCGTCTGTTCGAGGTCGGACGCGGAATCTGCCATCAGGTCTTGAGCGAGGAAGGCATCGTCCTGCCCGGCGAGGTCGTGATGGGCGCGGACAGCCACACCCCTCACTTCGGCTGGCTGGGGGCGTTCGGCATGGGGATTGGCCGCACCGAGGTCGCGGCGCTGTGGGCGACCGGCACGCTCTGGATTCGTGTCCCTGAAACGCTTCAGATCACGCTGGCCGGGCATATCCCGATGGGCGTGACGGCGAAGGACATCGCGCTGGCGATCCTCGGCCGCTGGACGGTCGAAGGCGCAGCATACCGCGCGGTCGAGTTCGCCGGGGATGCGCTGGCCAGTATCCCGCTGGACGACCGCCCCGTGCTGCCCAACATGATGAGCGAGTTCGGCGCGATCAGTGCGTTCATGCCACCGGATCAGGCGGTGATCGACTACGTATCGGCGCGCGCATCCCGCCCCTTCACCCCGCTGTACCCGGATGCGGATGCCGTCTACAGCGCGCAGA
>JAANMT010001353.1_pt1 | contig 24278 bp, 22 predicted proteins | sample 7279711 | NCBI WGS metagenome assembly JAANMT01 (sample SAMN14094538, study PRJNA606508) | bioreactor metagenome | isolation source: A lab-scale SPAN reactor treating ammonium-rich wastewater day 1 | place: Ireland: Galway | collected 2017-01-16 | reverse complement strand
GTAAGCATCCTCGTTCTCCGCCAGCAAAAGGTCGATGAACCGCGTGGAGCGGGCGTCGAATCGCTGGTGCACAAGCGTGCTCTTGCCGGTGGCCCGCGCCCCGAACAAAAAGAACGAATGGCGCGTCGGAAACTGGATGATGCGCTGGAACATACTCCCAATTTTCGACGCAAATCCGGAGTTTACTCCCGATTTGCGATCCTCCGTCAATAAGTGGGGAAATCGGTGCGCTCCAGCTCCGAGCCCACGAGCGGAAGCATCCGGGCTTGATTGCTGCCGGGATAGAACAAGCGGATTTCCCGCAGGAAGTTCTGGTCACCGGTCAGTCGGTAGCACTGCATGAGCGCGTCATCACAGAGCTCCCCGCCCGGATAGCGCTGCTCAAGACAACGCGTCAAGTACTCAACTTGCGAGGCATACCAGGTATCGCGCGGAGCTTTTGGAAGGCCCGGCAGCGGAATGATGGCCCGGGACTCGTAGGCGCACCCCTCCACCTTCTGCTGATAGAGCAGGCCGATGCGCCAGTAGAGAACTTTCTGGTCCTGAGCCAATCTAGCCAGGAGCTCGAGCGCCACAGCACGCTGATTGGCCTCCTGGTGATGGCGACGCAGGAGAGCGGCGTCGGGTCGCCCGTCGGGCTCCAACGCCAGGCTGTCGACGAAGCCGTCGGCCGCTTCCATAGCCACTCGTCTCTGACCTGCGTGAAGATAGAGGTAGCCCAGACGCCAACCATCGTCGTCACTCCAGCGCCGGGCCCAGGTGCGACGGTCTTGGCCCAGCATGGCTTGCCAGCGGGAGCGCTGCTCTTTCAGGCAGAGGTCCAGGCTCTGCAGGGCAGCGTCGTGGCTGAACACGGGCCAAGGACCGCCCAGCGTCGCGTGATAGGACCTTTCGAGACTCAACCCCTGCGTAAGGTTGAGCGCCCTCTGGTAGCGGTGCTGACGCGCCGCCCGAACGGCCAGCGCGTAGCGCACCAGAGGAAAGACAGACGAATCAGGATTCTGCCGCTGGAACTCTGCGAGCTCGCCCGAGGAGAGGCCCACATCGAGCATCCAGACGAACCGGGCTCGAAAACTCTTCTGAGCCGGCCCCTCCGGAGCGGAGAGGTGCCCAAGCAAGACCTGGAACGCTTGTTTTCGCTTGCCCTGCCACTCGAGGGACCGCATCAGGCGATAGGCAGCATCTTCGGCCAGCGGATGTCCAGGGTACTTCTGTAACCATTGACGCCAGCTCAACTCCCTCTTGCCGGCGTTCCGCAGCATCTGTCGACGCATTCGGCTGTCCTTGGATGGTTCCGTCGGCCCCTCGCCTGAGTCATGACCATGAATCCGGTGGTATTCGGCACAGCCGCGGGCAAATCGCGTGTCGGGGAGTTGTCCTGCCAGTTCACTCAGAAGTTCTCTGTCCAGCTCATAACTTGCCAGCACTGGCAATTCCTGGTCTGAGATGTGGCGTAGCCAGGGACGCGACGAGAGCTGTCCCCGCTGCAACAGCAGGACGCCCGCCACAGCCTTCAGCCGACCGCGTCCATTGTAGTACGTCGCCTCAAGGCTACCAGGCTGGTGCTCGGCCAGCCAGAATAGAAGGTTCTCTTGCTCCATCGAATCGAGGCCCTCGAGCTCAAGCTCCTCTCCTCGTTCGATTCTGACCACGATGGATCGAAAGGCCTCGGAACCCATGGGCTGCGAGCCGAGTCGAACCCGATAAGGAAGAAGGCTGAGCAGGTCAGAATTCGCTTCGCGCTGAGCCGCCAACAAGATTTCGGCCCAAACCCAGGAGTCGGCCTCAAAACGGCTGGTGAACCTCGTCAGAAAACTACGGCAATAGGTTCCTTCGGAACAATCCGCTTGCAGGGCCGCGGCCAGCACTCGAGCCTGAACTTCCCGACTTGGGAGACCGAAGCGCACCCAATCTTCGTCGGTCAGCTCGCAACCTCCCAGCGGGTTAGCTTTCAACTCGGAAAGAAGCCACTCGAGGGAGTGGGGGTATGGCTGATGCGCCAGAGCCTGGCGCGAGAATTCTCGTATGACCTGACTCGATGCCCCTATTGAGAGGCGCAAGACCGGGCGAGTGACCGGACCGGTCAACGATAGCCAATGATCCATCCGGCGACCGCCATCTTGAACATCGCAATAGAACTCGTAGCCGATGCGACCGATCAAACAGACCAAAACCACCCACAGAGCAACCCGGAGGGGTTGTCGTCTCGAGTCAACTCCCGGTAAAGTGTCTTTCGCCAAGGTCGCCTCATTCGCAGGATTGGGACTTGAATAAAAAACTACATTTGTCGACTCACTCTGTCAAGCCAGACCAGGTTACCTTCCTGTCAGTTGCCGTTATCATACATTGGCCATCCAAACCCCGTGGTCGAGCTGGGCAGCATCGTGGGCGGAGGGATCCTGCTCTGCTGCCTGTGGCACTGCTGGAGGGACGCTGCCACGGCCACCAGTTCCGCCCCCCCGGAGCCAGCGCCCTGAACGAGCTCGAGCGCCCCTTCCCCGTGGTGGCGCTCTTCGGCCTCCTGACAGTGGCCGCCGCCCTCTACGGCGGCCGGGTCGCTTTTGACGAAAGCCTGCTCCACCTGCAAGACCCGGCGATGGAGGCCGTGCAGAGCGAGCTCGAGCTGGCCCGCAGCGGCAACTCCATCATCGTGAGTCTCGGTGGCTGACAACCTCGACCAGGTGCGCGAGCGCGCCGCCCGCTTCGCCGCCCTGCCCAGCGTGGCCCGGGTGGACTCGCTGCCCCCCCTGGTGTCCCCCACCTTCAGGGGCGGCGTCCCGACGTGCAGCGCCTGGTGGAGCAGATCGCCCGCCTTCCCGAGGTGCAATTCAAGGCCATCGAAGGATCGGACGCCCTGATCGAACTGCAACGCGGCATCCGCGACGTCGACCAGCAGCTCGGCTTCCTCTTGCCCGCCCTCAAGCGCGAGGAGGGCGTGGACCGCTTCTGGACCAATTGGGTCGAGCTGGGCCGGGTTTCCGAGGAGATGGGCCCCGGCGCCATCGAGGGCGCCCTCGAGGTCTTCCAGAAGGCCTGCCAGGACGACCTGAACAGCTTGTTTCAGCTCTTGCGCGAGCAGAGCGTCGAGCCCCCCACCCTGGCCGCCATCCCGCCGTCCTTGCGCTTGCGGGCCATCGGCACGACCGGCAAGCTTCAGCTACGCATCATCCCGCGCTTTGACCCCTGGCAGCGGGGCAACCTGGAGCGCTTCGTGGCCGAGCTTCGCACCGTCGACCCCGAGGTCACGGGGGATGCGCTGCTGGTGCTGCGGTTCAACCGCGTCATCCACCGCACGTATGACAAGGTGGGGTGGTACACGTTCGCCTCGGTGCTGATTCTGCTGGTGCTCTACTTCCGGCGTCCGGTGGCGCCTCTGTTGGCCCTGCTGCCGGTGACCGTCTCGCTCATCTGGATGCTGGCTTTGATGCGCTGGTGGGGGATGGCGTTCAACCCGGCCAACTTCATCGCCGTGCCGCTGCTGGTGGGTATCGGGGCCTCGTTCGGGCTGCAGGTGGTGGCCCGGGCCTGGGAGGAGGGGGAGGAGGCGATGCTGAGCTTCTCGACCGGGCCGGCGGTGATCTTCTCGGCCTTGCTCGCGATGGCGGGGATTGGGAGCTTGTTGGGATCGGCCCACGTGGGGGTGCAGAGCCTGGGGGCGATCGTGGCGTGCACGGTGGGGATGAGCGTGGTGGCCTCGCTGGGCTTGCTGCCAGCGGTGGTGCGGTTGATGCGGGGAGGAAGTGGGGCGTAAAGTGAGATGGAGTTAACCGTGCCCAACCGGTGGTTTGAGAAGGGCTACCAGAAGGGCTTCAAAGAAGGTTTTGAGGAGGGTCGCAAGGAGGGGCTCGAGGAGGGTCGCAGGCAGGCCCGAGAGGAGCTGATGGGTCATCTCCGTCCTTCCGGCTATCCTCCAGATTCGCTTCGGCACTCTGAGCACCGAGGTCCACCAGCAAGTCGATGAGCTGGACGACCCGGAGCAACTCTTCCGTCTCATTATCCAGGCTGCGACGGTCGATTGCCTGGAGGACTTCCTGCAGGCTCTGCGCTGAAGGAGCCCATTGCCCCACCGCAGGACATCGTCAGCGCTGTTCGAACCGTCGGGCTCGTGCCTCGACGACACCCCCGCCCGCTCGACGCCGCCTGGAAGGACTCTCTCCGGCTCTTCTTCCCGGCCTTTCTGGAGCAGTTTGTCCCGGAGCTGGCGGCCCAGAGGGACCCTTCCCTTCCCCCCCGTTTTCTGGATACCGAGCTTCGCCGAATCCAGCGCCGTGCCCGGGTGGGGAGCCGTCAGGTGGACGTCCTGGTGGAGCTGCCCTTGCGCGAAGGCGGCGAGACCTGGCTGTTGGTCCACGTCGAGGTACAGTCACGCAAGGACCCGGACTTCGAGCATCGGATGTGGGTCTACCACTATCGGGCCTACGACCTGTACCGTCGTCCGGTATTGAGCCTGGCGATCCTGGCTGACTCCTCCCCGAGCTGGCGACCGAGCCGTTGGGAAGCCAGCCACTGGGGTTGCCGGGTCATGTTCGAATTCCCGGTGCTGAAGCTCTTGGAGCTGCGACCCTCGCTGGAGCAACTCGAGGGCTCGAGCAACCCCTTCGCGCTGGTAGTGGCCTCTCACTTGCGCAGCCAGGAGGCTGGGCCGGGCTCGGAAAAGCGACTCCGGGAGAAGCTCAGGCTCTGCCGCAACTTGCTGAGCATCGGGCTCTCGAGAGACGAGCTGGATGGACTTTTCCTGGTTTTGGACGCTATACTGGCCTTGGAGCCCGAGCTTGAAGAGCGGTTCGAGCAGCAAGTCCGCGAATTGGAGAACGAGATGGAGCTAACCGTCCCCAACCGATGGCTGGAGAAGGGCCTCCAGAGAGGCCGCGAGGAGGGTCGCGAGGAGGAACGAAAGGGAATGATGCGTCATCTCCGTCGTTCCCTTACGGCTGTCCTCGAGAGCCGCTTCGGCTCTCTGAGCCCCGAGGTCCACCGGAAAATCGAAGAGCTGCATGACCCGGAGCAACTTCCCAGTCTCACAGTCCGGGCTGCGACGGTCGATTGCCTGGAGGACTTCCTGCAGGCTCTGCGCTGACCGACCCCGGCTTCTCTCCTGGCCCGCTCAGCCGTCTTCATCCCGCTGAGCCGCCCACCGGCCGTGCAGAGCGAGCTCGAGCTGGCCCCGAGCGGACTCGGTCATCGTCAACCCGTCTCGGTGGCCGAGGCAGCGGGGCAAAAGTCGTGCCCGATGATCTTGCTCAGCGGATAGATACCGGCCAGCACAGGATCAGGAGCAGACCGTCTTCGACCGTACCGGGGGTCCCGCTTACAGTGCGAGGGTCCGAGCCCTCGATTCCGCGGGAGTTCCCCCGTACCGCCCTCATTCCGGCGTATACCCCGGAATCAACCCGGTACCGGGCAATTTCCCGGTACCGGGTCGGGACGAGCCAGCAAGGGCGAGCTACGGCGCATCCAACGCCGTGCCCGGGTGGGGAGCCTTCAGGTGAACGCCCAACATTAGAGCTGCTCCAGTGCCTCCCGCCACGGAAGCGCCTGAATCGTGCCCAATCGCTGAGGCCGAGGGTCCTGGCTGACGCAATAGAGCTGGCAGCCTGGGAGGGCGCTCTCCATTGCCTGCAGCCCCCGTAGCTTCTCAGGCCGAACCTCGGCGGTGGACTTGATCTCGACGACTGCCAGCGGCCGACCGGGGCGCTCGATGACCAGGTCGACCTCGGTCCTCTCCGTGGCCAGATAGAAGAAACGATAGTCCTGCGGCTCATAGGCCTCTCGACGCAGCATCTCGAGAATGAAGAACTGCTCGAAGAGCTGGCCATAGTAGCTCGTCTGTGGGGCCGGGGTCACGCTGAGAAGGTTTGCCAGTGCGCGGGCCACCCCCAGATCGAAGAAGTAGAACTTGGGAGCCTTCTGCACGCGCTTTCGCTCCGATCGCGCATAGGGCTCAAGGATGAATCCAACCAGTGTGTCCTCGAGAATCTGGAAGTATTCCCGGATCGTCTTCGGGTCAACGCCCACGTCGCGACCGAGAGCGCTGAAGTTGAGGGCCTGTCCGTTGCACTGAGCGGCCACTTCCAGGAACTTGCGAAAGGGATCGAGCTTGCGGATCAGGTGCTCACCCCAGATTTCCTCTTTGAGATAGTTGCGGCAGTACGCCACCAGATAGTCGCGACGGTCCGGGCCCGACAGGCTGAGCAGCTGCGGCAGCGCCCCCCAGGCGAGCACATCGTCAAGCCGAAAGTCATTTCCAATCTCGCGCGCGGTAAGGGGATGCAGAGTCCGCTCGAACGCACGACCAGCCAGCAGGTTGGCGGCACCGTGCCGGAGCTTTCGCTCGCTCGACCCGGTCAGCACAAAGCGCAGTCGGGTCTCGAAAATCAACCGGTGGATCACGTCGAGCAGCCGGGGAGCCTTCTGGATCTCGTCCACCACGATCGTATCGATCTCCCCGGGCAGTTGCAGGGCCTCCCGGTAGAGCAGGTCGGGGTTGCGAGCGTAAGCATCTTCGTTCTCCGCCAACAAGAGGTCGATGAACCGCGTGGAGCGGGCGTCGAATCGCTGGTGCACAAGCGTGCTCTTGCCGGTGGCCCGCGCCCCGAACAAGAAGAACGAATGGTGCGTCGGAAACTGGATGATGCGCTGAAACATACTCCCAATTTTCGACGCAAATCCGGAGTTTACTCCCGATTTACGATCCTCCAAGACGCCCTGGCGGATTCCTCCCCGAACTGGCGGCGGAGCCAGTCGTGTTCGACCCCCCGCCCCCGCCCCCGTCGACCGTCTGCGCGAGCTACTCGAGGAGATGGGGTATGGCGTTCAACCCGGCCAACTTCATCGCCGTGCCCCTGCTGGTGGGCATCGGGGCCTCGTTCGGGCTGCAGGTGGTGGCCCGGGCCTGGGAGGAGGGTGCAGGGTTTGGGGGCGATTGTGACCTGCACGGTGGGGATGAGCGTGGTGGCCTCACTGGGGCTCTTCTGGTGGTGCTGTGATGCGGGAGCGAGGGCAAACCCGGCATTGAAGGACTGCCGGGACCGGACTTCAAAGCGCTCGACAGGAAATGAAAGTGCTGGTCGTAACAAACAAGTTCGCTCCCCATCGGGGCGGAACTGCTGTTGTCTGGGAAAAATGGTGCCAGCACTGGCCTCACCAGGACCTCACCGTGATCGCCCCGCTCACCCCCGGCTCGCGAGAGTTCGATGCCTCCGTCGGTTACCGGGTGATCCGGGTTTGGTATCCCGACATCCCCAAGATTCGTGTGCTCTTTGTCTACGTGATGCTTGCTTTTCGTGCTTTACTGGAGTGCCTGGTCACCCGACCGGCTCTGATCCACTGCGGACAGGTCTTCGAGACTGGGCCGGTCGGTCTCGTCGCCAAGAGGCTCTTCAACATCCCTTACTGCATCCACACGTACGGGGAAGAACTGGTCATGGCCCGACGCTCGTCGTGGATGCGAGCCCTGGTTTCACGGATACTACGAGAAGCCCACATGGTGACCTCCATCAGCGAGTTTTCGGCCAAGCTCCTGCACGACTTCGCCTATCATGGGGAGTGCCTTATGGTTCACCCGGGGGTTGACTCCAGTCATTATTGCCCGGGCCCGGCCGGCTCGGTTCTTTCGGATCGGTACTCGATTCCTGAGGGCCCCAAGCTTATTACGGTAGGCAGGCTGATGGAACGCAAGGGCCACGCCAATGTGATTGCCTTGATGCCGACTCTCTTGGAGTCGTTTCCGGACCTGCATTACGTCATCGTGGGAGTGGGCCCCTACGAAGTCGAGCTGAAGAGCTTGGTGACTCGAAGTAAGTTGAACAGCGTGGTGCATTTCCTCGGACTCGTGCCCGACACTATCCTGCCTGAGATTCTGCGCGAATGCACCGTGTTCGTGCACCCCAACGGGGTGACCAGGACCGGCGATATCGAGGGCTTTGGCATCGTCTTCCTGGAGGCCGCCGCGACCGGCCTGCCCGTGGTAGGAGGAGACTCGGGCGGCGTGCGGGACGCAGTCCTGGATCGGGAGAACGGGCTGCTGGTGAACCCGGATTCGAAGGAGGCGTTGCTGGAGGCGCTCAAGCTGCTGCTATCCAGTCCCGAGGTCCGCCGGACTATGGGTGCTTCCGGTCGCTCGTGGGCTTGCGCGCACGACTGGACCTCGCCGGCCGTAAGGGTCTGGGAGCGAAGCCGGATCGGGCTTTAACGAGGGCCGTCAGAGGTCACCAGAGTGCTCCTCGTGGAGCGTGGTCTACAGCCAGGGAAGAGGCTCGGCGGTGCATTTGCATCACCCCACACCCGTTACTGTAGTAGGAAGTTCCTGTTGACCATAGCTCCTTCATGAGGCTACGTTAGTAGCCAAACGGACCAAGATGGACATTGTAATGAAGCCGACATCCTTCAAGCCCAAAGCCAGGCAAGACGATCTCGTTGTGCAAGAGCTCGAGCGCGAGGTCATCGCTTATGACCTCAAGCGGGATGAAGCGTTCGGCCTGAATGAATCGGCTGCCCAAGTCTGGTCAATGTGCGACGGGCATACGACAGTTCAGGAGATGGCCCACCAGCTCGGCCCGGGGGCCACCGGCGGGGCCTCCAAGGAAGACGTTGTTTGGCTAGCCCTGGACTACCTGAACGAGGCTGGTTTGTTGGAGAACGTGCCAGAGGCTGCCCCAATTCCCCCAGCCTACTCGAGGCGTGCGGTCATGAGCAAGCTGATCAGGGTTGCGGTGGTGGCCCCCCTGGTGAGCTGCATTCTGGTTCCAACGCCCGCGGCAGCGTCGTCTGCTTGCGCCACATGCCTCAACCTGAGCGGTGGCCAAACCTGCACCGTCGAGTGCGCAACCGTGGTTGGGGATTGTTATCGGCGGAACAACATGTGCAGCGGCGCCGTGAGTCAGAGCGGTATCACGTGCACGCAGTGCAAAACCGCGTTGATACCGAATGGACAGCAGGGTTGCACCATGACAGGAGGTTGTGCTTGCTCACCGGGCGGCGGGTTCAACAACTGCAGTTGGATCGGATGAGACTCTAACTGGAACTGGAGATCGTCGGCCGTGGACTGGCTCCTGTCATTCGCGCGTCTTACGCTGGCTTTGCTGTTCGCGGTCGCCGGAGCGACCAAGCTGGCCGACCTTCGCGGGACCCGCCAAGCGATGGTCGACTTCGGCGTGCCCGACAAGCTTTCCGGTCTGTGCGCCAGGCTGCTCCCTGTTTTTGAGCTGATACTGGCCGGATTGCTGCTGCCCATGGAGACCGCCCGACTGGCGGCGCTGGGAGCGCTGGCCCTGCTGGCCGGCATTGAAGCAGGTATTGCCGGGAATCTTGCTCTGGGTAGAACTCCCGATTGCCATTGCTTCGGTCAACTTCACTCCAAACCACTGAGCTGGTCACTGTTTGCCCGCAACCTGGTGCTCCTGGCTCTGGCGGGGCTGATTGCGGCGTACGGCCCTGGCACTTGGGGCCCAAACGCGGTGCAAAGCCTCACGGCCGGTGAAGCCCTGGGCTTGTTCTGCGCAGCGGTTGCCCTGGCTGCTGTAGTCCCTCTATGGTGGAATTTGCGGCGACTCGAAAAGGAGGTAGAAGGTCTTCAGGAGCTGAGGCAACTGGTCGAGCAATTCGAGTACACCCGAATCCCGCAAGCCGAGCGGCACGGCGTCGCCCCTCCGGAAGAAGGCCATCCGGTGGGGGCCGAGGCCCCGGACTTTCTCCTCAGAAACATTACAGGCGAGGAAGTGGCCCTCAAAGATGTTCTCCAGCCGGGAAAGCTGACTGCCCTAATGTTCGTGAGCACGAATTGCGCCACATGCCGGGAACTGCTGCCATTGATCAAACGATGGGATGATAAGCACGATGAATTTCTCAAAATTGTCTTGATCAGCAAGGGCTCGCTGGAGGAGAATCTGAAACGCATCAGGGCCTACCAGACCCGCCACTTACTCATCCACGAAGACTCCGAGGTGGCCCAGGCGTATCACACGCGGTGGACTCCTTCCGCCGTGCTGGTAGACGCGAACGGGCGCATCGCCAGCCCGATTCGAGTCGGCAAAGGCCAGATCCGCCACCTGATTGAGCACACAGTAACCCTGGCGGCAAGCAAGCAACCGGGTCCGGTGAGGCTCCCTGAGGTAGTACTGGGTGACTCCCTCTTCAAGGTGGGCGACCCCGCCCCCCGATTTGCGCTTCCTGACCTGGAGGGTCGTCCTGTATCTCTCGAGCAGTTACTGGACCGGCCCAACCTGCTCGTCTTCTGGACGTCTGACTGCAGCCATTGCGTGAGTCTTGGTCCGGAACTCGAGCAGTGGGAGCAGGGCATCGATCCGAACTCACCCCGCCTGGTTCTGATCGCCTCGGGAGATGCGGAAGAGATACGCCGGATACTAGGCAATCTGTCCTTGCTGACGTTGATGGATCCGGACTTTGAGATTGGTCCGCTGTTCGGTGTCACGAACACTCCCTCTGCCGTCCTGGTGGACCGCTTCGGCCGAATCGCCTCCAGCCTGGCCCAGGGTCGCAAACGTATCTTCACGCTGGTCGGGTTTAAACCTCGGTGGGCGAACCAGCGCCCTGCCTGAGCGTACCCCCTTGCGAGCCAGGGCGACGGTCAGACAGAGAACCGTAACGGCCTTTGGCTACCGGATGCGGTTCCACTGGTCCGACCCGAGTTTTGAGCCGGCTATCGAGCAGACCATCTTGCCCGGCTGGCAGCAAGACCTGGGCGCCAGGCCCGATGCAGCCTTCTGGGTGAGCAAGAACGAGGGCCGGGTGTTAGTGCGCTGCACGGGCAACCACCATTCATTTACGACTACACCCGAAGGGTTGGCCTACGACCTGCGACGAATTGTTCACCTGCAGTTAGCCAGCCACGCCCCCGAGCACGTCTTCGTGCATTCCGGCGCGGTGCTCAGCGAGCACGGCCTGGTTCTGCTCCCGGGTCGCAGCTTCAGCGGTAAGTCAACCTTGGTACGAGCCCTGATAGCGCTAGGATGCCGTTATTACTCCGATGAGTACGCCGTGGTTGACCGGGCCGGACAAGTGCTGCCCTTCCCACGCCCCTTATACGAACGAAGAGGCGGCCGCCCACCCCGAGTCCATCCTCCCGAGCAACTCGGTTGGAGCAAGGACCTCAAGCCTGAACCCCCCCGCGCCGTCGTTTGCGCTCGTTACCAGGAGGATGGGAACTGGAATCCCGTCATCCTGACAGGCGCGCAGGCTGTACTCGAGCTCCTCAGCAATACAGTTTCGGCCCGAATTCAACCAGGCAGAGCCATGAGCTTCCTCGCCCAGGTGGCCCGATGTCCCCTGCGGCTCAAGGGCGTGCGCGGTGAAGCCCAGACCGCGGCCCTGGCCGTTCTCCAGGCCTGCGCCAACTGCCGTTGAGCACTCAGTTCCCTTTGGTCCAGGTAACCCACTCCAACTCCAAGGGAGTCGCAATGCCCTCGGGAAGGGGGAATGCCTCGCGTCCCTGGCTCCAAGCTTCGAACCAGGGGTTGGGGGGCCAGGCCTCGGGCCGAAGGTTATCCCGCTCATATCGATAGGCGTTTACATGCGATACCGCCCGGAAGCCGAGGCTCAAGGCGGTCTGCTTCAGCTCTTCCCGAGTAAGGAACGCAGATGAATTGCTGAGGGCTACCTGGCGGAATTTTTCATTAGCGCCCAGAAGCTTTGAGCCAATGAAGACCTGCAACAAGACGACCCCGCCGGGCCGCAGGCTTCTGGCGACCTTCTGCAGGACCGTCACGACTTGGGACAGATCTCGCATCTCCGGAAGCACCTGGGACAGAACAGCCAGGGCAAAATGGTCCGGAGGAAGACCTAGACTCTGATCCAACGAATTTTTCTGGATCACCCGCACGGGTAAACGCTGTTGGACGCTGAGCTCAAACATTCTTCCCGCCAGGGTCGGGGCTGGCTCCACGGCCGTCACATCGTGCCCGAGCCGTGCCAGTGCCAGGGCGTTGCGCCCGAACCCGGCTCCCAGATCCAGCACCGGGCAGTCCGCCGGTTTCCCCAGGGCAGAGGCGCAGTGCAGCACCATTGCGTCAGCATGAGCACCAAAGAGGGTTCCCTGGCGGGTCTCCAGCCATTCGTCGTAGTGACCTGCCACGCTCAACGGTGCCCATGACAACCCTATCCTGCAGGTGGTCCCTTCGACATCCAGGCGCACACTGACGGAGGAGTGATGTGAGTAGGCGAAGGCCTCCTGTAGCTGTCCGCGCAGACGCTGGCGCAGATGCACCACCTGCTCCTGAGACAAGAGCGCCCCGGCCCCCGAGGCAGTTTCGCTGACAATCTGGAGACAGTCCTCAAGCTGAGCGGGGGCGGCCCGAAAATTCACCGTAATCTGCTTGGAGCAGCGCTGAAGCAGCCGCTGCCGGGCTGCTTGCTCGAGCAAGCCGATATCCGCCACTTTTTTCTTTCCGGCCATTGGGTGCGCCAGATTCCTGGGACCGTCATGCCTATCCTTCTCGGGATAACGTTTCAGGGCTGACCGCCGCCACCATCCTGCAATCGACCAAGAAATTGGACTCGACTCTCGGAACGAAGACTGGAACTGGGACGCTGAACCGCCGATGCACATGCTGAATTTCGGCAGGTCAACCTGTCGACTGACCGGAACTTTGGATTCTTCGTGAGCCCTTAGCAGGCCCATTGAAGGAAATTCTGAGCCAGGCCAGGTACTTAACCACACTCAAAGACCAAGACGGGCGGGCGTGGTAGCCTATGTTGGCCCGGTGCTCCGGTTGGCCGATTAACGGCGATGAAGAAAATCGCATACTGGCGACCCAGACCCTGTTGGGAATGAATCTTTCCACCAATTAAAACAGACATGAGATTGGCTTGAAAACGGCAAAGGGATTCGCTTCGTATGAAAGTATCGGTCGTTACCGTCTGCAGGAACTCTGCAAAAACAATTCGCGCCTGCCTGGAGTCCGTATCTCAGCAAGAACACGGGCAGATTGAGCATATCATCATCGACGGATACTCCAAGGACGAAACCGTTACCATCGTGCAGAAGCACAAAGACCGTTGCGCTCACGAAATGGTCGTCATCTCCGAGCCCGACTCTGGGATCTACGATGCCATGAACAAAGGCATCAGGCTTGCGAGCGGAGAGGTCATATGCTTCCTCAACTCGGATGATTACTATCTGCACAACAGGTCCCTTCAATGGGCCGTTCGCTGTATGCAAGCGACATCGAGAAGTTTCGTATGCTGCCAAACACTGGTTATTAACGAGGAAACAGGCAGAGCACTCCTGACTCAACATCGTAACGTCAACCGATACTATCTCTACAAGAGATGCTTCTCACATCCATCAACCTTCTACCGAACCGAGGTGTTCAAGCGGTGCGGCTTGTTCTCAACTCAATTCAAAATCGCTGCAGATTACGAATGGTATCTACGAGCCATCCTCAGGCATAACGAACAACCTGCGTTGTACCCTGTAGCAACCACGATCTTTCGGGAGGGCGGGGTCTCCAACTCTCAGGCAACTCAGCACGCCAGAGACCTGGAATTCAAAGAGGTGCAGGAAACCTACTTTGGTCCCAGAGAACGACTCCTGTACAGGAATCGACTGATAGAATTCCTACTAGAATACGAATGGTTTAGATTTGTTCTCTCAAGATCGGGGATACCAGGTTTAAAACTGATAGGAGAGGACGCATTTCACGGTATGATCTGATCCACTATGCCTAGAAAGAAGTAACAGACCATCGCTATCTCGACCTCCCTCCAGAGGTTCGGTAGATGAGATCATAGTCTGAAGCCATTCTCTCCATCGAAAAGCAGTCCCTCACCCGTTCGTAGGCTGCCCGGGTGGTCTGTTCCGCAAATAGAGGGTTTTCCAGCACGCTCCGGATTGTACGCGCCAGGTCCCGAGGATTGCCTGACTCATAGAAAAAAGCGTCACCGGCGCGGCAAATCTCCATAATTGCTGGTATCCGTGACGCAACCAATGGGGTTCCCTCGGCCATGACTTCTGCCGCGACAAGTCCGAATGGCTCCTCGTGTGAACTCGGAAACACCATGATCTGCATGGACCGAATAAACTCTCTGGGGGCATCAACATAACCCCAAAAGTGGACACTCTCTGTGAGCCCAAGCGATGAGACAAGTTCCCCTAGCGATTCGCGCTCTTCCCCATCCCCGGCCAGATGAAGCGTTGCCCCGGGAAATGAGCGACGTACCTCAGCAAAGCCCATAATTAGGGAATCAAAACCTTTCCAGGAAACGAATCTCCCCATTGCTCCTATAGACAACGGTATTCTCTTTGCGGAGGACGTTCCCGGCGCAGACACCAACTCGATTCCGTTGGGAACTGTTGAGACCTTCGCTGAGGCAAGGAGCCTCTCGGCAATCACTTGCTCCCTCTGAGCGACAGATACTGTGATGCTTCGGTCCACCAAGAACGGCCGAAGTTGCCGCAGCAACCAGTTTCCGTTCTTCTTCCAGTATCCGAGGTGGTGTATAGTCTCTACTACGACTGGAGCTTGGGCAAGCCTGGCCAATAGAGGAGCGTATGGCTCATGATGAATATGAACGACATCCGGGCGAAAGCTGCGCATGAGTCCAAGAACCTGTACGTAACGCGACAGTTTGCCAGCATGATCGACCTGCATGCAGGTTCCAAAGACCTGTCCTGCATCAGGCCAATAGTGACCCTTAAACGTTGTAGCCAGGACTCCGACAACCTGACGCCTGGATTGGATACGACCCAGAGCAAGAATGATCGCGGACATTCCGCCTTCTGGCAGACTGGAACAGACGTGAAGAACCCGCACTTAGAGCAATCAGGCTTTGGACCCGGCTAGAGCCGCATACTTAACCTGCTCTTCAATCCAGTTGTAGGTCCGAGCCAGACCTTCTTCCAGCGAAACCTGCGGTTCCCAGCCCAGAACCTTCCTAACACGCGTATTGTCAGAGTTCCTTCCCCTTACGCCCTGCGGCCCAGGAACGTGCTTCTTCTCAACTTTCCAGTTGGCGACTTCAGACACTATATCCACCAACTCATTAATGGAGATCAGTCTGTCCTGCCCAAGGTTAATGGGGTGGTGGTGGTCTGACGCCATGAGAGCGATAATCCCCCTCAAACAGTCGTCGATATAACAGAACGAACGGGTCTGCTTCCCATCCCCCCAGATCTCGACCTCCCTTGCTCCGGACAACTTGGCAATAGCAACCTTGCGACAAACCGCAGCCGGAGCCTTTTCCCTACCACCCGTCCAAGTTCCGCACGGGCCGAAGATATTGTGAAAGCGTGCAACTCTTGTCTGTATACCAAAATCATCTAGATAATGGCGCACCAACCTCTCAGTCATCAACTTCTCCCAACCATAAGCATCTTCTGGTTGAGCTGGGTATGCGTCTTCCTCTTTGAGTGGAATCGTATCCTCGCTGACCTGCTTATGCACGGGGTAAATGCACGCCGAGGAAGAATAAAAATACTTCTTTACGCCGTTCTCTCTCGCAGCATCCAATGTATGAATATTAATCAACGAGTTATTTCGAAGAATCTGCGCATGATTAGTAGAAATGAAGCCCATCCCACCCATATCGGCAGCCAACGCGTAGACTTCTGAGATACCAGCCGTAGCTGCCATACAATCATCCCACCGTCGCAAGTCGCACGTCATGAAGTCATCCGCGGGTGTCTTCTCGAACTCAGGTAATTTAAGGTCAGCGCCCCTAACCCAGAACCCTCGACTCTTTAGTTCGGTAACCAAATGGTGGCCAATGAAGCCCCCAGCACCTGTGACTAAAACCCGCGACTGTGGTGACAACTTAGACTCCTCCTCACGTCAACTGAATCGCACATTGTTCCGGGCTCACTTCAATCGACACTTTACCAGCAAATGCCAGCCAAGTTCCTTTTCAAGTTCAGCCAGTTCGTCATCGTTAACTCTAGCCCAAGCAGGGTCCTTCTTAAAGGTGTGATTCTTGTAAGCTTCAATATCCCAGGTAAAGATATGCGCTTTGCGAATATCGATGATCTCAAAATCATTGAGGAGTTCTCTGACTGAAGTCAGGGTGTATGAGTAGGTGACTGGGCATCCTGTCTGGGCTTCTGAGGAACGAGCCAAGATCTGGTCTACAGCAGACATATCCCACGGGCCTTCGGTATGCATCAACCACATCAGCTTGTAACTAACACGACTGTAGACCATGATTCGCAACTCACCGTCGGGGGCCAAAAGGCACTTTAGATGTGAAAGCACTGTCGCCGGGTTCGGTGTATGATGGATTACTCCGAAGGAGTATATGAGATCAAATCTTTCCCCAGCGATAAAATTAGACAGGCACTCTGCGTCACCGCAAACGAATTCAATGCGGTCGTGAACCGAGTAAACGGATGCCCTCTGCCTGGCCAATTCGATGGACTTCTCAGACAGGTCAACGGCAGTTACATGTGCGCCATTTCGAGCAAAGTTGATCGTATCAGTGCCGATCCCACAACCGACTTCCAGGACCCGTTTGTCACGCCATCGAGAAAACTCAGCAAATCCTGGAATATGCGGCTCTACAAAGTATTTGCGTGACTCGACTTCGTCGAAGTATTCACGAGAACCTAATCTTTTAGCCGAGTGACGAATGTTGCATGGCCTCGAATCCCAGTAGTTCTTGACGGCTGCGATAGGCACATCCACGAAAGACTGTTGCACCGACATTCTCTCCCTGCTCCGTTCATGGTCACGAGCCTTTTGGGCTACTGAAGTTAAATCCTGCAAAGAACTCCAGGCCTGACTGTCGGCAGGACTTTCTGCAAGATAGAGCAACTAGCGTCCGGCGCTACTGTTGCGCTACCCTAGTAGGCAAATGGCTGAGGCGACGAACATATGAACCGCTTGAGTGTTGTGGGTCTGGGAAAACTTGGTTCACCCATGGTGGCCTGTCTCGCAGACAAGGATTTTGAGGTCATGGGAGTCGATTATGACGAGGCCAAAGTTATCCAACTAAGCGATGGCGTTGCTCCCGTCGAGGAACCAGGCCTGCCCGAACTAATCCTAGCCAACCGCAATAAAATCTACTCGACAACCGAGTGCAAGGACGCGACACTTTGGAGTCAAGCAACCTTCCTGGTTGTCCCAACTCCCAGTAACCCAGACGGCTCCTTCTCCCTGCGTTACCTGCTCGCAGCCTGTGAGTCGGTTGGTGAGGGCCTGCGGGAGAAGGCCGATTGGCACTTAGTCGTCGTCACCAGCACCGTCAGTCCGACCTCTATGGACTACTACATCAGGCCGGCACTCGAAGAACGGAGTGGCAAACGTTGCGGCATTGACTTTGGTCTCTGTTACAGCCCCGAATTCATCGCGCTTGGAGACGTGATAAGGGGACTAAAGCGCCCGGATTTCCTCCTGATAGGAGAGTCCGATCAGAGAGCGGGCGACACGCTATCACAAATTTACGCCCGCCTTTGCGAAAACAAACCTACCAATGCTCGAATGAACTTCATCAACGCGGAATTATGCAAACTCTCGGTGAACGCCTTTGTTACGACAAAGATGACTTTCGCCAACATGCTGGCCCGTCTGTGCGAGAGACTTCCGGGGGCAGATGTCGATGTTGTCACCGGCGCATTGGGATTAGACAGTCGCATTGGCGGTAAATACCTGCAGGGAGCATTGGCCTATGGTGGACCTTGCTTCCCACGCGACAACATCGCGCTAGCAAGCCTGGCAAAGTCGGTCGGTAGTTCAGCACCATTAGCAGAGACTACCGATGCTTACAATCGTCAGCAGACCGTACTACTCGCAGACCAGGTTCAATCCCTACTTCCCCAAGGCGAGACTGTCGGAATATTGGGACTGACCTACAAACCTTCCACGCCAGTGTTTGAAGAGTCAGCCGGGTTTCTCCTGGCTCTAGAATTGATAAAGCGCGGCGTTGACGTGTTGGCTTTCGACCCCGCTATTCCCAAAGGCTTACCCGAATCGATTCGGCTAAGCCGAGGAACACAAGAATGCATTGAGGATTCCAGGGTGATCATTGTTGCTACTGCATGGGCCGAATTTTCCGCATTATGCCTGTCCGACTTTACCCGGGACTCCAAGAGTCGAACACTGATAGACGCTTGGGGACTGTATTTTGGCCAAGTCGTTCCAAACGGCCTGCAATATATCCGATTAGGTGTGGGTCGTCCTTCGGAAACTAGCATTGCGCCCGCCTCGATAGAGACTGCGAGTAAAGCTACAGCTTAAGTGCTAACGCTCTTTTCCTGTCCCAAGGCTTTCACAGGAGACTCTGAGCGCCTCCAGAGGAATGCAATCGGCTCTTGGAAGCGCTTGCCAGGATGCGAGATTATTCTCTTCGGCAATGACGCCGGGACTAAGGAATTTGCTGATGAGGTCGGGGCGGTTCATATCCCGGCTGTAGCAACATCCAAGTATAGCACCCCCCTTATAAGCGACATCTTCGCCCAAGCTCAGCAAAGAGCACGTTTCGAATGGTTGTGCTACATCAACTCAGACATAGTTTTACTAGACGACTTCATTGAGGGGCTGAGGTTTACCCAGAAACTCCCGCATCCAACCGTCGCCATTGGGGAATGCACCGACGTTAAGATGCCTCGCATGATTGACTTCACCGACTCTAACTGGCAGATTCAAATTATCCGTGAAGCACGCAAAGTTGGCCGCTCGCGGGGAAAATACGCGATGGATTTTTTCATTTTTCGCCGAGGGCTATTCAATAATGTTCCAAGATTTGCTATTGGCCGTCGTTGGTTTGACAACTGGTTGGTTTGGGAGGCGCGGCGGGCCGATGCCAACGTGCTGGATTTGTCTCCGGATATTCTGGTTATCCATCAAAATCACGACTACTCGCACATCGGAGGTAGTGCCAGTGCATTATCCATTCCCTCCCCAGAGATCCTGGAGAATCTTAGAACAGCGGGAGGACACTGGCATCTTCACAGTTTTCATGAAGCGACGCACCGACTAGAGAACGGAGCAATTCGGCGTTCTTGGCCAGGGACTTGGCGGCTCCACTTCTATCTGATCCGACCTTGGCGACTGTTAGCTTACGCCCTCCTTGACCTTACGAGACCAGTCCGACAGAAGTTTGGGCTCAGGCGAGAATCCAGCCGCCAGCGATGCCCCTGATGTGCTCGAACGGAACCGAGCCCTGCGGGACTCCGGACTCTAGGAAGGTTTGCTCCAAGAGCGAACAAAGGCCCTCCTGAGTTGAAGCCGCCTTCCATCGATAGTGGCGCCTTTGTAGAAGCGCCTGAAGTAGTTCCCTGCACGAGTTGCGGAAGTGAGGATTATCTTCCCCGCGGGACCTACGGTGCCTGGGGATTGCGACAGTGCATAAGGTGCTGCCTGCTCTATGTTTCCCCTCGTCCGACTGAGGCGGACATTGAGCGGATCTATTCGGAGAGCTACTTCGAGGGAACCGGAAGCTACGGAAATCGTGGCACGCCAGGAGGATACAGGGCGAACGAGGCCGGTTACATTGGTCGCGCCCAGGTTCTCGTTCCTTGGATTCTCGGCCGTATCGGACTTACCGGAGGCAGTTGGTTGGACATCGGCTGCGGCCCCGGCTACTTGCTGGAAGTGGCTCAACAAGCTGGATTCAAGTGTACCGGCGTAGACGTCAGCAAGCCGGCGGTCGATTGGGCCAGGAGTCGCTCTCTCGAGGCTTTTGTCACTCCGGCTGAACGGTTCGTGGAAGTGCTGAGCGAGCGAAAATTCGAAGTGGTCAGCCTGGTCGACACTCTCTTTCACCTGCGCAACCCAGGCCGAGTAATCCAACACCTGGCGAATACTCTTGTCCCGGGCGGCTGGCTATTTGCCGGGCCATTCGACTTGACGAGCCGTGAGCAAATCGAGGCGAGCAACATCAATCCTGATCCCCAAAGACTCGGCGTTCCCGAGCATCTGAGCTTTGTCAACCAGCCTTCAATGGAATATCTGCTCCGGCAACTTGACTTTGAGGACTTGGCTTTTGTACCTCTCCCACTGACTCCCGGCGAGCTAGCCTCAAAGATGGGCTTGGGAGCTGGGGTTGTTAAGCTTGGTCGTCAGGTTCTCCGGGCACTCCCCTGGCTGAGGAAGCACACGCACCGACTCTCCTTCAAAGTCAGCAATTCTCAAGCTGGTTACGTGTTTGCCCGCAAGAGGACGTCACCATAGCCACCAGTCGCCCAGAACGAGCACCTGGATCGACAGACAAAGATTCGTGATTCCGTGAGCCACGACAGCATCTGTCAGTCCCGCTCGACTGCGCGTGGCCCATCCATAAGCCAGGCCTGCAACGGTACCAGCCAGCCATTGTTGGTGCAGAACTCCGAAGGCGAGTGACGAAACGAGTATCGAAACCAGGGTCGTGCGGCCAACGGGTATGGTTTCGAATTCAGCGCACTGCAAACGACGCAACAAGTATCCTCGAAAGGCTAACTCTTCAGTCAAAGGAATGACCAGCACAGCCCCAATTACCCTCAGAGGGAGCCAGACCGCTGCTAGAATATCCGGTAACCGAGTCAGCGGGTCGATTGCCTCCTCCTTGGAAACGAGACCGAGCCACAGAAAGTAGACCGCCAAACCGATCCCAACGGCACGCCAGGTGGGCTGTTGAACCAGAAGCTCGCTAAAACCGGGATAACATTTCCACAAAACCAGTCCAACAAGAATCACTCGGATCGGGTAGAGAATGTCGAAGTCTGTCGAAAACGCTTGGCAGACCATCCATGAAAAGAGCAGCGTCCCGATAGGGAGCAAAAGGGGCGCTGCGGGATAGTAACCAGTGAATTGTCCCCTGCCTCCGCGAAACCATCCATACCTCTCTACGCAAACGAGAGAAGTCAAACTGATGATAGTAAATGCGATCCAGCCAGCCTGCGAATGGAACCCTCGCACTGCAACAGCTGGAGAGATGCAGGTTCCAATGATGACAAGGAATGCTACACGAAGAGAATTACACAGCCAGATCGCCAACAATCCAGCGGGAAACAATAGGAATGCCTGAGGGAAGCGCAGTTCGGTCCGCCGGAGCCAGAGATAAGTCGCGATGTAACATGCAACCAACCCAAGACCCTCCAGCCCCGAGCAGCCAGCCTCGATCCTTGCGTGAAACCCGGGAGTGCCGATAACGAGCTCATCTGGTCGAGCGATCACCTGGTCAAAAACAAGTCCCAGTATGGCCCGACTCAAATAGAATGTGCCCGAGGCGAGAGGAACCCAGAACTGCTCGGTAACTTCGGCTGCACCGAGCGCAACGCAGCCGAGCAAGAGAGCGGCTAGAATCCAGGCGATGTGTAAGCGAAGCGTGTGCCACCACCTGGCTGGCGGCACCAGACTGGCTAACCAACTTCCGAAATAGGCTCCGATGACGATAAACCAGACCCAGTTACAACCCGGAGAGCCCTTCGTGAACCTCCACAACGGAGTCATCGCGAAATTTAGGAAGACTGCCCCTGAGACGTGGACCACCAGCCAGCCCCCGGATAGCGGATAATCAGGCAAGCCGGGAAGACGACCAAGGCTCAATAAACGGATGAGAATCGAGAAAGCCAGGAAGGCCAGAAGGATATGGTAAAGGGGCAGACGCACGAGCGCCCTGACTGCTGTGCGCTCAGCATAGTGGGTGTCCAGCAAGAACTCCGTTTCGGCAATCAAGATGAGAACAAGGAGTGCCCACCGCCAAACCGCTCGATGAGTCTTTTTATCTGTCTCCGAGCGGGTCACCGTTTCCAAGCCTCGCCCCTCGTTAGAACTGTCCATCAGCGCCAGTCGGATTCCAATAACTGCCAGGCACTCCTGCAACCTGAAGGGAGCTCGGAACCCAAAGGAGAATACGCCCGGCCTTGAGATTCAGTTCCCTTCACGCTATTCTTACGATTCTACTCTTGTGGCCTTTACCTGTTTGGGGTAGCGATGCCCGCCAGGCGATCCAGGCTGCCTATGATAAGACTTGTGAAGCGGCAGCGCTGAAGTTTGTCGACGGGATTCGATCAATTCGTACCGCGCGATTCGAAGCCTACAATCCCGACGGAAAGCTCGTAGACTTGGTGTGGGAACGGAATCGGTATGATCGCCTGCTTTCGACAGCACTCTCAGTAAAAAAGACCGTCAAGATTCTGTCTTTTCGGCAAGAGGATGCCGATCATGTCACCTGCCGGGTTCAAGAAATTTACACAATGAAACGAATTAACCCCATCTCAAACAACCCGATTCAAGTTCTCTTTGAGTCGATATCCGACGATGAATGGGTTGCCACGTCCCGTGGTTGGAGAATACAGCGCTCCAGAGTCAGGCAACAATATGAATCTACCGTGACCGAGCGCTAGACACCTTCATGCGAAAGACCGCGATTGTCTGGTTCGTCACCCTGGCTGTTGCCAGCTGCCTGGGATTTGTGGCCGGTGCCCGCCACGCTCGGCGCGAACCGGGCCGGGTATCGGTAGCGAGCGTCAATGGGGAAGTAATCACTCAAGCAGAGTTTGAAAATGCGTTGAAGCTGGTCGTCGGCCAAGAGGTATTACGCCTACTGTGCACTCAAAAGGTCGTCATGCAAGAAGCTCAGAGACATGGAATCTCCGTATCAGACTCCGAGGTGGAGCAGGCTCGCAAGACCGGCCGAGGTTTATCATATGGCGACTTCAAGCTTCCGGACGAAGCGACTCAGGAGCCCGGCTTCCGTGAGATTGTAAACCAGGAAGTCCGGGCAGGGTTGATCATGCGCAAGATGGTCCTCAAGGACGTTTCGGAGAGTTGGAAACGACACATCTACGAACTCTTCAAAGATGAGTTGATTCAGTATGAGCTTTTCTGTATTCTAGTTCCAAGCCAGACCGAAGCCGAGGTCGTTGCGTCAAAGCTCAAGCAGGGAGTAAGTTTTGCCGAACTTGCAGCCAGTTATTCAGTAGAAGAGACTAGCAAGAGCAACGGGGGGCGGGTCGGGTTCATGACCCAACCCGCTTTGCAGACGCTCCTGGGACCAGAAGCTTCAGAGAGTCTACTCAGTCTGAAGCCTGGAGCTACAAGCAGGCCGCTTCCAACGCCGGTCGGAGTGGTGTTCCTCAAGATAGGAACGGTCCGTTCCACCTATAACGAGTTGAAACCAGCGGTCGAAGAACTCTTTGTCGAATCAAAGCGCCTTGCCCTTCTTCAGGAACTGATCACTGGAGCCGAATTGGTGTCACCATTTGGAGCAAAAATTCAAGCGCCCAGATTCGGGGGTCCGCGCAACTCGAAAGGGAAGTGAGCGCAACGTCCTTCGGTGTCTGAGCCTCCTTAACCCAACATGGGGGGTTTGCTCTACATGTCCACGAACAGTGCACCCCAAATGCAACGCTCAATAATACTTAGACTCAAATCAATCCTATCCGACATAGCGATACGCATTGCAGACCCATTGCTGGCGACAATTATCACCCCATTTCTTTACATCCTATTTCGAGCAAGAAGACGGGGACTTCAACACTTCCCGGCCATCGAACGTGCACTGCTGGCTGTCGGAGTTTTTCCAATTATCAACACATACTACGAACCAATGTTCGACAATCGTGCACTGCGTTCACTGAGAACAGATAGAAACCTTCCAGGACTGAGAATGAACCTCGAGCAGTCCAGGGAACTCATTCGCCAATTTGACTATTCATCAGAATTCAGTCGAGCCTTAGAACACTCTACGAACCAAAAGTCCGACGTCCCGTCCCTCTCGATATCAAACAATTCATTTGGCTCGGGAGACGCTGACATCTGGTATGCCATGATACGCCACTTCAAACCCAAGAGAATCATAGAAATTGGATCGGGCAACAGCACACTGGTCGCCAGGCTTGCGATCTCTGCCAACCAAAACACCGAAATCGGCTATTCCTGCCAACACACTTGCGTAGAACCCTATTCTGCCCACTGGCTTGAGAAATGCGGGGCCGACGTTGTTCGACAACCCGTGGAGCTCCTTCCGCTGACAATCTTCTCAGCTCTGCAAGAAAATGATATTCTTTTCATTGACTCCTCGCACGTCATTCGACCACAGGGAGACGTTCTATTCGAGTATCTTGAGATTCTGCCATTACTCGCACAGGGAGTCATCGTTCACATCCACGATGTCTTCACACCGAAAGACTATCTGGATGAGTGGGTCCTGACAGAGAAGAAACTGTGGAACGAACAATATCTATTGGAGGCCTTTTTGTCCTGCAATAACTCCTATCAAGTTCTGCTTCCTGTAAACCACCTGCATCACAACGTGAGCTTTCGGCAAGCCAACCTTGAAAAAAATTCTGAGCTCGGCAAGGTACTGAACCCTGGAGATCGAATACGTGCTCCATGGCCAAGAGTGGCGGG
>JAANMT010001345.1_pt1 | contig 24332 bp, 36 predicted proteins | sample 7279711 | NCBI WGS metagenome assembly JAANMT01 (sample SAMN14094538, study PRJNA606508) | bioreactor metagenome | isolation source: A lab-scale SPAN reactor treating ammonium-rich wastewater day 1 | place: Ireland: Galway | collected 2017-01-16 | reverse complement strand
CAGACCAGTACGCAGAGCTTTAGCATCATCTTTAATTGCATTCAGTGCTTCAATTGTCATTCGTTTTCTCCTTTTTGGAATTTACGGCATATTAATTCATATACAGCAAAAGGGATTATACAGATAATGTTCAACCAAAATAACACTTCCACCTTTAGGCTGGATAGCGAGCCGTCCTTGCTGCTTCTTACTTTCATTTCAATTTCTCCAATGTCTTTTCAACAGGTGTTCCAACGATGTAGAGCCTCATTATGTCTGAGTATTCTTTCTGCGTCAATGGGCGTTCAAGCTTTTCTTTTAGCTGTCTTAGATACCACTCCCACCCGCCTTCTGTAAGATGTTCTTTCATTCTATAATCACGTCACTTACAGGTTTACCCTGCCAATCTGTAGTAACTTGGCACAGTTCGGCGGATTCTACTTCCTGAAACATCCCGCCGTGATAGTCATCAGACCAATATTTAACCACAGCCTCTTGATCCATCTCTTGCAGCTTTTCAATCAGTTCTTTCACTTTCATTATTTTACACCTCAGCTTGTTGGCTAAATTTCTCATACTCTTTTCTTGTAGAGCCTGTGTAGGCAGTCCACATCTCATCGTCCAGCTCATCAAAATACTTTTTCTGATACTCTGTCTTTGCTACATACTTGGCGAATACTCGTGCTTGGCGTTCGTCGAAATGTTCTGGCATTTTGTCTATCACCCCGTACACAAAATCTCTGGCCGACTTTACGGCATCCCTATAACGCACCTTGCTTGGCTTCATCCTCTGACTCCTCTTTATTGAACATCTAGGAGAAGAATACATCTCCTTGCTCCTGCACGTCAAGCAATTTCTTCAAGAAAATTTATTTGTTTTGTGTGTTGACAGGATGGGGTAGGTGGAGTTATTCTTGGTGGATACAGAGCAGTGACGTGAAGAGATTTTAGGATAGAAAACAGAGAAAGGGTGAACTCAGAATGGCTGTAGCCTTAGTGCCACGGGGCTTTAGCTCTAAAAGTGTATACTAAACCCCATCCTCCCCTATTCCTCTTCTTCCTCCTACCCTTCTTATCTACTATTATATATATATATACTACCCAATACAGGAGACAGATATGAAATGATCTACAACTTAGAAGCAATGGAAGAAATGGATGTATGCAAGCTAAGTATGTCTTGTGTCAACAGCTATGTGTTCTACCATGACTCACGCTACTACCAAGGTGTTGTACAAGAAATGCTCAAGCTTACTGGTGGTAAGTGGGAGAAGGCTGTGAAGTGGTGGGTGAGTAACAGTGCCAGAGCGGTTGAACATAAGGCTAAGGGATTTATCGTATCACTAAGGCAAGACCCCTACACTAATAGCAAGCAGGGGATTGGCTTCAGAGGTGTTAAAGGACTACTAGAGTTTCTTGAAGATAAAGCATTCATTCATATCTACAAGGGCTATGTAGCCGAGTGGAAGGAGGAGGGTGGAAAAAGAATTCCTGAGAAAACTGTACCATCCTATCTAGTCCTAAGAGAACGATCTTTGAGGCTGTGGGATGGAGTGAAGCATCCTAAGAATCTCTGGAAGGAGTTAGATGAGCAAGAGATTGTGCAAGTGAGGGACAGGAAGACTAAAGATGAATTGCCCACCCGTGGACGTAAAGGGGTCAAAGAGGAGAGAGTGAGAATGCAATCAATTAATGACTTTTTATCTAAATCTGAAATCACGTTTGATGGCGAGCCTATTGCCGATGTCATGTATAAGCGTGTATTTTCTGGTGATATGACTTTTGGTGGTAGGTTGTATGCAATTGGTGGGGGTGTTCAAACTCTTCCACAAGATATCAGACGCAGTGCATTGAGGATTGATGGAGAGACTGTTGTGGAGCTGGACTACTCCGCCATTCACCCAAACATTTGCTACCAGATGATGTACAATAAAGAGGGGTTCAGTGTGTATGATGTGATGGGGGATGACTTTTCTCCATATGCTGCTGATTTGTCGTTCATTAATGTTGACCAATCCATGATGGAGGAGTGGGAAAAGCTAACAGGGGAGAACCATGATCCAATTAGGAATCTTGCCAAGCTTGCTATTTTGATTAGTATGAACAGCGAGAGTAAGGAGAGCGCCGTCGCCGGCCTTTCTAACAAAATAAGGAACGACAGGAAAAAGCCCGTTCAGGACCAGATGTTCTATGCCATTAATGAAAGTATTCCTTGTAGGCGTGTATGTGAGGCTGTGCAGGATCATAACGACTTCATCCGAGAACACTTCTTCTCGGACGCTGGTGTTGTATTGCAAAGAATTGATAGTGATATTATGCTTGACATTGTGGGTAGCATGATTCAAAAAGGACACACTGTGTTGTGCTACCACGATAGTGCCATCGTAAAGGAGAGTGCCGGGCAAGATTTGCATGATGCCATGTGGAACGCTTGGAAAAACGTTCTTGGAGATACTAAATTCTGTAAGGTGGAGAGGAAATAGTGAAACCAATTTCAGAAATGACAGACAAAGAGTTTGATAAATACTTGAAGACCATCAAACCAACACTGCCTCCGTGGGCCAAGGATGGTGCAAAACTCTCACATTATTCTTCTGAGGAGTTTGTTGATCGTAATGGAAATCGAGCTGTTGTGACAACTGCACATTGGGTGGATAAGAAGGGTGAGAAGAAAGAATCTATTTCAACAGTAGAATGGGAGGTGTAAGATGAAGTGTGAGGGATTCATTTGTGGATATCGTGTAAGCTATGAAAATAATCTCCCACTGCACAGTGGGCTATTCTTATCAGCAACCTATGCAGGAGTTGTAAATGTCCTTGGTATGTTACCAGAAAGCATTAATCGAGAAGATTTTCTGCACGGTATGATGAAGCTGACTGAAGGGCATGTGAACCCGCAAATTGTTCTGGAGGTGTATGATGATTTTCAAAAAGAAATACAAGAAAAGTGAGTGGATGGAGGGGCTTTTGGAAGCTGAGGAATTAATAAAAGAAAAGCCAACATTCGTTGGAGGGGTTTCACATATACTCCGAGGCTGCACTGAATATGAGGATGGGGTGTACGATTATCTTGAGCATTACAAAGAAAATAGAGAAATTATATTAAAAGAGCTTGACGGATAGACTATCTATCGCTTAATATGTACTTATAGACAACTGAACGGAGGGACGGGAAATTTGCCTCACTACTAGAGCGGAGGCAAGGAAGTTAGGTTTAAAATCTTATTTTGATGGTGAAGAATGTAAAAGAGGGCACTTAGCTGAAAGATTAACTTCTTCCGGCAAGTGCCTTGATTGCGTTGCAGAAGATAATCAAGAAAACAGCAACAACTGGAAATCAATCGTAGACTTAAAATTGCAAAGAAAAGTCAATGCTAAGAAAGCATTTGAAGCCTTAAAAGAGAGTCTTGCAGATTTAGATGAGAGGGAAAGGCTTGAACTTCTCAGCAACTGTACATTTGGAAATGAAGAATTAGATTTAGTGCCAAGGACAAGGGAAATTGCTAAGGCTATCGGAGAGCCTGAATACAACACCGGACTTCCTTGTAAAAGGAATCATTTATCAAATAGAGAAACAGAATCTGGCAAATGTATCGCTTGCATACAGCAACTAAAAGAAGAATATAAACCATACCGCCGTCTTAATTCAATGGAAAGACGGAGATTGTTTTTATCTGCCGAAGGTTCGTTCACAAAATCGGATATAGACATAATGCTGATCGCTCAAGATAGTCAGTGTAGATATTGCAAAGCTGATTTTGAATTCACGGGCTACCACATAGATCACATTATGCCACTCTCAAAAGGAGGAAGCAACTGGCCTTCTAACCTCCAGCTTTTGTGTCCAACCTGTAACCTAAGAAAGAGCGGTAAACTCCCACAGGATTTTGAAAGAGAAATAGGATACGTAAGAGATGAGTAGATGTAAATGCTGTGACGTACCCCTCGTTGGGGCAGTGAGGTATAAAGATGGTGAAGAGTTCGAGGGACTTTTCATTGAAGAGGATATGTGTAACAGGTGTATTCGAGATACCGAAGTGCTAGAGTATATGGACGTAAAAAGCTATCAATTCGAAGATTTGACAGAAAATATCTGTTTTATCATGAATATTAGCAATAATTAGTTGACTTCTGTGAAAAAACTGGTATAATTCTCGCACAGCAGCCAAGGCACGCCCGAATCCCAAGAATTTTCAAAGAACGGCTTCTTGCCGCACATAGGAGCTGAAGAAAATAATGAGTAAACAAGAAATTGACCCTCGGGAGATTCCCGATAAGCTAGGTAGGACCGGAGCCGCAAAGGGTGGCAGAAAACCCGGAACCAAATCCAGCCGCACACCGCGCCAGCGTCGTTTGGCAGAGGTGTTGAACAAACTTTCTCCTGTAGTAGCTAAAGCCCTTGCTAAAGCAGAAGCAATTCTGGACGCTGATCTTGAAAAGAGCGGAGTAAGTGCTACAGTGCAGTTGCAGGCAGCTAAGCTTGTAATTGATAAAGCAATTGAGCTTACAAACGAATGCTACAAGCCTGACACAGCTTCAGGTGAAGCTCCACAAGATGACGATGGGGAAGAAGAGACAGGAGCTGTCTTGAGTTTCACTGTTGTTGATGGAAAGAAATAAGCGCGCATTTAACATGTCCGCTACGTTATGGTTGAGGGGCTGTAGTATGACGGCTCAAGAGATAGGCATAGGGTTGCTGGTGGCTGTATCTCTATTTATTCTTAGTAGGTGAGACATGGAAGAAACTGTTGACAAGTCAATAGATTATTGCACAATGTTCCCAGATAAAATCTTCTCTTGGGATATTTCTTATTGCTGTAAAGCACATGATCTTGCCTACACCCTTCAAGCTCCAAGACGTGAAGCTGATCTTGAGCTATTCAAATGTGTTTCTGACAGCCAGCCATATCTTGCATTTCCAGCTTTGATGTTGGGATGTATTGTCTATGTTGGTGTGAGGGCGTTTGGAAAATCTTTTTATAAGAAAGCTGCAAATTAAGGCGGTGGTATGCAAGTAATTAAGTGTCCTAATGACGATGAATATTTTGATTTGCATACACTATCAGGATATCCCTATGGGACCAGCCTAATTGTTACAAGTAACAGTGCCTATGTTGGCAAGGTAGTTCAGTCTTCTACAAAACCAACAGACGGGTTTATTGGTCGTCCAATCCACCCTAAAGAAACAATCCTCCTTCATCGCTCTACAGACAAATATTGGATTAAATCTGGTCCGGGTTTGTATGTAGTTCAAGCTATCACAGAAACCATCACTCCTTTTGGTGTTGTTGATCTTTCTTCTGATATGTATACAGGAGATGCTGAAGGGTTTCGTAGGATTAGGGTTGATAGCGCTCAGACAAGTTTCTTTGAAGGTCGTGAGGGACGCCTATTTAAAGAGCTTTCTATTCCTACAGGCGGCACATATGTAATGAAGGTGGTTGTTGCTGTAAACACTATCCTCTATAAAGTGGATATGGTGTTGAGCACAGGAACGGTTAGGTTGACTACTAAAGTTGGTGGAACAGAGGGTGGAACATTTACACCTCTTTCTTCAGTCTTCTTGAAGAACAACATGACAAGTCGAAGACAACCTTACTATACCCTTCGCAACCAAATCTCTGAAGGTGGTACGCACTCTGCTGGTACAACGCTAGATGTTGTTGTAGTTGCAACTGCTGGCTCTACAGCACAAAAGACTACAGTTGGTAGTTCTCCTTTCGATGAACGTGGTGTTGCCCCCGGCACATATTATTTTGTATTCACTAACAGTGCCAACGAAACAGCAAACGGTGTTTTTCACTGTTGGTGGGAAGAACGTGCTGACGATGCTTTCCCCTGATGCTGTAATTAATTAAGTAGCCTAAATAAGCAATATTCTCATATGTAGCCTCTTCAAGCTACATTTCCTCTCCACAAAGAGTGTCTGGAACTTTTCCTGTCAGACATTCCAGTGGGACACCGCACAAAGTGCGGCTTCACATGAGCTTGGCATGGCATCGAAAGATGCTCTCCTGTTCATGGTATAAGGTGCGGTCCCGACCTCAAACGGGACAAACCATACAGGCTGCGCAACAGCCTTTAAAAACGTCCAACAGTAAGACTTCTTTAGCAAACTATCTTTTAGGTAGGGTTAGTTGAACGTCCCTGTTGCGGCTTATCAGGTAGTTTGACTAAAGAGGTTTAAGATGCAACTAATTTACGGCGTAGGCATTAAAGATATTAAAGTTCCACATAGAGATGCAGCATACTCCCGTTGGTCGGCTATGCTACGTCGAAGCTATTGTCCACATCTGTGGGAAGGAGTTAAGCACCAGACTTACGAGGGTTGTACAGTTCACGAAGACTGGAAATATTTATCAAATTTTCGAGAGTGGGCGCACAGCGAACCGGGCTTCCGTCACCCACACTCCTGTTTAGATAAAGACATACTAGTTTTCGGTAATAAAATGTATTCCCCGGACGCTGCAACATTTGTCCCGCGAGAGATTAACATTGCGTTGACTTTTAGTAATGCCAAGCGAGGAGAGTACCCGCTAGGCGTATATTTGTCTAGGATTCGTTCAACGGGACCTGTGTATAGGATGGCTCTGAATAGGGGCAATCTTGGTAGGCTTTTAAAAGATTTCCGAGATGTTGATGAGGCGGCAGAATATTACAGGGTTGAGAAAGTTAAGCATCTTTCTTATCTGGCAGACAAGTATCGAGATTGGTTGCGTCAAGATGTTTATGAAACGCTAAAAGATTTTGATTTAAAAGTTCAGTAATACTCAGGGGCAGTAGACTCCCCTCAGGCAGTGCCTGATCTCCTCCTCCCGAGGCCAACGCCGGGTAAGTCTTCACGTTGGACCCATTTGATGCTTGCAGCCCTCGTTCCAAGCAGGCTGCTCCTTATTCAAAGTTTTCTAATACGTTTCTATAGGAGGAGCGTATCATAAAGCCTTGATGGTTACATTCAACAAAAGGATACGAATATGACAAACATTGTAAACAAATATGAAATTCAGCTAGGTCCAGTAGACGTCCTCGGGATCAAATGGATTGAAAATCTCATTCGATTTATTAAGATGGGGGCAGAAATAAAAGAGGGGCACACCCCACGAGCTAAGTTTCCTCAGCATGCTTGGCTAACTCTTGAAACCTCTGAACTTCTCCGAGATGAACCGGGCGTTCAAGTTTTTATGATTGATGAAGTGTACACTCGTGAGCAACTTGATGCTATGGAGTTTCCTGCTTTCCGGGATGCTGTTAAGAGTCGTCAAATTCGTGGACGTGATCGTGCAATTATGACTCGACAATATTTGGCTGCCACTGGACAAGATGCTAACGCCATCTCTAAAGAGAAGCTTGTTCCTAAAGGTGGGCTTGTTGAAGAAGAGCAAGAATCTCCTTCGACAGAAGAATCTGAAAGTAAAGTAGAAGAAATTTCTGAAGAAAAAGAAGAATAAATAGTAAAAAGCTATTGACGGCAAACCAACTTGTCGCTTATAATTAGCACATAGCTTGAAGAAAAGCGGCATCTCTACGAGATAGAGTTCTATTTAATTAGCTCCAACAACACGTTGAACACTAGTTTGGCCTCTGTTGTAATAAATATTGACGATCCGTAAGGTTGGCTATAGAGTTGTAGAAATACGGCTACGCCAGCAGGGTGTCATCTTTTATTTTTGTACCCGATAAGACATTGCAAGGTCTTCTCAGTACCTGTCTACTGGGATAGGGTACACCTTTTACAATCTGACAGGAGATTAAAATGAATTACGAGAAGATTTATAATAGTCTAGTAGAAAAAGCAAAACCTCGTGGTCTGGACAAAAGCCAACACGAAGGTTACTTCGAGATTCACCATATCGTACCACGTTCTCTGGGCGGCACGAACGCTGATGACAACCTTGTTATGTTCACAGCACGGGAGCACTTCATCGCCCATATGTTGCTTTGGAAAGCGTATCCGCAAGAAAATTCACTGTTCTACGCAGCAATGATGATGAGCAATAGATTTACAGATAGAAAATCTAGGCTGTACGAATCAATGAAGCAGATTCTAGCAGCTAAAATGTCAGAGCGTAGGAAGGGCAAATACAAAGACCTAACCGGACAAAAGTTCGGTAAGCTCCGTGTTATCGAGTTGGCACGACTTCAGCCCATCTCCGAAGATGACGAATCCAAGGGTAGGCGTGCTATATGGGCTTGTCTTTGTGATTGTGGAAACGAGCACGAAGTTATAGGTGGAAGCCTTACTTCTGGTAATACTAAATCTTGTGGCTGCCTTCCAGTGGAGTTAGGAAAAGCTCGTTGCGGAGAAAATAGCTCGATGTGGGGCAGAAAGCACACCGAGGAGACAAAAGAAAAGTTTAAGCTTCGCCGTGTTCTAAGAGGCTCAGAAAATCCTATGTGGGGCAGAACTTGGACGGATGAGCAGCGAGAAGCAGCCAGTAAGAGACTAAAAGGTACTAAATGGACCGAAGCTCGAAGAGCTGCCGCCACCTTCCCTACAGGCGAAGATCATCAATTTTTTGGTAAAAGTCATACAGAAGAGACTCGTCAAAAGATTAGTCAGATTCTGAAAGATAAGAATCAACGCCCTTGGGAGAACCTGTCAACTCAGACGGACGAATCTCTCACTAAGTGGGCGATGTGCGACTATTACTATGATCTTTGGATTTTATCTGGGAAGGTTGGACTCAAAAGATTTACAAAATTTTATAACGAGACTCACAATGATTCAGTGAGTTTGGCTTTCTTTACTAACCCCAGAATAAAATTCATAGAGGGTTGGATTCCACAAGAAGACGAAGAATGGGTGGAATTCAGTAAAAATTACTTGGAGGGGGGATGGCTAAAACAGTAATCTCTCCCTGTAGTAAACCTCAGGAGCTGTTCTTGACTCTTAGAGATGGAACAGGGAAGAGAAGTAAGTATGCAACAGAAGATGGTGAAGAAGTAGACATCATCTTTTACGGTGGTCAGGCTGGCGGAGGAAAGTCATTTGCTAGCCTTATGCACCACCTAAAATATATTCATATTCCTTATTACAAAGGTTTGACAATTCGTCGTACCACCCCGATGTTGACCAAACCCGGCGCTATTTGGGATGAAGCCAAGGCTCTTTATAAAGAAGTAGATCGTTCTGCTAAGATTCGGTTGAAAGATATGAAGATTACTCTTGGACCTGTTAAAGAAGTGGAGAGAAAGGCGGAGATTTCTTTTACGCACTTTGAACGTGTAGACGATACTGACAATTTTCAAGGTAGTCAAATTTCAAGCTGTGTCCTAGATGAGTTGTGTCAGTTTGAAGAATCTCAATTTCTGTACATTCTTTCTCGTTTACGTACAAAGGCAGACATGAAGCCTGTCGCCCGTGCGACGATGAACCCTCTCCCCGATAGCTGGGTCCGTAAATGGATTGATTACTACCTGTACCCAGCCGGTCACGAGTTCTTTGGACGCCCTGACCCAGAGAAGCAGGGTAAGGTAAGATGGTTCATTCGTATTGATAACGAAATGATATGGGCTGATACACGAGATGAACTTTTCGAGAAGTATGGAAGAAAAGATGAAGATGGAAATCTTCTTCCTGACTCACATCAAAAGCAAATCAAGCCACTTTCGTTTGCAATGATTTCTGCGTCTGTGTACGACAATCCATATATTGAAGACAGCTATATCGCTTTTCTTGAAGGTCTTGGTCGTATTGAGAAAGAGATTCTGTTGCACGGCAACTGGGAAGCTCGCGCTGCTGGTGAAGGTCTTGTCAGACGGGAAGCGTTTAAAGAGACCGATAGCCCCCCACCGTGGAACGAAATTGTAAAGACGGTCAGAGCATATGACTTTGCTTCTACTAAGAAGACAAAGGATATGACTTACGACCCTGACTACTTTGCCTCTATTAAGATGAGCAAGTTGAAGAATGGTGATTACTTCATCCACGACGTTCAACGAACTCGAATTGGCGTAGAAGAGTGGGCTAAGTTCATCCTAGAAAACGCTGAGCGTGATGGTAGGAGTGTTGACATTATCATCCCTCTTGACCCCGGAGCTAGTGCAAGGTTTGCAAACTCTCAAATCAAGAAAGAGATTATCAGCCAAGGATATGTTGTTCGTGAAATGAAGGCAAGCGGGGATAAGCTTAATCGCTTCCGCCCTGTTGCTGCTTTTATTAATAATGGATTCATGCACATCCTCAAAGATTGCGGAAATGATTTCGAGAACGGAGTCTACAACGACTTGATGTTCTTTTACAACGAAGTGGAGAATTTCACGGGACAGCGCAAATCGGGTAAAAATGGCCACGACGATGTCGTCGATACGTTAAGTGATTGTTTCGCTGCTTTGGCGTCGAGGATACACATTCCAAATTTTGGTCCCGGACTTCTATCTACAAACCTTAAATCTAACAACCCATTTTCCAACATACAAGGAGGCTAATCAATGGCTGACGAACAAGATGCCTCCGTTGCGGAGAGTGTTGAAGATGTGCAGCTTGAACAAGGCTCTAATGAGATTCCAACGATAGCATATCGCGAACAGGGCTTCAACGGCCTCACTACTCTAGGTGGTCAGGTGTTCGAGGATTGCTCACATGAGCTGCGCTGGCCTCAAGCAATTGAAACATACAAGAAGATGGCTAAGGATGCTGCTATCAGCCCCGCCCTTGAACTTGTTGAAACCATGATTGCACGAGTTCCTTGGGATGTAAAGATTCCCGAAGGATATGAGGATGAATTATCCGACAAGGCAAGCTATCTCAAGCAAGTGATGACCGATATGGATCATGACTGGCAGAGCATGATTAAGCAAGCTGCTACGTTCAAACGCTATGGCTTCTCTACACTTGAGATTGTTCTTCGTTATCGACGTAAAGAGAATGGTTCTAAGTTTGATGACCGTCTTGTTGGTGTAAAGAAGCTTGCTATTCGTGCTCAAGACACTATTGACGGTTGGTATTGGAAGAACAGTGGACGTGAGCTTGCCGGTCTTGTTCAACGTATTTGTATTCCAGACAACGCTCAAGCTAGTGATGGATGGGATTTTGTTAACGCCAATTTGCAGAATGTAAAAGGCGGAAGCAAGAAGATCGCTCGTAAGAAGTTCCTCCTGTTCCGTAACAACCCGTTGAAAGATAGTCCAGTGGGGACAAGTCCTCTTAACGGTTGCTGGCAAGCGTGGAAGTATAAGACAGCATTTCAGGAGGCGGAGGCCATTGGTGCTGCTCAAGATGTTAACGGCTTTAAAGTGCTGTATTTGCCTCCGCAGTATATGGCTGCTGATGCTTCTGATGAAAACAAGGCAGTGTTTCAAGCCTATCAGCAAGCAATGGCTAATATGCACGTTGCCAAGCAGAGCGGTTTGATTCTTCCTCTGCTGCTAGATGAAACTGGTAAGCGGATGTTTGACTTTGAAGTGATGAGTGTTACAGGCACCCGCTCTTTCAATACAAACGAAATCATTGCTCGTTATAACGCTGAAATCCTCACTTGTTTGTTTGCTGACTTCTTGGCCCTTGGTCAACAAGGCGGTGGATCGTTTGCTCTTGGTGAAACCAAAGTAAGCATTATCGAGATGGGTATTCAGGCGGCTCTTGACGAAATCAAGAATCAGCTTAATCACCAGCTTGTCCGAACCTTGTTTGAACAGAATGGTTGGGACACCACTGTAATGCCAGAATTTGTTTACGGAAATGTGAGCAAAGAATCTCTGGATGAAGTGAGTAAGTTTATCCAACGTACTGCTGCTGTTTCTACATTCCCACGTAATCGTGACACGATCAACTGGGTAATGAAGCAGGCTGATATCCCTTATCGTGTTCCAGACACCATGTCCCAAGAAGAGCTTGATGTTGCTCTTGGGAATATGACCTCCAGAAGTGGTGATGGGATGACAGAGGGTATGCCATCTGGAACTGGTGATGCTAGTGGTGGTTCCGGTGACGGATCAATTTCCAACAATGAAAACACATGAAGGAGTGAATGATGGCACATGAACTCACTCGCCTAAGAAGCAAGATGTTCGACACTCCTTTGTTGATCGACCCTCGCACCTTCGAATCGGTGATGAATTATCTGGACAAGCGTTGTGAAGGTGGTGCTGTACTGGAGACTAAAGAAGATTCTCTAGAGTTTTCGATGTACGACACCCTTTATTACGAGGAAAACAACCTCGGCGTAATTAGCATCAATGGCCCACTGACTAATAAGTCTACCGGATGGGAAGCCTTCTGCGGCGGAACTTCTTACGAGAGTATTAAAGAAGACTTCGAATCTCTTGTTGTTGAAGGTGCCAAGACCATTGCTTTTATGGTTGAGTCTGGTGGTGGTGAAGCTTACGGAATGATGGACACTGGTAATTATCTGCGAAAACTAGCAGATGAGAACGGTGTACGAATCATTAGTTATGTGGATGGCCTTAGTGCATCGGCAGCATATGGACTTACCGCAATCTCCGACGAAATTGTTTCGAACAAGCAATCTGAGATTGGATCGGTCGGAGTTCTTATCCGCTTGATGAATGATTCAAAAGCCCTTGAACAGAAAGGCTATGAGCGAACCTTTGTTACAGCAGGATCAGAAAAAATTCCTTTTGCTGAAGACGGAAGTTTCCGAAAGGAATTTATTCAAGACCTTCAAAATAAAGTGGACGCTCTCTACAAAGATTTCACTGAATATGTTGCAGAACATCGTGGCATGTCCGTGGAAGCAGTGAGGAATACCGAAGCTAAAACGTTTCTTTCAGAAGAAGCTGTTGCTTTGGGTCTAGCTGATAAAATAATGACTCTGGAAGACTTCTACTCTTACTTGTCGTCAGAGGCCCAATCTAATAAGACCGGGAAAGAAATGAACAATCGTATTTTTAAATTTATGAAGAATGAGGTAACTCCTAATATGTCCGTGGATATGGCACAACTGGAAGAGCTGCAAACTCAGCTTTCCCAATATGAAGCACAACTCTCCACCCTGCAAGCATCCCTTGAAGAAATGGGCGGTGTTAAGGCTGCTCTTGAAGCTGCTCTGGGTGAAAAAGAAACCGCTCTGGCTGATGCTCAAGCTCTGGTTGCAAAACTGGAACAAGAGAAAGTAGAGCAGAAATTGCAAGCTCGTAAAGACAAGCTGGCTGCTGTCACTTCCGCTGACCAAGTAGAAGCTCTGGCTGCTTCCCTGTCTTCTCTGGACGACGCTGCATTCTCCACTGTTGTAGGCGCTATGGCTGCTCAAGCTAAAGCTGTTGAAAACAGTGAGATGTTCACCGAGGTCGGTGATCAAGGCGTAGAGGCTTCTGCTGAAGATGTCGCTGCTCCGAAAACTTCCACTACTGATGCGCTGATTCAAGCCCGTCTTCAAAACCGTTAATTTAAAGGAAATATAAATATGCCTTTCGTAGATATGCCGTACTCCAAGCGCCTGTCCGACCTCGTTGTTCACGAAATTGATCCGAGTGTTGGTTATGGTCGCAAATGTGTGAACGTCACCCCTCCGGCTGGTGGCGCTGCTGTTGAAATCGGCACCGTTGTTTACCGTGCTAAGGGTACTGACCCTGAAGGTGCTTACGCTGTTCTCAGCGCTGCTGCTCAGATTGCTGAAACCAATGAGTTTGCTGTTGTTTATGGTGACCACTACAGCTTCAACCCCTCGTTCGTCCCGCGTGCCATTGTTGCTGGTCAGTATAACGCTGTTGGCTTTGTTGGTCATTCCGGTGGCCTGCAACTGAAAGAATACTACATTCGCCAGTTCGCTGACACCCTCGGCACCCCGCTTACCGCTGCTCAGTTTGCTTCTCTGAAAGAAGTGCTGGAAAAGCAAGGTATCGTGGTTCTGGAAACCAAGTAATCGGCATATTTTGCCAAGTCTCTAACCAATAAAGGAAAGTTAAAATATGCCTCTCGTAATTAATCCGAATGACCGCAGCAAAGTTGTTGATCGTACCGACAGTCTGATTGAAATCCCAAATACTGTAGGTATCACCAATGCTCTGGGTCTGTTCACTCCGACGTTTTCCACTCAGAAAACTGTAGAAGTTACCCGCGTTAAGCGTGGTTCCACTCTGCTTGAAGATCGCAACTGGGATGAGCGCAACCAAACTATCGCCGGTCGTTCTCGTGACAGCCTGCTGCTGAAGATTCCGCACTTCCCTGCTGATGATGCTATCACCCCTAACGATATCGACGGTATTGTTTCCGCCGCTTCGATGGCTGAGGCTGCCGAGCTGGAAAGCGTTGCCAACGTGCGTGTTGAGAAGATGTTTGATCTGCGTGAAGCTCATGGCCTGACCCTTGAAGCAGCTCGTATGCAGCTCATCACTGATGGTACTGTTTATGCTCCGAATAACACTGTAGTTACCAACTACTACACCGAGTTCGGTATCACTCGTGAAGAAATCGTAACCTCGCTAGCTACTTCCACCGACCCTCGCGCAGATTTTGCCGATGCCAAGAAAGCAGTTCGTGCTGGTCTGACTGGCGGTCAAGCAGGTCAAGTACGTGCATTTGTTGTTCTGGCCTCGGACAGCTATTTCCAAGCACTGCTGATGAACCCGTACATCACTGACGCAATGAAGTCTGACGCTGGTGCACAAAGCCTTGCTGTTCTGCTGGGTCAGCCTCAGTCCCTGGCTACCGATGCTCGCTTCGAGTATGTGAACGTATTTGGTATCACTTTCATCAACGCAGGTGCTGCCGGTTATGAAAACGCTGCTGGCACTTTCGTTCCGTTCGTACCGGAAGGTGATGCATACATGATGCCTGTTGGTGTTCGTGATATGTTCAAAACCTACTTCGCCCCTGCTAACCGTTTCGGCACTATCAACCGCCGCGCTCAGGGCAGCTACTGGTTCGAGTATATGAATGAGAAGGACGACATTATCGAAATCATGACCGAACAGAACTTCCTGAACGCGCTACTGAATCCGGGTGCAATCGTTCGTCTGTCCTTGACTTGATTTTAAAGTTGGGTAACACCTGACTTAAAACAGTTACTATAAGGGGGCTTGAAATATAGCCTCCTATGTTTAGGAGATTGTTATGGATGTTGAAACTAAAGCTGGTTGGATTTATGCAGTTCGTCAGCTTGCTGCTGGTCTGGATGTGTCCACTAAAGCAGAGGTAGTTGCTCTTGAGCCTATTGCTACTCCCGCTACGGCTACCGCTGAAGATGTTGCCACGCTGCTTAACGCTGTGATTGCTGCTCTTCAAGCTTAAAGATTATAGGGCAAACCGTTTGGTTTTGCCCTCCTTAACTTAAAAGGAGAGGCTTTGCCCATGACTGACGAAGAGAAAATAGCTCTTATCAGAATTCTTATAGGCGATCTTCCTACATCGCCTTTCTATCAGTTGTTTACAGATAGTGAGCTTCAAAAGCTTCTTGATCTTAACAACGGCGATTTATATAAAGCTGCAAGAATGGCTGCAATTTCTGCCTCTATGCAGTTGGCTGGTTGGAGCACGAGAGAGCGTACCGGTGATATTGAGGTCTGGTCTTCATTGTCCACCAACTACCTCAAAGCTCTTGACTACTTTATCCGAAATCCCGATGTATCAATTCCAAACGGTTTGATGCCTTGGTATGGTAGTAAAGATAGTTGTTCTAAGCTTCTTAACATTCAAGTTTGTGACCATGAAGAATCTTGTGGTTGCACGTCCTGTCAGGCTTTCGGTTCTAGATTTTAAGGAGAAGCTATGCTACGTCCTCAGTTTCTTCTTACAAAGAAAATTCCTTTGACGATCTACAGAAAAGAGGCTGGTTCTTACGTTCGTGGTGTTTGGGTTGATAATGGTGCAGAAGTTGAAGTGGTGGTTGAAGTAAATATTCAACCTGTAAAACCTTCTGAGGTTCAAATGATGCCTGAATCTGATCGCACTCGTGAGTGGTACAAAGTGTATTCCGCTGACCTTCTTCGCACTAAACAAGAAGGGGACGCCGGATGGGACGCTGACCAATTCGAGTGGCAAGGTCATCGCTACGAAGTGATGAAAGTCCAGAACTACAGTATGTCAATTCTTGACCATTTTAAGGCGTGGGCTGCTCGCATAGGACCAACTCAAACTTGAGGTGTGTATGATTAAGACTGGTTATACCGCCGACACAAAAGAATGGAAACGAATCAAAAGGCAGCTTCTTGCTTCAAACAAGAAGAGTTTGCAGATAGGCTGGTTTAATGGAGATTTGCATTCTCAAGCTGAAGAGAGCGGCCCACCAATCCCTCTAGCTCAACTTGCCAAGTGGTTACACGATGGTACTGTGAATACCAATGGTTCAACAATCCCACCAAGACCATTCATAGCTGAAGGTTTTATGGTGTACTTAAAGAACAGACCAATCTTCGAGAACGCCCTGAAAAGAAGACTTCCTTTGGTTATTGAAGGGAGGATGAGTTGGGAACAGCTTTATGCTTCTCTTGGTGATGAGATGGTTGAGTTATTGCAGATGGTTATGGATTCTTGGTCTTATCCGCCTAATGCTCCTCTTACTATTGACCTCAAAGGTCGTGATGACCCTCTGGACAAAACAGGAGAACTTATCTCCAAAGTTAAATGGCGTATCGGAGATAAGGAGTTTGTTTAATGTCTGTCTACAGTCAAATCAGAGACGCATTGTTCGATGGCTCTGATGCTCTAATAAAAAGAACAGAATATACCCCACAGATTATCTTTAGTCACGGTAATGGCTTAGAGCCAACTAATGATTACATCGTGATTAACATTCTTGGACTTGAACAAACGGGAAGAGTTTTTAATTCTTCTTTGACAGATGGGATTGTAAGTCCAACAGGTCTTAAGTCACATTTCCAAAGCTTTCACGAAGCTCGCGTTCAGTTCAGTTTTTACGGTAGCAACTCTGGAGATATTGCTGATGTATTTCATCGGTATATCACCAACTACACAATGACTCGTGATGATTGGTGTAGGTTTGGGTTGGCTCCTAATAGAAAAACACAAGTCGTATACAACCCTCAACTGAGGGACACACAGTGGGTTGATGCTTTTAACTTCACTGTCACCTTTGCTTATGGCGTGCATGAATCTAAAGAAGTTGATTGGGTTGAGCATGTCACAATCAATACAAATGGTAGGTCTTCTACTATTCCACCAGTGGCTTAAATCGCCTTATTAAATAACACAAGAGGATACGCAATTGGCAGCAATTGACTCTTTTGTTGAAGTGTTTATTACTAAAAACACTCAGCAGATTGATATTACATCTTTCAGTATTCCAATGATTCTTTCTGCCCACGGCCAGTTCCCAGAGCGTGCTCGTGTGTACAATAGCCTCACTGGTGTAGCTGAAGATTTTGGAACTACTTCCACCACCTATATTATGGCTCAACGTCTGTTTGGTCAAGAGCTTGTTTTCCCGCAGATTGTTATTGGTCGTAAAGACATTGACCATGATGTAGTTACTGTAACTGCGCTGGATGCAACCACCTACACCCTTACCATCAATTCCGTTGCTTACGAGTATACTTCTGGTGCTGGAGAAACTGAAGCAGATATTATTGCTGGTCTGTATGCACTGATTGATGAAGTGACTGGTGTTGTTGCCGGTATTAACGCGGAAGGTGATGAGCTTTCTATCTATACTGACTTCACCGTCATTGGTGATGTAAACACTGTTGTAACCCCTGTCACTTCAGTTGAAACCTACAGTGACGCACTGTTTGCTGTACAAGAAGAAAATGATGATTTCTATGCTGTTGTAATTGACAGCCACGATGCAACCGAAGTTCTTGCCTTTGCTCAGACTATTGAAGGAATGACCAAAATCTTTGGTACTTCAACTTCTGACCGTCAAGCACTATCTGCTGTTTCCACCACTGACATTGGCTCTCAGCTTTATGATCTGAATCTTGAGCGAACCTTTGTTATCTGGTCTGCTACTGCTGACACTCAGTATCCTGAAGCTGCTTGGCTACACCAGATGCTTGAAGTTCCGGGTAGCAATACTTGGGCACTGAAAGAGCTTGCTCTTGTCACTGTTAGTCGTCTATCCGAGACTGAAGTTAATGTACTGAATAGCAAGAATGTCAACTACTTCCGCCGAGTTAAAGGTGCTGCCATCATTATGAATGGTCAGATGGCCGGTGGTGAGTTCATTGATAACGTTGTGTTTCTCGACTGGTGGAAGGCTCGTGTTCAGGAAGCAGTGTTCTTCCGTATGATTAACAGCCGAAAGATTCCGTACACCCAACAAGGTGCAACTCTTATTGAGGCTGAGATTCGCAATATTAACGCCCAAGGCATTGCCAACGGCGGTATTGCTGATACCCCTGCACCAACTGTCCAGTCCCCGAATGTTCTTGCAATCTCGGAAGCTATTCGTGCTACCCGTGTTATGGGTGACTTTGTTGTCACGTTTCGTTTGGCAGGCGCTGTACACAAGGTTAGCGCTATTCGTGCAACCGTTTCTGTTTAAGGAGAAGTAAATGTCTGCAAATATTCTTTCTACCTACTTCCCTGAAGCAGTTAGTATTGTTCTTGGTAATGATAACTTCAGTCATATTGTAAGTGGTGTTGCTGAAGGCACTTTCATTACTATTGCCCGTGAAACCCCTGCTACCCAGCTTGTAATTGGTGGTGACATGAGCGCCATGCGTGTTCGTCGTAAGAACCGTGCCTCTACTGTCACTGTCACCCTGATGCAAGGTAGTGACTCTAACGACGTATTCAGCCAGATTCTGAAGAACGACGAAGATGCAATGAACAACGATTGGCTGTTCCATCTGACTATCAAAGATGGCTCCGGTCGTTCTGTATTCTTCAGCCCACAAGCCTACATTGCCAATATGCCCGATATTTCTTTTGGTACTGAAGGTGATAACCGTGATTGGGTTATTCAGTGTATCGACCTCGACTCTCACGTTGGTGGTGGTGGTTTGCTCGATGCTGCTAGCGTCAACACTCTTGAAGATGTTGGTTACGATGTAGCTGATGACTGGAAGACTTCTTAATTGAAGGGGAGAAATCCCCTTCCTTCCTAACAAGGAGTTAATATGGACCTTTGGACATATAGCCCAGAAGAGGTGACAATCCTTGTAATGGGAGTTCCGTTGGAAGGTGTTGTTGATGGTACGTTTGTTTCTGTAACAAGACAAGCGCCCGTCTTTACATCATCTTCTACGGCAGATGGTCGTATCACCAGAACTTACAATGCAGCCGATATTTGGAACATTCAGTTTACACTAATGAATACAAGTCCTTCAAATGGATTCCTTGATAAGCTAGTTCTTCTTGATCGTGTGACGAAACGTGGTAAGTTCCCTTTAATGATTAAAGATGGTTTCGGGGGGACATTAATCTTCTCCACAACCACTTGGATTGAGGAGCTTCCAACCATCACTTACGGTGTTGAGATGACAGAGCGTGTATGGACACTTAAGAGCGCTAATGCTGTAGTAAGTATAAACGGTAACGATGAACCGAGTGGTCTTATTGAAGACGTTCTTGGTACAGTTGCTTCGGCCCTACCGGGAATTCTTTGAGGATTGATTATGGTTAGTGATGTTTTAACTTACAGTCCTGACTTAGTTCAGTTAATCTTCGGAGGGTACAGTGTTAGCGGTTGGAATCAAATCACTATTCAGAGAAATTCTGAATTTGTGAAACAGATTAGAGGAATTAGGGGCAAGCACGCCAAAGAAATTACCAAAGACACCTCCTGTACAATTCTCCTCAGAGTCCCACAATCTAGTGAAGTTAACACGATTCTGGGTAAAATTCTTGATTTAGAGGAAATCTCTCAGGGTAAGGTAAGGTTAGAAATTCTTTTGAAGGATACTGGTGGTGAAGCTGCCTTTATGTCATTAGAGTGCTACATTGGCGGGTGGCCAAATATTACTTATGGTTCCGAACTTAACGAAGTCGAGTGGAAGTTCTTATGCGATTCTTCTGCTTGGAAACTTAAAGGTAATGAAGCAAATAAGAATGCAATTACTGATATGATTAGTGGAGCTTTGGGGAGTGCAGGTAGCGCAATCTCTGGAGCTGTTAGCAGTGTCGGTAATTTGTTTTAAATAAAACCGGAGGAAACAATTATGCAAGAAACTAAAGAAATCACTATTGACGAACAAACTTATATTATCAAGCTGCTCCCCACTATGGATGGCCTTGATTTTATCTCCCGTCTGAATAAAGAGGGCATGTCAGCTCGTGTAGTGTTTGACGCTGTAAGCCGTTGTGTGCAGATTGGTAGTGCGTCATTTAGTGAAAAGAAATTCAACTCTCATTTCCGTGGACGTTATGGTCACTTGATGAAGCTGGTTGACGCTGTAGTAGAGTTTAACTTCCCCGATCTGAACGAGGGAAACGCCGAAAGCGATACAGAAGACCTGTAAAGGCTGTATCGCAACAATCTCAAAACCCGAGAATGAATAACATTAGAGATAACTTCTCGGGTGATTACGATGTCATGCGTGTCATCTTCTCTACAGACAACCCAATAGAAACTTTATATAACCTTCACCACAAATATTCTACTCCTTTGTTTAATGAGTATCTTGAATATTTAGATGTGCATGAAGAGCTTAAAGCTATTGCAAGAGCTGAACAAGAGAAAGAGATAAAGTCCAAACAATCAAAACGATAGAGAAGGTGGAGCATGGCTGGACCGATTTCATCCTTTTACGCTCAAGTTGGGATCAACACAAGACTTCAAGATTTACGTAAGGTTGACCGATATCTCAAACTTCTTGAAAGAAAGTTAGAAAAGTTCGGGAAACTTTCCGGTAAGAATATTGGTTTACGTCTTAATACTTTTAAAGTTGACAGAAAAGCACTCGTTAAAGAACTACAATCTTCGCTTGATCGGGCTAGCAGGGATGTTACACTGCAAATAACCAGATTCTCTTTCGATCAACGCAGACTACAGGCAGCCTTTTCTCGGGCATCTGCTGGTGGGGTGCTGGCACCGAGAGCTGGTGGTAATACATATATCAATAACCGAGTTCTCGGTAGGGAAGAATGGAACCGCCGTGAAGCTGAGAAACAACGCCTTTGGTGGGAACGTAGAAATGCTCTGCGTGAAGATGAGGCCAGACGAGCAGCCGAGAGAGCTAGTCGTCCTAGAGCTGGCAATTTTTCTTATAGTAGTATGTTCCAAGGCGGTGGTGTAGCAGGCAGTATTGCACGCTACGGAATGGGAAGTTTACCGTTCATTGGTGGCTCTTATGGTTTGATGCAGTTAAATACTGCTAACCAAGAAGCAATCTCAACTCGATTGACCACACAAGCTGTATTGCAGGCTCAGGGTTTTACTGAGAGACAAGGCGAACAAGCTTTTCAATGGCTGAGAAATCTTGCTAACCTTAACGGTTTTAGCTACATGCAGGCCGCTCCAGACTATAACCAGTTCCTGTCCAATGCCCTTGGTGCTGGTGTTTCTCTTGGTGGTAGTCAAGATATCTTCCGTGGTTTTAGTGAATATCAAACAGCGATGGGTGTAACCCCCGCAAGACGTAAGCTGGTTAACAACGCCCTGAGTCAGATGCTTGGTAAAGGCACCGTCTCAATGGAAGAGCTTGAATTTAGGCTCGCTGCATAGAAATATGTAGAAAAATAAATCTCTTTAATTGCCGGAAACACTCGATAGGTGTTGACTACCGCCACATTGTAGTAATATAATGATAGGCTCCATGCATAATGGTATGGGTATGGTAAAAACGTCAACAATAGAGTCAATCGGCAGCTAAATATCTTAAAAGCTCCCCAAGTCAGTAAGGAGAAATCAATGCAAAACGAAAAGAAAATAATTTCTGGCGTACTAGTAGCTCGCTCAAACCGCTGGCCTAACTACGGAGTCAGCAAATGCGGACGCGCTTTCAGGTGGGACACTGAAAAAGAGATGAAAGTCGGAATGCTTACAGCAGGCGACTACCCGGTTTTCAGAGTTAGTCACCAATGTAAAGCGTCTTGGGCTTGTATCCACTATGCAATAGTTGAATGCTGGGTGAGTAATCCTAACCCCGAACTTTTTGTTGAAGTTAATCACAAAAATGGGGATAAGATGGATTATTCGTTTGATAACTTGGAGTGGTCTACCAAATCCCAAAATCAACGACATGCACTGGACACTGGCTTACGGAGTCGTGGTAGTGATCTGTGGAACGCTGGGCTAACGGACGAACTAGTTCATATAATTTGCCAAGAACTTCAAGACGGTTGCTTCCCGAAAGATTTAGCAAAGAAACACGGTGTGTCGGATCACATTGTTAGAAAACTTAGGGATGGGAGTACATACTTCCACATTAGAAGTTTATATCCAATAGATCATAAATACAGAGTAGACTTTTCTGAAAGTACAGTAAGATGGGTCTGTGAGAGAATAGTTGAAGGTTATGCAGACAAGAAAATCTCTGACCTTGCAACAAATAAAAATCTCACAACAATAGAGGTTAAACGAATCCGAAACAAAATTCGTTATCGCACAATAAGTGACGATTACTTTTAAGATAGAAGTTCAACGACTATCCCGGAAGGGAGTACACCACAAGCTATTGGTGGTGGAAATAGGAGAAACCTAAACAAGTAATGTTGTAGGTTAAGATATAGTCTCATCTGCATAGAGATGTGCAGCAGTTCATAAGAGAACGGGGAGAGTAGTAGCGAACTCTCCCGAAGATAATGTAGACGCCAAATGGCTGAAAGCATGCCGGGTACTATGAGCATCTTTGCTGAGGCTCTGGCTAGGCAAACAGGGAGCGGGCTTACTGGTCAAGCTGCCCTTGCTGCTCTGTATGAAGCTGTACCAAGTGGTAAGGTCAAGGCAGCCGACATTCTTCCAATTGTCTCTCAGATTATGTCTGAGAGAGCAGCGCCGAAGATTGGAGTTTTGCGCAACACATCTATGGCCCAACAAGCACGAATGGGTAACGCTTTCCAAGACTGGATTAATGTCTTTTCTAAGAGTGGTGGTGAAGAGGGATTTTCCCGTTTCTTCAGAACAGTTACAACTGCTATTGAGAAACTAACCCCAGTTGTAAAGAGTTTATCTGAGGCGTTTAATTGGTTGACTAAGCAATTAGAAGCTCCGTTACTCGTACTCGGAGATTTGGGCACTCATTTTGAAAATCTGCAAACCACAATGAACGCTCTGCATCCAGACGCAATGAAATTTGCCGCTGTTGGAACTTTGTTGATGACCTCTTGGGGCAGATTGGCTGCTGTATTTAGTGGTGTCTTCCTTGTGCTCGAAGATATCTCTGCTGGTGTATTGGGGTATGACAGTTATACAAAAGACTTCTTCACCTTCCTAGAAAAATTCGTAGAATTTGATAAGGGTATTATGGGTGTCGCAATGGCTTTCTTAACGGTAGCCGCTGCAATTAAACTTGCATCTAAAGCGCTAGGCGCTTCTCTACTCTATGATTTCTTGAAAAAGCAATCCGGCCTTCCGGGCGACACCCCGGCTCCAGATGCAGGGGGTAATAAGACTAAAGGTAAAACTAAGTTGGGTAGGCTGGGATGGCTTGGTCCAATTGCTGCCGCTACCGGATTGGCTGCTTTCTGGGGAATGAATGAGCAAGAGTTTTCTGACAGGATGGGACAAAACTTCAGCCTTAAAGAAGAATCTTCTGTCATCCTTGAGAGGTTGTTTGGTGGTGGGCTTGGTGCTATAGGCAGAACTCTTGGCACTGGAGGAAACATCCCTTGGCACCAAAGAGACGAGTATAACAGTGGCCTAGGTAGGCAATGGGAAAGTCCATCAGAGTTCTTAGACTTCAAAAAACAACAAGCGTTGTATGGAGAGGGAAATGGGCAATCGGACATTCCTTCGGTGCCTAATACGCCAGAACAAGCTATAGCTCAAATGGGCATGATAGGCAACACATCCAACACTATCACCAACACCTTTGAAATCAAGATTGATGGTGTGATTGATCCTGCAAACATGGAGAACATCTTCAATCAGGAGATTCTTCCTCAGATTGAGGGTTGGTGGACAAACCAGCTCGGTGAAGTTGATATATCTTACGGGAGCAAATAATGTCGTTAGTTTTACAGTTCGGAAACAACGGTGGTCCTGAAGATATTAGTGCCGTCTACTACATCAACGCTGTAGAGTCCTATACAAAGACGGTGAACGGTAAGCTGTCCAAACATCCTTTGGACTCTGGTGTAAGCATATCAGATCACTTCATTTCAGAAAATATGACGTTCAATATCCGTGGAGTTATTACCTCTGCGGATATCACCTTCGCAGCGTATACCACAAACTTTGCTGCCGTTGGTGCAAACAATATTCAAATGGGTGAGCCACCAATTGCCGTTACGGTAGATGATGGAAAGACTCTTTTGAATCAGTTTCTACCGGACGTGATTGGTCAGTTTCTTTCCCCAGTCGAACCAGAAGTGTTTGGTGATGAATCTCCTG
>JAANMT010001344.1_pt1 | contig 24349 bp, 30 predicted proteins | sample 7279711 | NCBI WGS metagenome assembly JAANMT01 (sample SAMN14094538, study PRJNA606508) | bioreactor metagenome | isolation source: A lab-scale SPAN reactor treating ammonium-rich wastewater day 1 | place: Ireland: Galway | collected 2017-01-16 | reverse complement strand
CGCTCTTCCGATCTGTTGGTACTCCCGCCGCCCACGCCTCGGCCAGGGACAGGCAGAAAGACTCAGAAGGGCTCGCCATGACGAAGTAATCCAAGGCGGCCAGGGCATCCCCCACGTGAAGCTCGGGCGGAATGAAGAGGGATCGCGGACATGCGTCCTCAATCTCTTTCTTCGCGGGCGACCGCATGATCGGCCCGATATAGACGGGAACGAATCGGGGGCCTAGTGCCTCGGCTGCTCGTGCTGCCGCCGCGCAGTTCTTGCCAGGAAACATCCGGCCGATATAGCCAACGGCAACCTGCCGATCTGCGAGACCCCAGCGCCGCCGCGTCTCCTCGCGTCCCAACGCCGGCTGGCAGCGGGCCATGTCCACCCCATTGCCGATCACAGCTATGTCCGGGTTGGGCGGGAACATGCGGCAAGCGACCGGCGACACTGCCGTGAGGTGGTGTCCGAGCTGCGCTGCCTGATGCGCCCCTCTGCGCAGCCATTCGTTCATCCCGTGAGACACATAGATATATTCTGCTTTCGCTGGTGGCACATTGAGGTGCCCCCAGTACAGCAGCAAGTCGCATCGACGCGCGAGCGCATCGAGACCTCGTGGTCCGAGCAAGACATTTCCCAGCAAGGCGGCTTCACGGAGCATCCTCGGGTCTGATCCAGGTTCGTTGAGGGCTAGCCCGAGATAGTCGAGCCGCTTGGAATCTAGATGCCGCGCGAGATCAAGGCTCCATCGCTCGGCCCCACCGATGTAGAGATTGGGCGTCAGGAGTCCGACCCTCGGGCGACTGTCGATCATTTTTCCCACCTGCATTTCTCAGGAAATAACTGATCCAAGAGACCCCGCAACTCGGGCGTGAACCCGGCGTCGGTGTGGCAGAGGAACCAGCGCCCCGCGATGCGGCGGCGGAGTTCGGCGGCGGGGAGCGGGCTGGAGATCGTCGCCTTGCGCTCGCCCATCGGCTGCGCCGCCCTCACCCCCGGCCCCTCTCCCAAAGGGCGAGGAGAGGGGTGGGTCCAATTCAGGTAGAGCGTCCCGACGCAGAGGCCGGGCGGCTTGCGCCATTCGGTCTCGCGGCAGAGCCGCAGCAACTCGTTGCGGAGCATGGGCAACGGCGCGTGCGTGTCGCCGTGGAGCGTCGGCCGGCCGCTCGCCGCCAGCCAGTCGCGGGTGTGCCGCATCCGCTGCCACCAGCCGCCGTTCCACTGCGTCAGATTGGCCAGGTCGCCGAAGTGGTAGGGGCCGAGCTGCTTCCAGCCCACGGGGCGCAACAGCACCTGGTCGTCGCTGAAGAAGACGAAACGCTGGGACACCCGGGGCCGTCCGGGCGTCTCGATGCACGCGGCCACCAGTTTGTGGATGATCGACACGTCCGCAATCGGGCAAAGGTCAGGAACGGGAAGGTGGACCAGCGTCTCGCCGTCCACTGCGAGCCAGGCCGGGCGCTCCCCCACGATCCAGACGCGGCCGAGGTTGTCTAAGTGCTGTTTGATCGACCGCAAGCAGTAGCGCAGCTCCGCGTCGCCGTGGCGGCTACCGCGCCCCAGGGGAATCACGACGTCGACGCTCACCTGGTCTGGTCCTCCAGCACGTTGACCGTCCCCATGACGAGCGTCACTACCGACCCGCCTGCGAGCGTGGCCTCGACGTCGAAGACGTAGCGCTGCGCGCCGACGCGCAATACCGACGTGGCGGCCGTGGGCAGCTCCACGCGCACAGTCTGGTCGCCCGCGCCCGCTACGGTGACCTCGCCGGCCGCAGACAGGGCGACGTCGCCGGAGGTCTTGTCCCGCGCCGTCAGTTGCACGGCCGCGGCGGTCAGGTCGGGCCAGTCGTCGGAGGACCAGGCAGGCGCGCGGCCATCCGCCGCCAGGTAATCGTCGCCGCGGACGATTGTGAGCAGCTGGCCGCCCGACGCTGTCGGGGAAACCACCGTCACGCCGGCCACGCCCAACAGGTCCGTCTTGGCCTTGATGCCTGGGACGAGGCCCAGGGCCGCGCCGGCCGAGCCCGCGGCGTAGGAGCCGGGGACCTCGGCCAGGAGCGGGTCGGAGCCCACGCCGCCGGGGGCCGCTTCGAGGGCCTTGGCCGTAAAGCGGTCGCCGCCGGAGTCTTCGACCAGGGCCGCGACCCGCGCGGCGGCGGCGAGGATGGCGGCCACGTCGCCCGCGCCGGCGGCCTTGACGAGGTCGTGGATCGCGGTGACTGTCGCGTTGGCCGGGGCGGTGTAGGCCGACGCCTGAAGGGGCGTGCCGACCGCGGCGGCCAAGGCGGTGATCGAGCTTTCGAGGGCCAGGGCCGACACGTCGGCCGTGCTCCATGCCGCGTCGCCGTAGGCTTCCAGGGCCGCGACGACGGCCGCCCCGGTCCCCGCCGCGTCCGGCACCACCGTATTCGCCCCATCGGTGCCCCGCATGGCGTCCGAGGCCACGAGCAAGGGCGTGGCCACGTCGAAGAGCTTCTTGAAGGCTGCCGCCAGGTAGCCGGCTGACGTCTCCGTCAGGGCCGTCCCGAGAATCGCCCCCAGGCTGACGCTATCCAGAACGGCCTTGCCGCGCAACAGCCTTCCCTCGCCGGCCACATGCAGATCGCCAGATTCCTTGGCGTACTCCAGGTACAGGATCGCATCGGCAAACGGCGTGGCCGCCAGGTTGATGGTCCAACTCCCGTCCGCCTGGTGGGTCATGGCGTTGTCGGTCTCGGCGGCGTCCCAGGTCTGGTCGGAGTTTTTCCACCACTTGCCGGCGTTGGCCCCAGTGAGGGCCTTGAGGTAGTAGTTCACCGTGCCCGAGGTAATGGCCGAGCCAGACGCCTTGGCAACCATGCCGGCTTTGCGCCACGTCTCGCCCACCAGGACCGAATGGATGTCGCTTGCCATGATTCACCTCTAGGCGGCCTCAGACAACTGGCGACGTCGCTGCACGTACCGGCCGGCGTTGAAACTTGGCCCCGGCCCCGCCGTGACCGCGGCCCACAGCCGCCGGGCGGGCGGGAGGATCAGGCCGGAAAGCATCACGTTGGATGGGTTGGCGAGGGCGGAGATTTCGGAGGCGGTAGATTTTCTGGCAGCGATTACGACATCGGCCATAACGCAGTCAGCCGCGTTGTCGTAATCCGCCTTGCCCAGCCAGTTGTACGAGGACGACACCGAGCCGTAGCCCCCCGATGTCGAGACCTCGTAAGGCACTCCATCCACATAGACTTGGTGATCGGCCGCCGTGTGGCTCGCGGGATTGTTGCCTTGCACGACCCAGTGCCGCCAGATTCCGACACTGTTTGCGAGGGTCGGGGCCGCGGCCGGAATGAGATAGGTTCCACCAGTTGCGCCAAAGTTCAGCGGGGCATAGCTTTCAGGAAGTCCTCGCTCCAATAGGAACAGCCCCGACCCAAGGATCAACTGAAGTCGGTTGGGATATGCGACCGATGTTGATGCGACCTTCTCCCACCATGCGATGCAATATGGCCGGCCGGCAGCGAGGAATCGCTGGCCAGCGCCGAGGTTTACAGCATCATTGACCGCATCGAAATCCAGTCCCCACCGCCCCAACTCCGGCACCCACACCCAGTCTGTCGCCGGGTCCATGTTGGTCAGCGTGCCCGAATTGCCGTAGCCGCTCGCGTCCAGCAACTTGTCCGACCCGCGACCACCGCCCAAACCGGCGAACACCAGACCCTTGGCCAAATCGTGGTGCGGATCGAGCGTCCAATCCTCGGGCCTCTCGCGGAACTCCTGCCAGTGGCTACGCATGGGGGGCCTCCCTGGCGTTGTACCGCTTCACCGGCAGCGAGTCCTCGGGCAGCACGTACAGCCGGCCCGTGTCGTTGGCGATGTGCCCGCACTGGATGCCCGTATCGACCATGATCCGGCAACTGGCCTCGCCCGTGGCCCGGGCGCAGAACCACAAGTCCTCGCTGATCTGGCCCGTGAGTGGCGTCTTGCTCTCCAGGTCCGCAAGCTGCTTGGTCTTGAACCACGGCGTCTCTTCGCTGTGCGGCAGACGGTCGAACAGCGAGAGCCGCAACAGCGTGCAGCCCATGCCGACGCCGGTGATCCCGTCTGTCAAAACGTCGCCAAGCGTCCAGTCCCAATGCGGCCCGCCGTCGAAGCCCCTGTAAATCAGCGGGCACGGCGGATCGACCTTGACGCAATAGACGCCCGCGAACACGTCGTATTCGGGGTTCTGGTCTGCCAGATAGACCAACTTATGGTAGGCGTTCCAGGGGGGCAGCACGTCGTAATCGAGAAAGAACAGGTATTTGCACTTGTTCTCCCTGGCGATCCGCACCGCCTCATTGCGGGCCGCCCCGACCTCCATGCCGTCGATGTCGATGTTGGCCGAGTTGCGGCCGAACGGCAGGGCCAGATGGAGCCGGTGGCGGAACCACTCCACCGTAATGGGCGCAAGGCGCGTCCCGCCGTTGCCGTCCGGCACCACCGGCATGGGCGTACAGTGGGCGCAATCGTACTTGAATTGGGCCAAGATGTGCGGAGCGGCCGTCATTGCACCTGATCCATGATCGGCGTGAAGGTCAAAACATGGTCGCCGGCTGTACTGGATAGGGCTTGATCGGCGTAGTTGAGCACCACGGGCACGCCCCACTGACGCTCCGGGGTGAAAACGCCAATGTCTTGCACCTGGGCGTTTGTCCCCGCCCCATTGGATAGAACCACCTGGCCCACGCGGCGCAGTTGGAAGCGGGCCTGCGCCGGGTCGCCGCTGTAGCCCGCCCAGGATGTGTCGGTGCCGGTCAGGTTCGCCGGGTTGCCTGTCCCGGCCACGCTGCTATTTGAGTACCCCATCCACACCTCGATGGTCTTTCCGGCTGTGGCAGCGGCGGCCATCTTGGTTTGCAGGCGGCAGAGCCATCGGTCGGCCCGCGGCGTGCCGAAATCCATCTTGGCCCCCTCGCGCCCGTTGGCCGTCGTGTTGCTCGACAGGCTCGTGAGCGTGATCGTCGCCGTCAAGGCCGTCGTGTTGTAGATGACGATGTCGTTCGGCATGTGTCACCTCAGTATTTGAGGGCGACCGCCTCGACGGCGGCCTGGATGCTTCCGGCTCCAGAATCAGGGATTCCGTCGAGGTTCACCGCGTCGGCAATGATCGGATCGAGGACCGCCTCCAGGGCCATCGCGTGCGCCCGCGTGGCGATCGTGCCCGGAGTGGCAAAGATGCTGGCCTGCCAATCCTGCTGGGCCTGCGTCGCGCCGGCCCCGAGATTCCGAAGGTATTGCGCGTACTTGACGAACGCCACTTCGAGCCGCTTCCGCAAGTTGGTGTCGGTGCTTCGGTCGTGGATTTCCAGGTACGTCGCCATATTCGTTTCTCCTCCGCCGCGCGGGCGGGTCAGTTGGTTGCGAGTTCCTCTATCCGCTCCCGCCGCAGTTGTTCGTTAACGCGATCCGCCAGCACGCGGGCCTCGGCCTCGGCGATGCACCCGAGGCTCGCCAGGGCTTGCCAGCTCACGCGCTCTACCCGGGTCTGCCAGTGCGGCGGGCGGGTGACTTCGTTCCAAGTCCGTTCGCGCATCTGGACCTCCCCGCCGCGTTCCAGCGGCGCGATTCCCAGCGGGTTTGAGTGATAAGGGCCATCGCGGTCAGTGGTTGGTGGTCAGTAGTCCTGAACCGGAAACGCCGGCGTGTGCTGCGTCTCGCCGGGGAGCGGGTCGAACTGCGGCGGGTCGGCCGCGTAGCCGGGCTGGAGAAAGCCGACGGCGATCCAGCGGCCGTCGTGCTCGCGCCACTCTTGCCAAGCGGGGGGTTGGGGATTGGGGATTGGGGATTGGGACGCCCGGTACTTGGCGCATAGCTCCGCGTAGGCCGGCCGGGCCGCGTCGAACCACACGCCGTCGGCGTCGCGGCGCACGATGATGGGCTCAAGCTCGCGGAGGTAGCCGGGCGGGCGCGCGGCCGCCTGCTCCGCGAGCTGGCGGTGCGACGCGAACCGGAGTCTCGGCCCTCCGCCCTCCGCCTTCCGGTTTCGGTTTCGGTTCATGGCAAGGCCCCCGTGCGCTTCCAGATGCCGAGGCCGTTGACGTTCTGGCCGGTGTACTCGTAAAAACCCGTCGCGTCGGGATCGAGCGTGCCGGAGACGTTCAGGTCGAAGCCGGCCGCGGCGCTGACCGTGGCCGTGCCCGTGGCCGCCGTCCCGGGCGCGTACGACCCCTGCACCTCGGGCGTCTCGTCCCCGCCGTCGCCCTTGAGCCACAGGTAATCCGTGGACCCGATTTCCTCGGAAATGAGCCAGTAGCCCGCGCCGGCGGTGCCCACGTGCCAGAGGTAATAGTCAGGCTCCAGCGGACTGGACGGCATCGACGGGAAGCTGGGCGGTGGCGGCGGGGGCGGGTAGCTCGGATCGGACCCCGCGCACATCATCAGGCGGCGCGAGAAACCGTCCTTCCAGGTCGTGCCGGGCGGGAAAGTGTATGTCCTCTCCACCACGACGTAGCAGCCTTCGGAATCGACGTAACCGCACGTCAGCCCGCAGGCTTCCACGCCCGGCCCCGGGTCGCTCGGCGTGCTCGGGTCGCTTGGATCGCTCCCCTCCGGCTTTGCCATGAAGAGGATCCGATACGAGAGCGCGTCGGCCAGCGTGCTCTCGGGGTCCAGGCAGGCGATGCCCTTTGTCCCAATCGGGTACTGGGTGAGGTTCCACTCCCAGGGGAAGATCAGGCCGGTATTGACGAGGTTGAACTCCTTCGTCGGGTTGGTGTCGTCATCCCACGGCTGCTGGCCGTCCCAGTACTCGAGGAACGTGGCCTTGACGGTCGCGTCGGTCTTGTTGAGCGCGGCCTTCAGCTCGAACGTCACGAACGTCGCCACCTGCTGCTGGTCGAACGCGAGCCACATGTCGCTCCGCGACTGGGGATAGACCGGAATCCGCCCGGGCGCGACGTACCAGGCGCGGACAACGGTGCCTTCTGGCAGGAAGCGGTTCCCCAGCCAATGCACCAGCCCCATCGCTTCGTCGGTCTCCGCGAGCGTGGGCGACTGGTAGCCCTGGTCCAGCGGCGTGGTGGTCAGGTCCACGCGCAGGAACTTGAACCAGTAGGTGTCCGGCTTCTCGTTGGCTTGGGGGTAGGGACCGACCTCCGGGTTGGCGGCCGTCTTGACGAGCCGCCAGTGCGTGGGGGTGAACGGCCGCGGCGGATAGACGCCGGCCCCGTCCTGCATCCCGCCCGCCGGGAGGTTGGTTCCCGTGGCGGCGTCGCGCAAACGGTTCAGCCAGTCCGCGGTGATCACGTCGCCGGGACTCAATCGGCCGATGATGTCGCGGAGGTTGTGCATGGTGGGAAGCGGCCGGTCGAACGATCAAAACCCGGAGAACGCCGCGGGCGGATACTGGACGTAGTCAACGTAGCCGCCCGCGGGCAACTTGACCTGGAGGGTGTCCCAGCCCGGGCCGCCCGTCTTGCGGGCGTTCCAGAACGTGTTCCATCCGCCCGGGGTGTAGCTCATCCGGTACGCCGCGGTCCATTTCGTCGAGGGGCTCGACCCCGCGGACACCTTGCGCTGGAGGCTCGGCGGGTTGAACAGGAGCGTCTGCGCCGGAAAGGTCAATCCGAGCGTGGCCGAGAGAACCTGCGCCGCGTTGCAGCAACCCACGAGCGTCAAGGCAGCGGCCGGGACGGCCGCCAGGTTGTACTTCGTGAGGACGTAATCGAGCCCCTTGAAGAGCTTGCTCGGGGCCTCGCCAGGTTCGATCTGCGGGCCGTTCTTCCACTTGAAGCTCTGCCAGTCCTGGGTGAGGTTCTGCGCGGTGGGCTCCAGCGATTCGGCGAACAGCTCGCCGCCGCTCTCTTGCGGCGTGTCCTTGTCGAACACGTAATCCACCGTCAGCACGGCCTGCTCGTAATCCGCCGAAAGGTTCACCGTGGCGCCCTGGACCTGGCTGAACGGCAGGATGCTCATCGAGCGGGACCGCGCCGCGACTCCAGCGGCCAGCGGCCATAGCGTGTAGTTGGCGATCTCGCCGGCCAGCGCGTAACGGTCCCCCCACGCGCACCGCAGGCGGAGCGTCCCCTTGAAAGAGCCTTCGTCGTATCTCTCCTGGGGCGAGCCGTCTAGCTCGTAACATTCGGTGGTGAGTCCGTAGGCGTAAGGCATTGACGTTATCCCGCGCGGGCCCGGTTATCCTCTTTCTTCTCGAACCACTTCTGCAGCCACTTGTTGAACTCCTTGGTCTCGCCGAAGATCTGGGTCAGGACACCCTTGTTGGCCTCGGCCACTCGGACGGCCCGTTCTTCCGGGCTGTTGCCGCGGCCGGCGGCGCTCTCCTGGATCCGCTTCCAGGTGTCGGCCAGCCCCTCCCACCGCGGCCTCTCGATCTCGGGGACCTTGCGGCCGTGCTGCTCCAGCGCGGCCGCGATCGCACGGCGCTGGATCTCCAGGGCGTCCTGGCTCCCCGGCCGGCCGAACGCGCCTTGGGCGCCGGCCTCCTGGATGGCCTTCAGTTCCGCGCGGAGCCGCTCCGCGTCGGTGGCCAGGCCGGCGAAGGGGCTGCCGAGCCCCTGCCGGGAGCGCGCGGCCTGCAGGAGGCCCTCTGAAAACGCCTGCCGGGCCTCGCGGCGGATGCGGTCTGCGTCGTCCCCTCGCCCGGCGGCGCGGGCCACATTGGCCCGCTCCAGCGCTTCGGCCAGCCTGTCCTGCGGGGTCTTTTCGGTCCCCGTCGCGCCGCGGACTGCCTCTTGGCGACGGGCCGCCCGCTCGGCCTCGGCCTGTGCCGGAGTGAGGTTCCGCCCGAACCGATGCTGGAAGTCCCGCTCGATGTCGCCGAGTTGCCGGACGAGCTTCGATTGGAGGGATTCCGTCAAGAGGGGGCCGAATTGTTTGTCCGCCAAGGCGCGGAGTCCTTCGGAGAACGCCTCTTGCGTCCGTCTGCCCTCTCGGAACTCCTGGAACAAATCCGCCAGGGCCCGCCGGTAGCGCTCGATCCCACTCACCTGGCCGCCCATCGAGTCCTGAAGCCGGCGGATCTGCGTCGCAAATTCCGCCGTTGAAATGATCTCCTCCCTGAGCAGCTCCTGGATCGGCTTGAGCGCCTGCACGTAGCGCTGCGACCACGTGGAGAAGTCCAGGCCCTGCGCGGCCTTGATGGCGGCGTTGCGGCGCTCGATCTGCTTGGCGATGGCCTCTTCCGCGTCGAAGGCGAGAATCGCAGCCTCCCTGCCCGCCTGCTTGCTAAAAACGTCGTGCGCCTCCCGCAACCGCTTTATTTCTTCGACCGCAAGGCGGTACTGTTCGCGCGCCTTGGCGATCTTGCCGCTTTCCTCGTCCACGGCTTTTGCAGTACGGGTCGCGGCGTCCGCGACCGCCACGGTGCTCGATGCGTGTCTGCTGGCGGCAGTGCCGGCTTCATCCGCCTGCGCCGTAGCGTTCCGGAACGCCAGGGACACCATGGCGGCGGCCCCGACCGCGGCCACCGCCCCAGCGGCCAGCATCGCCCAGCCTTTCGGCCCCATGAACGCTTGCGCCGTAGCCTGCGCTGTTGTCAGTGCCTGCAGGCCTGTAATCATGGCGTTGATCGTGCCGATGACTTGGGCCGACACTCCGCTGCCCGAAATGCTGCCGATGGCGTTGACCATCGACAGTGCGCCATGAGTGGCTTGCGACGAGATCGCACCAAATTTGCCCACAGACTGAGAGAGCGCCGACCATTGAGCCTGCGACACGGTAAGCGACGTCGACGTCCTCTGCGCGTACTGCTGGACCGCCGCGGTGGCCTGTTTGGTGGCTTCCGTCACCTTGTCGTTGGCAACCAGGTCGGTAACGACGGTGCTGTTGGCCATTGCGCGCTATGCTTTCTGCCTTGCCGCCCAGCGACGGAACTCGTCCGCCGTGCGGAACGTCATCGTCTCGCCCCCTTCGCCCAGGAACTCCGCTTGCTGCTCGGGCGTCAGTCCGGCGATCTCATCGGGCGTCCAGCCATACGATTCCGCCAGGGCCCGGTACACCTGCATCCGCTGCTTCAGGCTGCGGGGGCCCTGGCTCCCACGTTTTTTCCCGGGTCCTCCGCGTCCTCCTTCCTCGCGGGCGCCCTGCCGAACTGCGCCAACCGCCACGCATCAACGACTTCAGCCGCCGCCTCAGACTGAAGGATCGTCCTGGCATCCTCCAGAGACATCGCAGGATGGTTCTTGCGGAGTGCCCGCCAAATGAGCTGCGCCGTGGCTTCGTCCAGCTCGGCCTGCGGCCGTTGGCTCCGGTTGTTGTACTCCGTGAAAAAGTCGATCGTAGCCGCGTGCGCATACGCGGCCCGCATCGTTTCCTCGCGCTCCTGCGGGCTGCTGTCCGGGCCCAAGCTGGCGCGGGCCACCCGTAGCACGCGGGCCTGGAACCAGAGCGAGAGCTCGTCGAAGTCTCTGTCCGAGAGGGGCGACAGGAGAAAGTCCCGGCCGGCGATCGTGATCGGGACCGGGGCAGCGGACGCCATGGACGCGAGCATGTTCTTCCCTCCTCAATAGAACGCGCCAGGGGAAGGCGAAGGCGGGTCCGCGCGCCTTGCGGCGCTTCCCCCGGGCGTCTGTCTCGTGACTGCGGACTGCGGACCTCGAAGCGTTTGCGGGCTATGCCTCCGGCCAGACCGTGGCGGCGGCGGGGTCGGTGATCGAGCCGAGCGTTTGCACGGCCGCAATGTCGGTGGTGCCGCACATTTCGGCCGTGAGCGTGCAGGACACGACGGCCTGCGTCTCGCGGTTGACCTCGATGTCGGCAATGTCGCCGAAGATGCCCCAGTTCAGGATCCAGGTGTCGGCGTTCCCGTCGGTGATCTTGATTCCCTTGACCGTCTTCGGCTGCGGCAACCCCTCCAGCCCGTAGGCCGCGTTGCCGCTGGTGGCATCTGGCGAGACCTTCATCGAGAGCGACCAGTCCAGGGGGCCGCGGACGCGCTTGGTGTAGCCCGCGCTGGACGAGTCGGCGTAGGCGACCGAGGGCCGCTTCAGCTCCAGCGTGATCGTCTGGACCTGCGCCAACTCGACCCAGGTGGGCTCGGCCGCCGGAACGGCCAGCTCGACTTTGCTCCCGATGCTCGGCACGGGCGTGGCGACCGAGGCGTCGGCAGCGACGCCCGCTCCCTGGGTCAGCGTGCCGTTGCCGCTGAACGTGACCTCGTGGGTAATCGGCGCGCCGCTGGCGATGTCGATGTTGACCCGGACGGACTCGACGCGGATGTTGCCCGAGCATCCCTTGGCCCCGTCCATCGACCCGACGAACGCCACGCCGGCCGCGTCCCAGAGCCCCGCGCTGGGGTGGCCGTCAGCCAGGAAAGTGCCCGACCAGTCCATGTTGCCGCCCAGCCGCGTCGTGCCGCCGCTGGTGGCGGAATCCACCACGGGCTGATTGGCGGCCTTCTTGGTGATCTTCCAGTTGCGGACCATCGCGTAGGCCGAACCGGCGATGGAAATCGCGCCGCTTTCGCCGGAGAAGACGGTAGGGGCGGTTTCGGGCATGGTCTGGTTCCCTTGGGTTAGACTGCCGGCGTCATGAGCGCGGCCGGAAAGTACATTTCAACCTCGCACGCCCAGAGGATGGACCACCAGAGCATTCCGCGGTCCGCGTCCCCCTGCCCCACGCCGATCGCCCCGGGCTGCGTCTGCGTCCGCTTGACGAAATCCACGTCCTGCCAGGTAAGGGCGTTCAGGTGCGTGCGGTACTCGTGCAGCGCGCGGAGGGTCTCCCACAGCACGGGGAAGAGGGAGGCGTCGAGGCCCTGCTCCCCGGTGGCGATCTGGACCTCGAAGCGGGCGGTCACCTTCGTGTTGCTCGAATCGACGTTGAGGTACGGGGTCACGCTGGCCGCGCGGATCTGGACCTCGGGCCGGTCTGCCGGCGAGAGTTGCTGGTCCTTGCGCGGGCTCGCGCCCTGGCCCCGGAACTTGATGCGGTTGCCCGCCGGCACCAGGGCGCACCAGGCCGCGTCCGCTTCCAGCATCGTCCACAGGGCGTCGTGGACCTGGCTCAGAGGGTCGAGCGTTGGTTCGGGCACGGCCTACCCCTCCCTCGCCAGTAAATCCAAGGCGCGCTCCATCGTGGTGGCCATCCGGGCGTACGTCGGATTGTCGGGCGGCACTACGATCGTGCGTTGGGGCAGGTGCGGGCCGCCGTCTTGATGGAAGCTGGCGATGTCCGCGATGGTCGCGGTGCCGTCCGGGTAGCGAGCCGGGCCGCCGAACCCCACGCGGACCCCCATGGGAATGTCCTCCTGGAGCTGCCCAGGCGCTCCCGTGAAGGCCGGCGCCGTCACGTTGAACAGGAGGCCCTTGTCGCGGAGGATGCTGACGCCGGCCATCGTCGGCATTTCCTCGACCGTCCGCCTGGCCCTGGAGATCCGCTGGCTCGCCCGGTCGATTTGGGACCGAAGCTTGTCGGCCTTTTCCCCGTAGCCCTGGCCCTTGGACATCAGCGTTTCGAGCCGCCGCCCGGCGCGCAAGCGGGACTGGCCGGCCCTGGCGATCGCCTTGCGGGCCCTGCCCGCCTTCTGCCGCCTGGTCCCTCCGCCCTTGGCCCGCCGGGCGAGAAGGGTGCTCGTGGCCAGGGCCTTCCATTCCCCGCCGCCGCGCGAGGCACGGTTGAACCGCTCGCGGAGGAAGCCCCGGTAGATGGCGGCCCACTGGCGGAGCGCGCGGCGCACGGGGTTCTCGTCCCCGCCGCCGCCCGCCAACGCCTGGGCGATCCGGCCGCGGTAGCGGAGCAGCGGCGCCAGATCGACACGGACCGGATCCATGGCCAAAGCGCCTCCTTACGGCACGACGTCGGCCAGAAACACCGCCCAGGGGTTCTTGAGCAGGGGCAGGAACGTGTCGCCGCCGAAGTGCATGATGCCCGGAGGGTTCTGCGAGATCGTGGCGTAGCTGAACGCGCCCTGGACGGGCGTGAAGCTGCCCAGCGCGGCGAGCATGTCGGCCACGACGTCCAGCGTGGTCGGGACCGGGTAGGTGCCCTCCATGACGCCCCACCAGTCCGCGGACGGCTCGGGAGTGAAAACCGCTTCGTCGCCGGTGAACCACGATTGCGTGCCGCCCGAGGCGTCGGTGAAAAAGGCGTTTTGGATCGGATGCCACTGAAGACCCAGCAGCCCGTTGGGGATCTCGTTGGGGGCGTTGGCGATGGCCTGGCTGAGCGCCGGCACGGCGTGGATCAACGCGCCGATGGCCGTGTTCCCCAGGATGTAGCCGGGGATGTTCGGGCCGTAGAAGCAATGAACGATCTCGTAGCCCGTCCGGACCAGCGCGGCCTTCTTGATGGCGGCCACGTCGCCAATGATGTCCGTGCCGGCCGTGCCCCACGAGGCCCCGATAATCGCCCCTCCCCCGGGCACGCCGCCCGTGATGTCAAGCTGGTTCTTGTGCTCGTCTGGCACCTGGAAATCCACCGACTGGAAGGCGCCGGCGGAATCGGCGAGCAGGTTGCCCTCGCGGTCGAAATAGATCGCCCCGTGCTTCAGGGCCGAATAGACGGCGGAGATCCGCAGGTTGCGGAACCGAGTACCGAAGTCGGCCAGGTTGCGGGCGAGCGTCTGGCGACCCATGTCCTGGCGCGTGGGCGAATCCTCCGACTGGAGTTGCATCAAGACCGTGGGATCGGCCGGGAGCGACTCGAAGGTGTGCAGCAGGCTCACCGGCACTTTCTTGACTCCGGTCATCGTCCGCTGCCGGGCCGGCGATCCGTAGGCCACGATCCGGGCCGTCTCGCGCGTGCCGGCGGCCATCGTGTACTCGCCGGTCTTGCCTTCCACGCGGTCGGTGACGGCGAAGAACGCGGGAGGCAGCAGATTCTCGGGCACGCCGCCCAGCACTTGCTGCACGCTGCCGACGAGATTTTCGTAGTACAGGAAGTCCTGGAGGCTGGCGGGCATGATTCATTCCTTGAGAGTCAAGTGAGTGTCTGGTTTCGCTCTGTCGGTCTGCGGACCACGATCGGTTACGCCGCGAGGTCGTCGTCGAAGGAATAGGACCCCACGGCACGCAGGGCCGCCTTGATCCACGCCTGCACGGTGGCCTCGGCCGGGTAGTCAATGATCTGGCTCGCGTCCACCACGCCGCCGCCGCTGCCGATGATGAGCCGGCGGCACTCGACGTCCAGGTCGGTGCCATCGACATCGGTGACCTTCAGGCCACCCTCCATGCCGAGGATGCCGAGGATCGTCTCGCTGCCGTCCGTGGGCTGCACCAGCGAGCCGACCGCGAACCGTCCGTCCTGGCCCGCCGTGACGCGGGTCACGGTCCCCTGGGTGCTGCTCGTCGGGTAGGTGATGATTTCGACGAGCGGATGCGACTTGGCGGCGTAGCCGGTGCCCGAGAACGTGAGGACGAACCCCAGATCGGTGTCGGTTGCGGCGATCGCCGTGGCCACGATTCCGTTGGCCACGCCCGTCGCCAAATCGAGCGCCGCCTGGATGGCGGCCAGGTACGTGGCGTCCGTCGTGTTCCAGGCCGCGGTGACGACCCGCCAGTCGTTGAGGGTCGGATCGTAATAGCGGAAGGCGACGTTTCCGCCCGTGCTGGCGATGTTGAAGTCGATCCGCTGGACCTCGTTCACGTTGAGGGCCGTGACGGTCGCCGTCTCGTACGCGCAGCCCGTCGCGGTGCGCACGATGGACTCGCCGGCGTAGCTCGTCAGCGACGTGCCATCGACCTCGATGAGGTCGAACGGCTTGGCCGCGAAGCCCGTGCCGCTGAACGTGAACGTGCCGGTGTTCGTCGTCGAGAACGGGGTGGTGCCGGTGCAGACGATGCCGTTGGTCACGCCCGTTGCCGCGTTGATGGCGGTCGTGATGGTGGCAGCCGAGGCATCGTAGGCAATGGCCGCCGTCCAGACCTTCGTGCCGTCCGCTTTGGGCACGCGGAGCCGGAAGGTGCCGGCCGTGCCGGCCGCAGCGAGGGTGATCGTCTGCACCTCGTTCTGACCGGTCTCCGTCGCGCTGACCGCGCTATAGGTCGCCGTCAGGGTCCGCACGGTCCCGCCGGCCACGGGCGGTCCAGTGATCTTGAAGGTGCCGGTGGTCCCGATGCGGCGGAGGATCTCCACGGCCGTGGGGCTGCCGACCTTCAGGGACGTGCTGCCGTTGTAGGCGGCCGTCACGCGACCGAGCACGCTGGGGGCGTACTTCTTGGTCAGGCCGATCCTGCCCAAGAGCAATCCGGCGCGCAGCGTGTCGAGGTAACCGGTGTGGAGCGGGTCGCGTGCCTTGGAGCCGTCGATGACGATTCCACCGGGCAGGTACACCGGCTGGCCAGCGGCCATGATCTGGCGAAAACCGTACTCCGTAGCCGCGAGCACGCCGGGAACTCGGTTCGGGTTCATTGCAGTCCTCGGATGAAAATGAATGGCTTGTGGAAAGTGAAGCGGTCCCCGTGGCGGACCTCGCGCGCGTTACGCTGCGGGCGGCTTCAAGCCGGCGGCCCGTGCGGTCATGGTCAGGAGTTCCTTTCGGGCCTCTTCGCGGCCCTTCTTGGCCTCGTCCCCCACGGGCGTCGAGCGGGCCAGGGCGAGCGACTGCGGCCCCGTTCTCTCGCCGAGGGCGACCACCGCGGCGTTCTTGCCGAGGGCCGCGACCAGGGCGTCGAGCTGCGACGTGCTCTTCGAGGCCAGGGCCAGGGTGAGGGGCGCGTCGGCCAGATACTGGGCGGCCAGGTCGTCTCGCACGGCCGGGGTGATCTTGCCCGCGGCCACCAGGGCGCTAAGCTTGCCCGTGTAGTTCTCCCGCGCGAGCTTCACCACGAAGGGGTCGGGGACCGACGCAGCGGCCCGGGCGCGGGAGGCGGCGACTTCCGCATCGGACCCTTTCGCCTCCGGAGCCTCATCGTCCTTGAGGGCTTCCATCGCCTTTTCAAGCTTCTTCATCAGGTCGCCGAAGGCGGCCTTCTTCTCCTGGGCGGTCTTGCCCTCGTCCTTGACCAGGGATTCCACCTTGTCGAGGATCGCCTGGACGATGGCGTCGGCCGGATCGCCGCTCGTTGCGGCTCCCGCGTCGGCGGCGCCGGCGCCTGGGGTGGCGAGTGGGTCGGGCATGATGGTCTCCTGAAGTTTGAGCACGGGGACTTTGACGGTTTCTCGCGTGCTTCCACGCGACGTTTCAATGGGCACGAAGCCACCCAGGCCGGGCACCACCGGGTCGGTGCAAAGGGCGACGTGGACGATCGGCCGGACGTAGCGGTTGCCCGCTCCGTCCACCAGCTCGGGCGGACTGTAGATCGACACGTCGCAGGTGCCGGCCAGCTTGATCCCTTCCCCCACTAGGTCGATCGTGCCGAACAGGCTGCGGCCCTCCGCGAACACGTCCACCACCCAGCCGCGGTTGGCCTCCGGGTTGTCCGTGTGCGTGGCCGGGACGGGGATCTTGTTGCCGGCCGACAGGTAGGCGCTTGAGGTTTTCACCCAATGGTCCAGCAGCGCCGGCGTCACCTCGAACTGGAGGGCGTCGGACTGCTTGACGAACTGGCCGCACCGGATGAGTTCCTTGGTGAACCGCCGGACCGGCTGGCCGCCTTCCATGCGGAGCGACCCGGCCGGGACCGCTTTGCGGGCGGGCGTGGCGAAAATCACGGCGGTGCCTTCGTGCCATCGCATGACGGCACGCTAACGCCGGACGGCCGGGCACGTAAAGAGAGTCGCCGCGGATTTGGCCGTATAGGCACACGTGGGCACACGTGGGCGCCTATAGGCCCATCACTTTTTCGCGTCTCCCGGCGCCCGAGACAGCGCCACCGAGACCGCGTTGAGGTTGAAACGGTACTCGGACCGGACCTTGACCGCCGGAATCTCGCCGGCCGCGGCCATGCGGCGCACCGTCCGCTGAGAGCAGTTGAGGCTCTCGGCCAATTCTTTCGTCGTGACGTGCTTCGGCAGATTGGCCATGATGGACTCACCCTGCGCTGGCCAGCGAACCGAACCATTGCCCGGGGTTGTAGGCGAACCCCTTGTCGGGTCCGGGGACATACTCCTTGCCGCCGATCTCGACCACCGGGGGCGGGCGGACCACGTCGCGGGGCTCGAAGACTTCGATCGTCGAGCAACGGCAACTGTATCCGTTGGGCGGCCAGATCCTCCTCCAAATCGCATCCTCCTTCGGTGCCGTGACGCCGTCCAGCCCGCGGTGCTCCGGACGCACGCGGTCGTCGCCGACCGTGACGTAGGTGTAGCCCCAGAGGACTTCCTGGATCGCTTCGTCCTGGTTGGCCTGCCAGCGGCCGGCGCTGTATGCCAACTGCGTCTGGGTGCGGAAGAGGTTCTCCAGCGTGAAGCTGTTCTGCGGCGTGATTCCGACCGCCTCGAACGCCTCGCGCATCGCCTTCACGCCCTCGCGGACGTGTCCGCCTGCGGCGGTTGTCTCCAGGACCGCGGCCTGGAGGCGGTGCTCGACGGCCTCGGTGGTGCCGTCCAGGACGCGCAGGGCCTTCGCCTCGTACTCCGCCTGGACGGCGTCCAGCACGTCGGCCGGCAGTGCCAGGCGGCGGCGCAGCGCCGTGACGGCCTCGGTGTAGGCGGTACGCGGCGTGCGCCTCAACTGCAGGTCGGGGCCGGCCTTGCCGGCCGTGGCCACCGCCCGCGAAATGCCGTTGAGGTGCGCGACCACCATTCCCTCCAGCACGAGCGGCTTCAGGCGGGCCAACTGCGGCCGGATGATCCCCCGGATGTCAGACCACTTGGCGCCGCGGCGCACGGCCGCCAGGACCTCCCGCTGGAGGCGGAACCCGATCTGCCCGGCCAGGACAGTTCCGGCCCGCTCGATGCTTGCCCGGTCCCGGTCGTGCAGGACGGCCAATCGCCGCTGCTCCCGCGTGACTTTTCCGGCTCCGGCGTTGGATTTCATCCCCGCGTCCTCTCACTCAGACGTTGCCGCAACTCCCGGTTCTCTTCGAGCAGGTGGTCGATCGTCGAAAGGGCCTTCTGGTGCTCTTTCATCGTCGGGCGGTGCCCCCGGGTCTTGCGGAGCCTGAACACGTCGCCCCGCAGCCGCAAGACCTCCTGGCACGGGCACTCGTCAGGCCGCTCCGGATCCGGCATCGTCAGGCCCCTTAATCTCTAGTGCGTCCACCAGTCTGTCCAGCCGGGTCGAGTCCACCGTGGGGAAGCTGATGGCCAGCAGTTCTTTGGCGGCCGGCCTGGTCAGCGTGCCGGCGGTCACTTGCTGGCACACGCTCACGATCGAAGCGATCTGGGCCCCATTGAGTGCCGTGGCCTGGACCTCTCCGGCCTGCGCGGCCCCGGCGGGATCAGCGGGTATTCCGCCTGGGGCCGCGCCTGGGGCGCCCGTCGCCTCGGAGTACACGCGGCGGATCGTCTCGGCCAGCGGGTCCCGGTCATCGACGCCCTCGCTGCCAGGTCCCCCGCGCGCTTCCCCTGCCTGGGCGACCTCGGCCGCCTTGGGCACGCCCAGCAGGTCCTTGATGGCGTCCGTGTCGATCTGGCCGGATTCCTCCAGGAAGCCGTTGGGGTTGGCCAGGAAGGCGCCGTACACCTCGCGCACGAACTGGAGCTTCGCGTCCCGGATCGGGGCGGCCACGAGCCGCGCCTTGCCCCGCATCGCATCGCCCCAGTTGAGGGCGAGCAGCTGGTCCACCGCGTGCCAGTTCACCAGACGAGTCACATGCCGGTGCGTCAGGTCCGCCTCCGTCAAGGCCACGTCGATCTGTTCTCCGGCCTCGGCCTTGGTGCCGTACTGGCCCTCCAGCACGGACCGCTCGGGAATGAGCATCGCCCGCGCCATGAGCGAATCGAGGTAGCGGAGCCGGTCCACGAACGTCGGCTGGCGGCCCCCGGAATCCTGGAGGAGGTCGATCTGCCACTGGCTCTTCGCCCCGCCCATCGACTCCACGAAGGCTTGGACCTCGTCGGCCAGGGCGATCGAGCCACTGGCCTCCAGCGTCTGGAGGATCTCCTGCGCCAGCTCGCTGTTGTCCCGCATCGAACCTTGGACATCGCGGCTTTGCCCGACAGGGTACCGCACCACCCAGTGCGCACCCGCAACCTTGCGGTCGTAGCGGGCCGCGCCCTTGTTGGCGTCTTCCCAATCGTTCCACCGCTCGCGCGCGTTCTCCAATAGCGGCGTCCCGTACCAGTCGGTGCCCTCCACGCGGAAGGGGATCAGGAGGCAGTTGTCCAGAGGAAGCGTGACGGCCTTCTGCTTCAGCCCGTCGAACGCTCCGGTTGCGGTCACCAGAATTTCAGTCAGGTCCTGCAAGAGCGGCTTGAGCTTGCGGAGCACGATCCGGCCGCCCTCGACCGCAAACACCTTTTCGAACGCCTGGTGCCCGAAGTCGATGCCTCCCAGCAGGGCCGTCTCAACGAGCAGTTCGCGGATCGTGACGAACTGCTTCTGGAGGAACCCGGACACCTCATCCGGCACGCCTTCGTCGGCCTCCACGGACCATTCCGCGGCCACGATCGGCGCGATGGAAAGCGCCCGCGCGAGGGCGATGGTCGGGTGTTTCCGCATCTTGCGGTAGGTCTCGTAACTCGCCGGCAGCCGCTTGCCGCCGGTGAGAGAGGATGTGCCGTAGCCGGTCACGACCTGGCGGCCGGTATGCTCGCCCATCGCCGGCGTCTTGGCGGTCGCCGTCTGTCCGTTTCCGGTCGCCATCACCCTGGCCTCCGCATGATGATGCGGCTCTCGCCAGCAGGCTGGTCGAGCCGCAAGGGGAAGAGCTGCCATACGACGTAGCCCATCGCGTCCGTAATGTGGCCGACGTCGCCTGAATCCGCCGGGTCGCGGGTGCCCGGCTTGTAGCCGCGGATTTCGAGGTCGCGCACGAGCCGCCGGCAGCCGGGCGACAAGAACATCCGGCGGTGCCCGGCCGCATTGCAGAACATCGCGTTGCACGAGGCGAACCGGTCCGCGAGACGCGGGTTGGCCGCCGGGAAGTGGATCGTCCGGCCGCGGGCCGTGAACCGCGGGTCATTGGCGATCAAGAGGTAATCCGTCGCCGAGGCGGACGTCTTCCTCGCCCGGCCGGCCGCATCGCCGTAGAACTGCCAGCCCCCGTCATGCGCCGAGTACCTGGCCCAAAGGGTGTCGAGCGCCGCTTGCGTGTTCGCGTTGCGGAGCCACAGCTCGTCCAGCCACTCGATGCGGTCCGGCCATGCGTGGCCGATCACCCAGGCCATCGGGTCCACGTTGAAGTCCATCCCGACCACCAGTGCCCGCTTGGGGTCGTAGGCGCACGGCCGGACGTTGAACTCGCGGGAGAAGGCGTGGAAGATCTGGCCGGCTACCGTCTCCCAGGCGGCTTCGTACTGCTCCCGGAAGTCCCGGGGGTCGAGCGTCTCGGCAGCGTGCTGCACCTCTTCGGCGGGCAGGATGTCGCGAGAGGGCCAGGAGAACGCGGCGCCGGCCGGGTACTGGCCAGCGTCGCACGCCTCGCAGAACTCGCGATACTCGGGGGCGCCCTGGCCGGTCCGCTTCGGAACGCCGATCCGCCAACACCACCCCGCGCGGTCGGCCAGGGCGGGGCGCACGCTCCGGGCGAAGACACCGGGCCTGAGGTCGCAGGATTCGTCCAGCACGCACCCATCCCACGCCGGCCCTTCGACGCGCCGCGGCTGATCGAGGCCCAGGACCCACAGGCGGGCGCGGTGCGTCTGGAAGACGCACTGGATCCACAACTCGCCGTACGACACGTTCGGGCCGCGCTTGCCGCCCGGGATCCAGCGGTCGGGCACCAGATCGAGGAGGTCTTGCCACGCGATGTGCTTGGCCTGGTCGTGCGTAGGTCCGCCGAAGAAATACTGGGTATCGACGCCCGGGCCTTTGGAGACGGGAAGCGACATCACGAGCCGGCGCTTGGCGAGCTCCGTCTTGCCGCTGCGCCGGCCGGCGGGAACGCCGATGAATCGCGCCGTGGAGGTCATCAACCGCCACTGCTCCGCGTGCGGGCGCAGGGCGGTCCAGCGCGGCGTGGGGACCGCACGGGCAACGTCCGGGACCGCCTTGCTTAGTATCGCGGCCATCAGTCATTCACCACGATCGGGGCCGTTGTCCCCTGCCCGACCAGCGCCACGTCGAGCCGCAGGACACCGGCCCGCAAGTCCTTCAGGGTCTTCTCGGCCTGCTCGCTGAACCAACGCAGCCGGTGCATCGGCACGCCGGTCTCCGGTGAGAAGTCCTGCACCCCGCGGGACTCGTACAGCCAGAGCCCGGCCAGCGAGGCCGCCAGATTGACCAGCGTCGGCGGATCCCCGACGATCGGCAGCGAGTACGGCCCGCCGCGGAGACGGTCGTCAATCCGGGCCGTGGCCACCGCGATGGCCCTGGCGATGCGACTGGCGATCGCCGTTGCGTCCTGGTCGTTGTCCAGGTCGGCCCACTTGGCGACGTTAAGCGGGCCGAAGAGGTCTTCGATGTCGGATCGCGTGCAATAGCTCACTGGCCGTCCCCCTTGGCGTCTTTGGCGCCGCTGCCGTTTCCGTTTCCGTTGCCCCCGGGCTCGTGGCCGATCTGCCTAAGAGCCGCTGCCCGCAGCGCGGCCTGTACCGCCTCGGGGGGCGGCAAGACCGTCCCGGCCATCGCGGCCACGTCGCCCGCCACCTGATGGACCTGGACGCCCGTGGTCTGCACCACGGTCACGCTCTCGCGGAACTTCTCCGGCCGCAACCCCTTGAGGAGGAAGATCAACAGGGTGTCCGAATAGACCAGCTCCTCGTACTGCTGCTTGGTCTCCGGGTCGATCACCGGGTCGCCGCGGGCCGTGAATCGCTTGCGGCGCACGCCCTGGATGGCCCTCCGCACTGCCTCCTCTTCCAGACGGTCCGCCGCCTCCTCGCGGGCGCGCTCGAACGCCGCCGCGTACTCCGGATCGTCGCGGAGCCAATCGTAGTGCGTGCGCCGGCCGACCTTCGCGGCTTCGAGCGCCAGGCGGAGGTTGCCGGTCTGCGCGTAGGCCGACAGCGCGGCCCGCTGGGCGGTCTTCCTGCTCCCGCGGTTCGTTGGCTTCTTGGACATCGAGCATTGCCGCGGACCTGTTCAGAACGCCTTGGCGATCCACTTGAAGAACGCCGCCACGCCCGCCAGGGCCACGGCCCACAGGCCCGTGAAGCCGACGCGGATCAGCCACCGCGAGTGCTCCAGGCTCTGCACGCGGGCCGCCAGGCCCTCCTTGCCGTTGCCGTACAGCGTGCCGTGGTGCTCGCGCTGCTGGTTGCGGCAGGCGTCGTGCAGGGCGCAACTGGCAGCCAGCGTCTCCGTCAGCGAATCGAGCTTCGCCTCGATCCTCCCGAGCCGTTCGTCGGTGGTCACGGGATTCCTTTCCCATGCGGACCTGATTTCAGTGGTTTTTCGCCTGCCGCCAGCCCGCCTTCGACCATTACACTCGACACGTCGCGGCCGTCCGGAAGAAAGACGTGGGCCAAGACCCGATCGAAGCTCACCAGACTGGACAAGAGCCGCAGCGGGTCTTTCGGCGCGGGGACGAACAGGGCCAGGTCGTCGGCCCCGTCGAGGTGGTGAACGAGGAAGTCCCTGGCCCGCCTGCCCTGGGGTGTGTCCATTTCCGCCGCCCAGCAGTCCAGCAGGCGCACGCGCCACTCGCGGTGGCTGCCGGGCAGCGACACTACCACGGTGTCGCCGTCGATGACGCGGACGCAGCGGCAGGGCAGGCAGAGGCCGAAGGGCGGTCGGGTCACGGCTTGGACTCCGGGCGGGGCGAGGACAGCCGCAGGGTCTGCCACGTGTCGTCGGCCTGCACGGGCTGCTCGACGGCCGCAGCCGGCTGCCTGTCGAACGCGCCCAGGAGCCACGGCACGCCGGCCCCGGCGCCCGCACCGCTAGCCAGCAGCGCGGCGGCGATGCCGGCTTTGGCCAGCCCCGAGAGGCCCGAGGCGACTTGCGGCGGAGCGGACGTGGCGGCGGTCTGCGGCGCCGCCGGCGCGGCTTGCGCCGCCCCGGGCTGCCCGATCGTGATGTTGTCCGCAATGAGGATGTCGCCCATGTCGGGCTCCTGCGAGTGGGCAGGATCGTTGTCCCCAAAGACCGTCTTGTTGCGGTAGCGGCGCACCGCGTCGCGGTCGTCACGCTGGAGGGCTCTCCAGTCCTGGAGGTCCATCAGCGATTGGAGCTGGCGGAGCTTGCTGGCCTTGGGCAGGTAATCCTCCGCCGCTTCCCCCGCCGCCTTCTGGAGGGTCGGGGGCGAGTTGGCCGCAGACCCACTTGTACCGTTTGCTGACGACATTCGAGGTCCCTCGTCCGTTGAGAAACGCCAGCCGCAAATCGTGATTCGTCGGTGCAACTGCGGACACGTTACGTTTCGCACCTCCGCGGTGGTCCAAGCGGCGCGGCGAGGGGCGGGCGACGGGAGAGACGTCACCGCCCGCCCACTCGCCCGCGGTCTCACCCAGCGCCCGCCGGGGCAATCACGCCCGTGGTGGGAACGCCCCCGATGCCGGCCGGCAGGAAGGCGCGGGCCTGCCCGCCGCCGCTCTCGCCGATGATGCGGTGGGTCAGCCCCTCGCGGTAGCCGACCTTCCCTTCCAGCATTCCGAGGCGGCCCTGCTCCATGCAGAACGCATGGCCCTGGGCCTGGGTGACGAGCACGGCTTCCATGCTCTCGGCAGCGCGATCGGCTGCGGCCATCGAACACACTCCTTCCGGCGCATCGCCGGGTACGGGGATTTGCAGCGGCGTCGGCACGTTACTGGCTCCTGCGCTGCGGGCGACGCGACCTGACCTGGTGGGCGCCTTGAAGGACACTTCCGCTTCCCTCGGTTCGCATCGCTGGTTCGGACTACGAAATGGCCTTGTTGTAACGCAGGTGGCTCTCTCCCTGGTCCTGCTTGTCGGGGCGATGCTGTTTCTACGGAGCCTTCGAAGTGCGGCTTCGATCGACATTGGAATGCGGCCGGGTGGGGTCGCGCTGCTAGCCTTCGATCCGAAGCTTAACGGCTACGGACCCGAGAAGACGCGGAACATTCTTCGTGATCTGCGCGAGCGAGTTTCCGCGCTGCCGGGAGTGACATCAGTCACCTACCTCGACAGCATCCCACTCAGCATCGGCGGCACCACCTTCGGGTTCAACGCCGATGGCGGCAAGGACGGACAGGAGGCGAGCGCCGATGTCTACAACGTCGGGCTGCGGTACTTCGAAACGATGGGCATCCCGTTGGTTCGTGGGCGCGAGTTCGACGCCCGCACCGACGCAGACGGCGGCGTCGCCATTCTCAACCAAACGATGGCTGCTAAGTTGTTCGGCGACGAGGACCCTGTCGGTCGCGAAATCACGGCGAATGGGAACACGCGGTACAGAATCATCGGCGTCGCGAAGAACTCCAAATCGAGAACGATCGGCGAGGATCCCGCTGCGGTGGCGTACCTGTACCTGGAGGCCGCTCCGGAAAACATAATGAGCCTTTACGGGATC
>JAANMT010001328.1_pt1 | contig 24545 bp, 22 predicted proteins | sample 7279711 | NCBI WGS metagenome assembly JAANMT01 (sample SAMN14094538, study PRJNA606508) | bioreactor metagenome | isolation source: A lab-scale SPAN reactor treating ammonium-rich wastewater day 1 | place: Ireland: Galway | collected 2017-01-16 | reverse complement strand
ATGAAGCAAAATCATTTGATTATACTTTTGACTACATTGTAGCTTCTCTTGGTTCAAAACGAATTACGGAAATAGCAACTTCGTTAAAAATAACAGAAACGAAAGTTAGAAAATTAGCAGAGGACAATGGTTACACCGTTGCCCTAAGAGGTGATGATTATTTCATTGAAGATTTTCCAATCGGTAAACTAAACATCATTGAAATAATGACATCTAGCACCTCAGGAGGCAATAAGAACAAAGACACCACAATTAAACAATCTTTTATCAACGCGATAAAAGGAAATCAGCACGAATCACCAGGAATTAATTACAGACAAGTTTGGGCAAGAATGGTAAGCCAATTAATAGTAAAATCTCAAATTGGTGCTGCGTGGGGAAGTAAAACGCTTTGGATTTTACAAGATTCATTAAGCGACTACATAACCAAAAGCACCGACCTAAACTTAGCAAAACTTATTTCACAAGTTTCAAAAGAAGTAAATCTTGTATCTATAAAATACGGAAGCGATACAGACGAAAACGGCTGTCTGAAACTTGAAGAACATCATCTATACGCAGGCGAAATTCCAAAAATTACAAGCGATACCGACTTCAACAAACTTTTGCAAGCAGCGATAATTCCAGATATGAACGAAATTAGCTGCAAACTAATTCTGAAACCACTTAGAAACAAAATTGAGTTGGAAAGCTGAAAGAAGAGCTGCCCATAACAAGGTATTTGTGCAAGTTTTGCCACCAACATTTGTGCTTTGAATTGAGCATTGTGCAAGGCAAAACCTGACACAAATACCCAAAACGGCGGCTTTGCCGTGTTTTTTGCAGGAAGAAGCAAGGGATTACATTCCGAGTCGTTTAGCATCATTCCATAGTTCGTCCATCTCGGCAAGTGTCATAGATTTAAGCGGGCGATTCGCTTTCGCGGCTTCCGATTCTATATGCTGAAAACGGCGCGTAAACTTTTGATTGGCTGCTTGCAAAGCGTCCTCGGCTATAATTCCGGCAAAGCGGGCCGAGTTAACCAATGCAAATAAAAAATCACCGAATTCTTCGCTGATTTTCGTAAGGTCACCGCCGATTATTTCTTGTTGTAATTCGCGAAACTCTTCTTCTGTCTTTTCCCAAGCACCGTCGCGATTTTCCCAATCAAAACCGATGTTGGCCGCTTTTTCCTGCATACGTTGCGCCCTGAGCAAAGCGGGCATGGCCTTCGGAACCCCGCCAAGAATAGAACTGCGCCCTTCTTTTAGCTTCAGTTCTTCCCAACGTTGTTTTACATCATCTTCGTTATGTGCAGTGCCATTGCCGAAAACATGTGGATGGCGATGAACAAGTTTGTGAAACGACTTTTCGATTACGTTACGCATAGTAAATGCGCCGCGTTGCTCGGCCATAACGCTGTGCATTACAACGTGAAGCAATAAATCGCCAAGCTCTTTGGAAAATTCGTCATCATTTGCCGCCGAAATAGCGTCGAGTGTTTCATAAGATTCCTCGATAAGCAAATGAGAAATGGACTCATGTGTCTGTTTCCTGTCCCAAGGACAGTCTTGGCGTAGAATACGCACTAATTCTATGAATGAACCAAACCATTTTTCAAGTGATTCGGGGTGCGCCGGAAGCGGAACTTCACGGCCGGTATTGGTAGTTTGTTCGGACATAATCGAAAAAGTTTAAAAAATGTTCAGAAAATGGAAATGTCACCGTCTTTTTCGGCGGTCGAACGACTCTATTGCGCGGCGTATAAATCCGTCAGATTGGCCAATAAGTTTATTTGCAGATTCGGCATCTGTATCGGCAATAGCCATTACCAAAGCGGTTTTTACGTGCCCGTTGGCTGCGTCAAGCAACTTTTCTGCATCTTCGTATTGTTTTACGCCGCCAATGGAAAGCAAAATGCCAATGGCGCGCTCGCGCAATTTTGCGTTCGTAATTTGCAAATCCACCATAATATTTCCGTAAGTTTTGCCTAAACGTATCATCGAGGCAGTGGAAATCATATTCAATACAAGTTTTTGCGCCGTACCCGATTTCATACGTGTGGATCCGGCGATAACTTCAGGCCCTACTTGCGGGCAAATCATGACATCGGCACAAATACCGAGCGTTGCAAGATTTTCGGGAGTATTTGTGGAAATCATTATGGTGTATGAACCTCGCCGCCGTGCTTCGTCAAGTGCGCCGCGAACAAACGGTGTTCTGCCGGAAGCGGCAATGCCGCATACGGAATCATGTTCGTTAACGTCGAGATTTGCTATTGCTTTAATGCCGTTTTCCGGCAAATCTTCCGCACCTTCCTGCGCCCGAAAAACAGCTTGTTCGCCACCTGCAATAATGGCTTGTACCATTTCTGGCGATGCGCCGAAAGTGGGAGGACATTCGGAGGCATCTACCACGCCCAAACGTCCGCTTGTTCCCGCACCGGCATAAATCAACCGTCCGCCGTGCCGAAATCTTGCTACAACAGCCTCTACTGCACGCTCTATATTTGGAATTTCGGCTCGAACGGCCGATGCCACTTTCGCATCTTCATCGTTGATACGCTCAAGTATTTCTCTTGCATTTGCAACGTCTATACTCTCGGTTGCTTCGTTGCGCTGCTCGGTAGGTAACGAGCATATTTCGCCAAACAATAGGTTCATTTGTTATCTCATATCAAAACAATATTCAAAATAGTCGACGCTTAATCGTCATATCGTACATTTTTTCGCTCATGGCGCACACGTTTTGCCGCACCGCGTCTGCGTTTCTGCTCAATACGCTTCAAGTTCGACGAAAAACTTGGCTTGGTGGCACGTCGCGGTTCGGGAATAAACATCGCTTTAAGTATAAGATTTTTTAGCTTTTCGCAAGCATCGGCCATATTAGCGTGAAGGCTGCGTGTTTTCTGACTGGAGATAAGAATTTTGCCGTCTGTATCAAGCCGATTACGAGCAATTTCTGCAAGCCGTGCGCGAACTTCGTCGGTTAGTGTGTCGCAATTTGCAAAGTCGAAGTGAATCTCGGCTTTAGAGTTGACTTTATTCACGTTTTGCCCGCCCGGACCGGAAGAGCGCGATGCCTTTGCCGTTAAGTATTTCGATTCGATTACTATATTGTCCGCTATTCTTAGTACTCCCAAGTCTGCCATAAAATTCGGGGCAAATTTTTTGAATTATTGAGAGAAGATATCGTTTTTTCAAAAACTTGTTGAAAAATACGAAAAATTGCCGTAGTTTTGCAGTTCTATATCGTTAAACGGAGTCTAAAATCATGAATGCAATTCAATTTGTCGAGCAAAAATCCATCGAGAAATCGCTTGCGTCGCGTGCGGTAAAAGCCGAAAGCGGCAAATCGGTAACTCCCGATTTTCGCCCGGGCGATACGGTTAATATAGCCGTCCGCGTTATCGAAGGCGAGAAAGAGCGTGTGCAAAATTATCAAGGTGTTGTTATTGCTCGCAGAGGGGCGGGCATTAATGCAACGTTCCGCGTTCGCAAAATCTCTAACGGCGTAGGAGTAGAGCGTATTTTCCCACTCTATTCGCCCATTATTCAGAGCATTGACGTTCTTCGTCGCGGCTCGGTTCGTCGTGCCAAACTTTACTATCTGCGCGGAATGTCCGAGCGGAAGATTCGCGCCAAACTTCACTAAGAAAAACTAAGCGAAAGAATTACGGCGGTTTCTGCACGGAAGCCGCCTTTTTTATTTTACGGCGCGGTATAAATTCAAAAAATCATTTTTGCGAAAAACATACTATATGCCAAGTATTGTCGCTAATTCGCAACGAATCGGAAAATCCGTCATGCCGTGATAAAACTTTTAAACCGCCTGTCTCAAGGAAATAATCCATTTCCCGAACAGAAAAAAAACGGTTTTTTTGTGTTTCTTTAAGTCGTGAAAAAGAGCCTTCCGTTCCAAGTTCCAATATATCAAATGAAATTTCGGCCGTTTGAGTTGATGCGTCGAGCGCAGTTTCCGAAATACGGATTATTTCGCCTTGTGATGTGTGCCAACGCCGCACTCTGACTGGTGAATAATCGCAAAGCATCGCTGCCGCGTGCCAATATTCGCAACAAAAAACCGAGCCTGTTTTCAAGATATTTCCAATACCAGAAATTGTAGAGGCAACTCCTTCGTTCGTAAGAGTGTATCCGATTGAGTCGAACAGACATACGGCCGCGTCGAACGTTTGTCCGTGCAATTCCGGCATATCGCCTATATGCCGCATATCGCCCTCGATAAAATGAATTTTTGAGCTGTATCGTGCTTTTTCGCGTGCGCGACGAACCATATCGGGCGAATAATCTATGGCTGTAACTTCCCAACCCAACTCAGCAAATATTACGGCATGCGAGCCTGTTCCGCAGGCAATTTCCAACATTTTTTTGCCCGGCACATTATATGTTTCCAGCATTTTTGCAACAAATTCCGCCTCTTTACGATACGGCTTGTCAGCGTAGAATATATCGTACAAGCCGGCGTGCCGTCCCAAATAATTGCTCATATAACTTGCTGATATTTAATGAATTATCGGCTTTAACCTATCTTTGAATATTTTATGGACTTTATCTACTTTCGGGCGAATAACCGCTTTGCAGTAGGGCTGTTCTTGATTTTCGTTAAAATAATTTTGATGATAGTCTTCGGCGGGATAGAACGTTGACGCGGCGGTTATTTCCGTAGTTATCGGATGCTCGAACGCATTCAGGCCGTCAAGTTCGGATTTTACTTTTTCGGCAATTTGTTTTTGTACCGAATTATGGTAAAAAACAGCCGAACGATATTGTGTGCCGATATCATTGCCTTGCCTGTTCAGTGTTGTCGGGTCATGCGCCGTGAAAAATATCTCTAAAAGCTCGGTGTAACTGATTTTTTCAGGCTCAAAGATTATGCGCAACGCTTCGGCATGTCCGGTTTTGCCGCTGCAAACTTCTTTGTAGTTCGGGTTGGCAGCTGTTCCGCCCGTATGCCGCTCGTAACGGAAACAACACCTTCGACATCTTGAAAAACGGCTTCGACGCACCAAAAGCAACCGGCTGCAAAAGTTGCTGTATCGGTTTTGCCCGAATTTACGATAGTATCCATAGAAACAGATGCCTTTTCAATTATATTTCTCGTTGTTTTGCTTCTATTTGCAGGGGCACAAGAAACTATAAAAAGAATAAGCAGTAGCGGTTCGAGAAAAATTTTCATAGTCGCCTTTCAAAAATTTACACGGCGCAAATTGTATGACGTTGTAATTGCGAGTAAATTCTATACGGACTGCTAAAAAACGCAGAATCACAGTTCTTTTTCAGCAACGTCGTTTGACACACTATATCGAATAGCGAAAATTACAAGAAAATAGGGATAATAGCCGTCTTAGCACGATAAAATTAAGTAAAGCAAAAGGGAAATAAGATGGAAAACGAACAGAATCGTCGACCTCCATTGCGGGGCGTAGGCAATAAAGTGCGTGATTTGTATAATACTTACGTGAAAAATGAAGAACAAGTCGAACATTTTGAAAAACAAAATACAAACGAAACATCAAGCGACATGAGCAATGAAACAGTAATTGATTCGGATTCGGCGCAATCAGAATCCGTCAAGCGAACAAACGAGTTGGAAAAAGAGAACGGCGAATTGCGCGACCAAGCCTTGCGCAGAACTGCCGAAATGGAAAATATGCGCCGTCGTTTTCAGAAAGAAAAGCAAGAATCGGAGGAATATGCGAATCAACGCCTTTTGGTGCAAATGTTGCCGATTATAGACGATTTGAATAATGCGCTCGATGCCGCCCGTAAAATAACCGACCATGAATCGTTGCTGAAAGGTATAGAAATGATAGCGCAGAAATCAATCAAGATTTTTGAAGAGGCGGGCGTGAAACCTATAAAAAGTGACGAGGGGCAGGCTTTTGATGTAGAAATACACGAGGCATTGGCGCATATTCCGTCGCAAATTCCCGAAGGACATATAGTTCGGGAAATTCAAAAGGGCTATATGTTGCGCGATAAGGTGTTGCGTTATGCCAAAGTTGTAACTTCGGCAGGCGATGCTTAATTAAAACTACGGTATCTTGTTCCGTTTTTGCAACTTTTGTATTTTTTAGATATATGAAGTTATTGGACGGAAAGTAATTTGAAAGATTCCGCATAAAACGGGCAATTTGTGTAAAACTAATTCGATACTTACTATTGGCTTGACGATTAAAAAAATTTACCTTTGAGTAAAGTAACAAGCAATATTAATGCTGACTAAGGAGCTTATAAAAGAGGTGAAATCAAAACGGCAACGGTGGTATTGGACAACCGGTAAAGTCCTACCGCGACAGTAGCTCTATCAGATTCATACTTGAGAATTTAGGACACTTGCCCGGCGACTTTGACGGCAGTTTCTTACCTGACTTGCTTGAACATAAAAGTTCCAATGTTCGCCTTCGGACTGTAAAAAACATTGGTAAACTTTCTAATGACGACCACTTAAAACTTTTAAAAAATTTAATACAGAATGAATAAGACACGACTGTAAGACGAGAGGCAGTTTCTTCAATCGGACGAATAAGAAATCCGAAAGCCAAAAAGTATCTTTTTGAAGTTCTCAATGACAATGACCCAAAAGTTGTGTGCCAGGCAATCAGAGGACTTTTGGTTTTCGGAGGCTGCAAAGATGTTGAAGAAAATTTGCAACCGCTTATTAATCATCAAAACGAAATGGTGAGAACGGTGATTTACAAAGAGTTTTTTGCTATGCAAAATACTCTTTCCTATCAGTCGCACACGGAAAGTTTTGATTATTTGAAAAATGTAGTTGTTAATGGCGATACCATTGAAACGATGGAGCTTTTGCAAGACGAAAGCGTGCATCTTACTTTTACATCACCACCGTATTATAATGCAAGAGATTATTCAATTTATCCGAGTTATAAACATTCGTATTGTCAAAAGCGGGTTGGCGAATTTCCATAAAACTTTTGTGCTGTATTTAACTTAATTTTTCAAATGAACGGTCTTGCCGCAATGCCCTGCTTTCGGCAGTACCCAAATCGCAATAAGCAATGTCGAAAAAGGATTACTACGAAATTCTGGGAGTCGAGCGCGAGGCAAGCGGCGACGAGATAAAATCTTCTTATCGGAAACTTGCCATGAAGTATCACCCCGACCGGAATCCGGACGATAAAGAAGCCGAAGAAGCATTCAAAGAAGCCACCGAAGCATACGAAGTGCTTTCAGATGAAACCAAGCGCGACCGCTATAATCGCTATGGCCATGACGCTATGCGCGGCGGTCAGGATTTTCATCAGTATTCCAATGTCAATGATATTTTTAGCATTTTCGGCGATTTATTCGGCGGTGCCGGCGGCTTCGGCGATATATTCGGCGGCGGCGGCACCCGGCGCGGGCCGAACTCCGCAGGCGAACCCGGTGTTGAACTTCGCGTTCGATTGCCGCTTACACTTGAAGAAATCGCCGCAGGTGTAGATAAAACGCTTAATATCCGCCTATGGACTATATGCGATTCTTGTAGCGGTAAAGGTGCCGCAAGCAGTTCCGGCATAGCGCAATGCCCCGCTTGCCGCGGTACGGGGGAGGTGCGCCAGATTTCGCGCTCGGTATTCGGACAATTTGTAAATATTGCGCCGTGCACTAATTGCAGCGGCTCGGGACAAGTGATAAAAGATCCGTGTAAAAATTGTTCCGGCGAAGGTCGCGTAAAAGGCGAAACAACCGTTTCGGTAAAAATTCCGGCAGGTGTAAATTCCGGCAACTACATACCTATGCGCGGCAAAGGAAATGCCGGCCGGCGCGGCGGCCCGGCCGGCGATGTCATGGTTATTATCGAAGAAAAACAACATGAGTATTTTATCCGGGAAGACGACGATATTATCTATGATTTGCACGTCAGTTTTCCCGAAGCAGTACTTGGCACAACCATAGCCGTACCAACGCTATGGGGCGAAGCAAGCGTAACTCTTTCGGCCGGAACACAGCCCGGACACATTATTCGTTTGCGTGAAAAAGGCGTAAAACATCTTAATTCAATCGGCAAGGGTGACCAGCATGTTCGCATAAACGTATTTGTGCCTAAATCGCTTTCCTCCAAAGAAAAAGCCTTGCTTAAAGAACTTGCCGACAGTCCGAATATCGCGCCGGAACGCCTTGAAGAATGGAGAAATTCCGATATTAACAACAAAAAAGGCAACGATGACAAAGGCTTTTTCGACCGAGTGCGCGAGGCATTCTCCTGATTTCGGCGTACCATTGCAACCCATTCCGTAGCATTTACTTGTTATGTTGCAATCGTTTATGATGCCCGCGCTGCGTCGGCTTGCTGATATGAGCAAAGCCTTGTATGCGTATTACTTAACGACGCTGTCTTGCATCGGGCGGCGTTGCTTCGTTTTGGGAATATTGACTGTACTATCGTTGCAAATACACGTAACCGCACAACGAGCGCAGTGGCGTGCGGCACGTAATTGTGTTGAACTAAACTCTTCCGCCGACGATTTCGCTCCCGTATTATACGGCGGCTCTCATTTATTTTTTAATTCCGAAAGAAGTAGCCGTTCGCTGTTCTATTTGTCACTTATATTGCCCGACGGCTATTTCGATGCGCCGAAATCTGCGGACGAACCGCTTAATCCTACGCATGGAGGCCGTTCATATTTGACTTTTTCTCCTTCGGGCGGCGCATTGCTGTCGTCTTTTCGTAAGGCAAACGGACGGTCGTACCTGAATATCGCGGCTACGGATACGACGGGCGGCTTGTGGAGCGCACCTAAATTTCTGCCGGAATTTTTATCCGACGATTTTAACGCCCAACCCGCTGTTTCGCCCGACGGTTCTATGTTGGCTTTCTCATCTGACCGTTCCGGCGGAGCGGGCGGTGCAGATTTATGGTTCTCCTATCGTATGCCGTCCGGTTCATGGGGCACGCCCGTGCATGGCGGCGATATAATTAATTCGCCCGGACATGAAATAACTCCTTTTTTTGCATCCGACGATACTCTGTATTTCGCCTCTGACGGCTTCGGAGGCGAGGGCGGATTTGAGGTGTTTATGACTACGCTTGATAAAGGTTCATGGTCGCCACCCGAACCTCTTGCCGAAATAAATACCGAATACGATGAATCCGATTTTACGCAAATACGCTCGGATGCCGCTCTGTTTTGTTCTAATCGCCCTGGCGGACAAGGCGGTTTGGACATTTTCTTTGCAACGCGAGGGACAGAGGCGTTCGCCGTAGTGCCGCCCGTAGAAGCCGAGCTTGCCGTGCAAACATTCTCGGCATCTGTTCGCTCGCGTGTGTCGGCTGAACCTATAATGACTTTTGCATTGTTCGCCAAAAATTCTGCTGAATTTGTTCCGAAGGCAGACAGTAATATATTGCGTTCGTTGCAGACCATATCCCGACGTATGAACGATAACATTGCCGCTTCACTTACTTTAACCGGTTGGACAGATAAATCGGCACCGCAGGAAACGCTGGAACTAGCCGCAAAGCGCGCCGAAAATATACGCTCGTTTTTTATACGTAACGGTATAGAAAAGAATAGGATTATCGTGCGTGCTGCCGAACACCCCGTCGGTGAAAGCGGCGGCGATTTGCTTTATCGGGTTGATTTCGGTACGTCCGACGCGGAACTTTTCAAAAATATGCCGCCGTCGACAGATAGCTATGCAATCTTTGAACCGGCCGCACTCGAATGTATTGCCGATGCTCGGCCGCGCAGTTCAATAAAATCATGGACTTGTATTGCCGCCGGTGATACTCTGGCAACCGGCCGCGACATTCCGCATAAATTCTCCGTAAAAACTTCGCGGGCAGCAAGAAAAGCCGCCGATACTATATTGCTTACTTTTTCGGTGACAGATACTTTGGGGCGGGAGTTCCGAAGTACAAGCGCGATACCGCTGGCCCGAATTACTACAAGCGACGGCAACCGGCCTACGGCAGATGCAATTATTGCCGCAACCGACCCGCTTCGCGCACTTGAAGCGGCCGAACCGATACTTGTAGCCGCCGACCGTCGTATAACGTTATATGCGGGGCGTGCATTACGTACGCCCGATGCGGCCGATTTGGCATGCGACCTTATCCGCCGCAGATACGGTTCTTCGCGGGCAGAAATTCGGCGGGTGGATAAATTTGCCGAAATATTACCGAAAAATTTACGGACTTTTTCGAAATTCCTGCTCTTAATCGAAAGTAAATCCGCAGTTGAAAAGTAGATTCTGAATGTATTTAGGGCAACACGGGCCTTTTTCGCTTCCGTTCATTCCACGATACGTAAATACTCCGAAAACAGAAGCCGGATTTTGCTGTTGCAACTTAATTTATTGAAATTGCTTCCACTTGATTTTGCGATAGTTATATCGCTGATTCCTTAATTGTATCAATGCATTTTTTTGAACTGCAGACCACCGACGGCGCGGCTCGTGCCGGTATTGTTTCGACAGACCATGGCGATATTTTAACACCCGTTTTTATGCCTGTGGGAACGCAGGGTGCGGTTAAGGCGGTAGAGCACCGAGAATTGCTCGAAGCCGGCGCACAAATTATTTTGGGCAATACCTATCATTTATATCTTCGTCCGGGCGAGGAAGTTCTGTCGCATTTCGGCGGCCATCACCGATTTATTAATTGGCAAAAACCTATACTGACCGATAGCGGTGGTTTCCAAGTATTCAGTCTGAAAGAATTGCGCCGAATAACCGAGCAGGGAGTCGAATTTCGCTCGCATATTGACGGTTCCAAGCATTTTTTTACGCCGGAAAGCGTCATTGAAACGCAACGTATTATAGGTTCGGACATACTTATGCCGTTAGATGAATGTGCACCGTTCCCGTCGGAGTATTCCTATGCCAAGAAATCTATGGAAATGACCGTTCGCTGGGCGGAACGGAACAAATCCGCTTTTGATAATAGTTTGCCGCGCTACGGGCATAAGCAACGTTTATTCGCAATCGGTCAGGGCGGTATCTATCCGGATTTGCGTATGCAGTGCATAGAACAACTTGTTGAAATGGATTTTTCGGGATATGCAATAGGCGGCCTTGCCGTTGGCGAAGATGCAGAAACGATGTACGATATAGCAGGCCGCTCGGCAGAGGCATTGCCGGCCGATAAGCCGCGTTACCTTATGGGCGTTGGAACGCCGGAAAATTTATTGACTGCCATAGGCTTGGGAATAGATATGTTCGACTGTGTTATGCCTACGCGCAATGCCCGTAACGGAACTATATTCACTACTCGCGGAAAAATAAATATTCGCAATCGCCGCAATCGTTTGAGCGATGAACCTATTGATGCCGGACTCGATAATTATGCCAGCCAAAATTTCTCGCTCGGATATTTGCGGCATTTGTTTATAGCGGGTGAGCTGACGGGCTTGCAGCTCGCTTCGTTGCAAAACGTGACGTTCTATCAACAATTGATGCGAACTGCCCGCGAAAAAATACTTTCGGGCGAATACCGTCAATGGGCGCGGAATTTTTTGGACGACTTTAATCGTATGACAAAAGAACGCGCCGGCAAAGAACAATTAAAAAAATGAAGATTACAATCGGAAAATACCGTAAAACTTAATAATTCAACATTGAAAACCAACAAATCAACGCAACATTATGCTACTTGAAACTGCATTTGCGCAAGCACCCGGAGCGTCCGGTCAGGACCCGACAACTTCGTTGCTGATGAATGTTCTGCCTTTCGTTTTGATTATAGGCGTTTTTTATTTCTTGATGATTCGCCCGCAACAAAAAAGGCAAAAAGAAACGAAAAAAATGCTTGATGCCATGAAAAAAGGCGATAAAGTTCTTACTTCATCTGGGATTCACGGAACAATTTCGGAAATACAGGACAATATCGTTGTTCTGCAAGTTGCCGAAAATACGCGCATTCGTTTCGAGAAAGTGGCTGTCACCAACGTTCTCAAAGACTAAAAGACAGAAAATATGACTCAATTCGACGATATAGCGAAAGCTGTTGCCGTGATTGCCGCCGGTGGAATGGCGGTAGTATTGGACGACGAAGACCGCGAGAATGAAGGCGACCTGATTTGTTCGGCACAGTTTTGCGACGAAGAGCAAGTGAATTTTCTGTCAAGATATGCCTGCGGATTGATTTGTACGCCGCTTACTGCGGAGCGTGCGGCCGAACTGAAACTTACGGATATGGTGCAGAACAATACGGCTTTGCATGGCACTAAATTCACGGTTTCGATTGATTATGTGCATGGCACGACAACCGGGATTTCGGCGAGCGACCGCAGTGCAACAATTCGTGCTTTGGCATTGCCGGAGGTCGCGCCGGACGATTTCGGCCGGCCCGGGCATATTTTTCCGCTTATAGCGGCCGAAGGCGGTGTATTGCGCCGTGCCGGCCACACCGAAGCGGCGGTTGACCTGATGAAACTTGCCGGACTTACGCCTGTCGGAGTACTTTGCGAAATACTCAACGAAGACGGAACAATGGCGAGAACGCCGGAATTAATGGAGTTTGCGCGTAGGCACAACTTTCCGATTATCACCGTAAAAGACCTGATTGCATACCGTCTGCGCTTCGACCGTTTGACTGAATGTATTGCAGAAGCCGAATTGCCGGCAGAATCCGGAGAATTTACGATTAAGGTTTTTCGGAATAATCTTGACGGCTTGGAGCACGCGGCATTGATAAAGGGAACGTGGGAAAAGGACGAGCCTATTCTGACACGTGTTCATTCCGAATGTATGACCGGCGATATTTTTCACTCTTTGCGTTGCGACTGCGGCAAACAGCTCGACGCGGCAATGCGGCTTATCGAACAAGAAGGCAAAGGAGTGCTGCTCTATATGCGCCAAGAAGGGCGCGGCATAGGATTGGGGAATAAAATCAGGGCATATAAATTACAAGAGTCCGGGCTTGATACCGTACAGGCAAATGAAGCATTAGGCTTTAAGCCCGACCCGCGTGATTATGGCGTTGGCGCTCAAATTCTGGCTGCTCTCGGCGTAAGCAAAATGCGCTTAATGACCAATAATCCCCAAAAGCGCGTAGGGCTTGAAAGCTACGGATTAACCGTAATGGAACGCGTACCGCTCGAAGTTAAGCCGAACGATAAGAATATTTCGTATCTGCAGACTAAAAAGTCTAAAATGGGACATTTACTAAGTCATTTGTAAACTCTTTTTTATAAATACTTGGAAAATTGGCCGTAAAGGCCTAAATTCGCATAAAATTCGGCGGACAACCGCCGTAAAATGCGAAAAATTATCATGCAAAGCCGTTAGCGACTAATGGCTTTGTTTTTTTATTTTCTTGTACTCACGGAGAAACGACATGTCGGCTCCAGTCTATCTGACAAAAGAAGGTTTGAACAAACTTGAAGACGAGCTACGCCATCTGAAAACGAAAGGGCGTGCCGAAATAGCTGAAAAAATAGCTTATGCGCGCTCGCATGGCGATCTTTCGGAAAATGCCGATTACGATGCAGCTAAGCATGAGCAGGAACTTCTCGAAATGAGAATTTCGAAAATAGAAAGTACTCTCAACAGAACGCAAGTGATTGACCCGAAGGAATTTCCGGAAGGTAAAGTGTATATTTTGTCGAATGTTAAATTACGCAATAAAAAGAATAATTCGGAAATTACTTACACGCTTGTCAGCGAAGAGGAAGCCGATTTTATGAGTGCCAAGCTCGCCGTTAATTCACCATTGGGCAAAGCATTGCTTGGTAAGGCGACAGGTGAAACCGTTTCGGCTAAAGTTCCGGCCGGAATTATCGAGTATGAGATATTGGATATCTGGAAGTAAAATACTCTGTAAATAATACAAAAGAAGCCGGAATTTCCGGCTTCTTTTGTATTTAACCCAAATAATACGTATCGGACTAATTTTCTGTATTGCAATATCCTTTTACGGATATTACAGGCATTTCTTTGTCGTCCGTTGTTAAAATAACGGCCGCGTTTAATGTTCCTTTCTCTCGCGGTATAACAAATGCCTCGATTTCCGCAGATTTTCCGGGTAATATTTTTACAGGTTTTTTCAAAGATACATTTATATTTACAGACCGTCCGGTACTTACGGTTATCGTATGTTGGGCGGTATTGGTCAGTGTGATTTTAATCACAGATTTTTGGCCCGTTTTAAGCTGATTCAGTACGAATATTCTCGGATTAACTTCAAGCGGAGAGTACACTTGCGCTTTAACGGAAAGCGTTGTATGCGGATTTGTCGGGTCATTGCTCGGAATAATTACAGTTTTGACGATTTCGCCGGATTTTCCGGAAATATCCAGCGTAACCGTGAGCATTGCGGACTCATTCGGCATTAGTATATTTTTATCCGGTTGCGCCGCCGTGCAACCGCACGAGGTAGTAGGTTTATCAATAATTAATTTTTCTGTTCCAACGTTTTTAATTTCTATTTGCGTCGTCAGCTTTGTTTGCTCGGCCGTTACTTTTCCCCAATTATACTCATCGCCGTTTATTAATTTGAGAGATGGCTGTGCCGCGGCCGTAAATATACAGCAAGCGGATATAATCATTATTGTTACAACTGCGAATTTCGGGTTTTGCGTCATTTGTGTAATATTTGTGAATATATGTTTCGGTGTGTGTATGGCTACATTCCGAGCCGTCGCGATATTTCGCATACGGCAGCGTCGGATTCTTCGCGTATCGAGCCGTATTTTTCCGTAGTTCCCTGCGCCGCCACCTGCGTTAAAGCACTTTCTATATTTTCCATTAAGCGTAATTCCTGCGGACGTAATTTTACATCGGGCAGTTTGCGTATATTTTGCGCTTCAATCAAAAGTTCAATAGATATGCGTCTTTGATGCGATACAAGCTCGAAATCTTGTGCGGAACAATCGGGATTGCAGGATGCCGCACCAAGCAATAATAAATGCGAACGCTCCAAAAAATCAATGTAATCGGTTGTAATGCGATTGTTTGCCTGCGATGTCAGCATTTGCAGGTCGTTTCCGTTCCCAACGTGTTTTATTGTCGCAAATCCTAATCCGAAGCCTATTGCAAGCATGGCTGCGGCACTAAATGCAGAGCCGAAACGGTACGTTCCAATTCTTGCCGGTGCAATAGTTATATGGCGAGCGACATTCACGGCGCGCCGAGCTGCCGCATCTGCCGTTGCGTTAAATTGTGCATCGTGGTCGGGAGCAGGCAAAATCTCGACTAATTGCAGCAATGAATTGTAATCTTCGGCGCAGGCAGAGCAAATTTCTATATGCCGCTCGACGATACATACATCTTCATCGGAGAAATTGCCGCTGACTATGGCGGATATGGCCTCGCGTGCCGTGGGGCAGTCGGTAGCTTGCATGGCTTCGTTTTTTGTTGCACTTATATTTTTGGATATAAAAACGTAATCGTTACCAATCACGGTAGGGCCGCAATAATTCGCGTAATTTTTTTAATGCGCGAAACATAAGTGTTTTTACGGTTCCTTCGCTGATATTCAATAAATCGGCCGTTTCGGCGATTGTAAATTCTTGATAAAAACGAAGTACGAATACGGCTCTCTGTTGAGGCGAAAGTCGGCCCACCGCCTCTTCGATATGCCGTGTCAATATTGTTGCACCCGCTATAACGTCGGGCTTAGGCGTGCTGTCGTCGAGTAAATCTTCGGCTTCGATGTCAGATTGCAACTCGCGCATTGAGTTACGCCTTCTATGGTCTATCCACGAGTTTACCGTAATACGATACAGCCAAGTGGAAAATGCCGCGTCGCCCACAAAATTTGATAAGCCCTTATATGCTTTGATAAAGGCTTCTTGCGCAATATCCTGCGCATCGTCATGCGAGCCGCAAAGGTCGTAACACATAGAATAAATACGCCGTTGCAGAGGTGCAATAAGTTGGGCAAAAGCATCGGTATTGCCGCTTTGCACAGCTGCTATCAGCATTTTTTCGTCATACTGTTTGGACGCCTGACTCATGAAGCGGTTTGGATTCGAAACAAAAGAGACGACATTCCGCTTGCCCGCTTGTGTAACGTGTTAGACGGTTGCGGACGGTGTGAAGTTGACACGGCGGGCGAGCGTTTATTTTGCTTTTAATTCGGCTGTTGCACGTGCTATCGCCGCGGCGAGAACTTCGTCGAGTGTTTGATTGCGAAAGCGGGCGGCTGCCGCGTGAAAATGACCTCCGCCGTTAAAATGTTTGGCAATATTTACTGCCGAAACATCACCTTTCGAGCGTAAAGATACTTTTACTATATCATCAAATTCAGTAAATGTCATTCCTATTTTTACGCCGCCGATTGACAATGTATTCTGCACAAAACCTTCGGTATCATCAAGATAGCCGCCCAACTCTACAAAATCCTTTTTGCGTATAGTCATAACGCATATTTGCCCTTCTGCGAAAATTTCCATTTCGGCGAGTGCCCGACCTAACATTCGCATCCTAATAAGCGAACTTGTATTATAGACGCAATCGTAAATTTTCACGGGGTCTGCGCCGTACTCGATAAGACTTGCCGTAAGTCTGTGCAATTCGGCATCTGTACGCGAAAATCGGAAATTACCGGAATCGGTCATAATTCCCGTGTATAGAGCCGAAGCGGTTGCATCGGAAATCCGGTAGCCGCCGGCAATTAATAATCGGGTAATCATTTCGCAAACCGACGAAGCGTCTGCATCAATTCCGTAAATATCTGCAAAATCTTGAGGTTCTTGATGATGGTCTATAACGATTTTAATGCCTTGTGCGGCTTCTATTGCCTCGCCTACGCTTTCGAGCCTCGGGATATTATTTACGTCGAGTATGCAAATTATATCGGCGGAAGTGATAAGCGAAAAATCGTTTTTCGGGTGAAATACGCGAATATGTTCCGCACCCGATAAGAATTGCAGATTGGCCGGAGTCGGGCTGTGGTTTATCACCGTTACGTTTTTTCCGCATTCGTGCAGTGCGTTCCAAAGCCCCAGTGTCGAGCCGATAGCGTCGCCGTCGGGGTTGATATGCGTTGTGATAACTATATTGTTTGCAACGCCCAAAGCACCGAGTATATCCGATATTTTATCGTTAAAAGAATATTCGCTTATTGCGGGCATATAAATTCCGCAAATGTTTGAGCTACATATTTAATTTGCTCCGGCGATAATTCCGGGTAAATCGGCAGAGCCAATGTTGTTGCAGCCGCTTCGTTTGCCATAGGAAAATCGGCATCTTTGGCATCTAAATACGCAAAACATTCTTGTCGGTGAAACGGTGCCGGATAATATACCTGCGAGCCTATTCCGCGTGAGGCGAGAAAATCGCGCAATTCGTCGCGTTGTTGAACGCGGACGATATATTGATTGTAAATATGGTAATTCTTAACTCCCGAACTGCGCCACGATGCAAGCGGCAGCAGAACCGGATTCTTTTCATCGAACTTTGCAATACCCTTGCCTTCTGAAAGCCCGCAATCCATGAACGCTTGTGCGTAAAGGTCGGCATTGCGGCGCCGCGCTTCGTGCCATGTTTCAAGGTGTGGTAATTTCACGTTAAGAACGGCGGCTTGAATTGCATCAATGCGGAAATTACCGCCTACGAATTTATGATAGTAACGTTGCTCGGCACCATGCTCGCGCATTTGCCGCAAACGCACGGCAAGTTCTTCGTCGTTTGTAACTACCAATCCGGCATCGCCGAAAGCGCCAAGATTTTTTGTCGGATAGAACGAATAGCAACCCATAAGCCCCATCGAACCTGCAATACGTCCGTCGTGATATTGTGCGCCGATAGATTGCGCCGCATCTTCTATTACCGGAATATTATGGTGTGCGGCAACTTCGAGAACAGGCCTCATATCGGCAGTTTGTCCGTAAAGATGAACGGGAATTATCGCTTTTACCTGCGGTGTAATAGCTCGTTCTATATGCTCGGCGGTAATATTCCACGTTATCGGGTCAATATCGGTCAAGACAGGTTTTGCACCGAGCCGCGCAACAGTTCCGGCTGTAGCAAAAAACGAATAAGTAGGCATAACAACTTCGTCGCCAGGGCCGATATTCAACGCCGTAAGTGCCATAAGCAGGGCATCTGTACCGCTTGAAACGCCTATTGCAAAACGGCTGCCGCAGTATTCGGCCAAAGCATTTTCAAGGTCTTGAACTTCTTCCCCAAGAATAAGTTGCTGTGATTCGGCAATGTGTAAAATGGCGGCTTCGGCTTCGCGTTTGATTGTGCTGTATTGTGCGCGTAAATCTAAAAGAGGAACGTTCATCGAGTGGCTGATATGTTGGAAATCTATCGGCGAAATTACAAAACTATGAGCTAAGGACAATAAAAGGCGCAGGTAGCGGCAGAAGTATAAAATGATTATCATAAAACGCTGTATTGATTGCCTGCTTAGCCGTTATTGCAATGCGTAAGCCGTGAAATATCATTACAACGGGCTGTAAACTTGTATAACTCTCTTATTTTCGAGATAAAATCGGCCGAAGCGACATAAAATACGTAAATCAGGCAATTTTATATCGGCTTTATTCGTCATAGCAAAGCGCGGCCGTTAAAACGCGCACCGAGCGTTAAGCGTTATGTTATATACTGAAAAATGCGCTTTCGTCGGAATACTTTTTTGATATATCGCAACGGGGAATTTAATAGCTATGGGCGACGCAAATAATAGCGAAACGCAAAAAAAACAACCGCAACCGCCGCGCAATAATCTTGGCGGAGGCGATTCCACTATGAACAAAGTATTGCGTTCCATTATGATATGGGGAACTCTCTTTGTTGTGTTCATCATAGCGTGGATGTATCTGCACGGGCGGCAAACGCAATGGTGGTCCGTTTCGTATTCAGAATATATGAATTTCCTTAATGAAGGAAAAATAACAGAGGCCGTCATTAAAAAATCGCAACTTAACGATTACGAATTTAACGGTACTCTCAGGTCGCCCGAAACAGTTATGCGCGACGGACGCGAGGTGAAAATTCAGTATTTCACTACCAAACTCGGCGTTCTTGACAGCCGCACGGAAGAAGCCTGGGCAACAAAAGGCATCCGTTGGAAATACGAAGAAGGCGATTCCGGCTGGTGGAGCCTGTTGTTCTCATTTCTACCGTGGATAGGATTGCTTGCTATCAGTATTCTGATTATGCGGAAAATGCAGGGCGGAGGCTCTACAAAAGGGATATTCTCTTTCGGCAAAGCACGGGTTAAATTAACTACCGACCATTCGGGCAATCGCATTACGTTCAACGATGTTGCCGGAGCGGACGAGGCAAAGTATGAATTGCAGGAAATAATAGAATTCCTAAGTGATCCAACGAAATTTCAACGGCTTGGCGGAAAAATACCAAAGGGAGTGCTGTTGCTCGGCCCGCCGGGAACAGGCAAAACTTTATTGGCACGTGCCGTAGCCGGTGAAGCAAATGTGCCGTTCTTCTCAATTTCAGGCGCCGATTTTGTCGAAATGTTCGTAGGTGTGGGTGCAAGCCGTGTGCGCGACCTTTTCGAACAAGCAAAGAAAAATGCGCCTTGCCTTGTGTTTATAGATGAAATTGATGCGGTTGGCCGGCACCGCGGCGCAGGTTTGGGCGGAGGACATGACGAGCGTGAGCAAACGCTGAACCAACTGCTTGTGGAAATGGACGGATTCGAGCAAAACGCCGGAATTATTATAATTGCCGCTACAAATCGCCCCGATGTACTTGACCCCGCATTATTGCGCCCCGGCCGCTTTGACCGCCAAGTAGTGGTTGACCGACCCGACGTAAAAGGGCGTGAGGGGATATTGAAAGTTCATACGCGCAATATTCCGATTGCTCCCGATGTTGACCTTGCTGTTTTGGCGCGCGGAACACCCGGTTTGTCGGGTGCGGACTTGGCAAACCTTGCCAATGAAGCCGCTTTATTCGCTGCAAGACGCAACAGCAATTTTGTTACGATGGACGATTTCGAGAATGCCAAAGATAAAATCTTGATGGGCGTTGAGCGCAAAAGCATGGTTATCTCCGAAAAAGAAAAAGAGATTACCGCTTATCACGAGATGGGGCATGCTCTTGCAGGCAAATTATTGCCGTATAGCGACCCTGTTCATAAAGTAACTATAATCCCTCGCGGACGTGCCTTGGGAGTAACCTCTTATTTGCCGACCGAGGACCAGCATACGTATTCAAAAGAGTATATTGACGCGAAAATAGTAACTCTTTTAGCCGGACGCGCCGCCGAACAAATTGTATTCGACCAGCTGACTACAGGAGCGGGCAATGATTTGGAACGCGCCAGCAGTCTGGCGCGTAAAATGGTCTGTGAATGGGGCATGAGTGATGTTATCGGACCGGTTACATTTGCAAATCGCCATGACGAAGTATTCCTTGGTCGTGAAATTTCGCAACCGCGTGACCATAGCGAAGAAACTGCCCGCGTTATTGACGGTGAAGTACGGCGCATACTGACCGAGGCTATGGAAAAAGCATATAATCTGCTGAAAAATAATATAGAATTACTGCATAAAACCGCACGTGTTCTGCTTGAACGTGAGATTTTGGACGGCGAAGACCTTGAAAAACTAATTAAAGGCGAGGAATTGCCGCCTATAATTGATAGGCGTAAACCGGGCAAAGGGCTGGCATTTGCAGGATAAACAAACCTAAATACAATAAAGTAGATGAAAAGCGGAATGGTAGATTCGTTCCGCTTTTTTCTATTTGAGGCAGTCTTGTATTTTAACGCTTACAGATTTCTATCTAAAGAAAAAGCCAACTTACCGTTAATGGCAAATTGGCTTTTTGGAAGTGATCCCAACGGGATTCGAACCCGTACTGCCACCTTGAAAGGGTGGTGACCTAACCGTTAGTCGATGGGACCGAACGCAAATAAGAGAACGCAAAAATACGACGAAAAATTGAAACTGCAAAGAAATTTCTCTCATTCTGCGTAAATTTGCCGTATAAAGTAACCTGAAAGTAGTCTGTTACGCAAATTGCGGCTTGTTAATTAGGAGTACCGTCGCAAAATAGTTTCCGGCTTATTTTACAGGTTAGATGTTGTACATTTCTGCTCTTTTCATTTGGCAAGTATGTTTTTATGATACCTTCGCCTTATTCAAACAACGGTTTACCGCTTACTCTCGGCATACTCGGCGGCGGACAATTAGCCAAAATGCTTGCGCAATCGGCTTATCGCATGGGGTTGCGTGTTGCAGTAATCGAGCATGGAGCAAATTCGCCGGCCGGTATGCTTACGCATCTTGAATTTTCCGATGGCTGGACAAATCCGGACGCATTGCAAAAATTTATCGCGGCAAGCGATATAATTACTCTCGAAAATGAGTTTATAGACATTGCAATTCTTGAAGCGGTAGCCGAGAAACGTGCTGTATTTCCAATGCCGGCAACTGTAAAACTCGTACAAGATAAACTAACGCAAAAAGAAACTTTCGCAGCTGCCGGAATACCGGTTACTCCGTTTTCAGTGCTTGCGTCGCCGTCAGATGCTGTTAAATTCGGCGAAAAGCACGGATTCCCGTTTATTATCAAAACTAGAACACTCGGCTACGACGGCTACGGCAATGCTACCGTACAGAATGCCGAAGATTGCTCCAAGGCATTTCTTAGATTTGTCAAGGGTGGAGTGCCGCGCAAACTTATGGGCGAAAAATTTGCACGTTTTACCAAAGAATTGGCCGTTATGGTTGCTCGAAATCGTCGCGGTGAAACGGCGGTGTACCCGTGCGTAGAAACTGTTCAGGAACGTCATGTATGCCGTATGGTTTTGTCGCCGGCACCCGTCGACGGCGCACTGCGGCGACGGGCGCAAGATATTGCGCTTGCTTGCGTAGAGGCGATTGGCGGTGTAGGTATATTCGGCGTGGAAATGTTTCTTACGGAAGACGGCGAAATATTGTTCAATGAAATTGCACCCCGCCCACATAATTCAGGTCATTATACTATAGAGGCTTGCCATTGTTCGCAATTTGAAAATGCAGTCCGTGCTGTTTGCAATTTGCCGCTCGGCTCGCCGGAAATGACTGTGCCGGCCGCTGCTATGATTAACCTGCTCGGTGAAAGACGCGGCGCGGGTACGCCCGACAGTGTTACGGATATGTTGCGTTTTTCAAAAGCTTCTCTGCATCTGTACGGCAAGAGCGAAGCGCGTCCGGGACGTAAAATGGGGCATATAACCGTGGCGGGAAACAGCCTCGATGAAGTGCGGAAAGAAGCCGAAGAATCTGCGGAAGCGTTGATTTGGTAACTATCTGCTACTAAATTTAATATCGAAAACCAGAGCAAAACGGCGGCGTTAAGAAAATCAGGCATGCCGTTTTTTATTTTTTGAAAGGCCGGTAAATTTCTAAAATTAATTTTGCGGTAAGTCTGGTTCTGCAAGATAGTTGACAAATGCAAAACCGTTCACGAAAACCTCTGATGAAAATAAAAGTTGTTAATAATTGCTTGCAAAATGCGTTGGCTAATATCGCCCGTAAATACTCATTCCCCCTCCGTAATATTGCTGCTTTAAATGCTCATAAACTAAGTTGGTTTTTAAGTCAATGTCGTCTGTTTGATAAGTCGGGTAGGGCAAGGTTTCAAATAATGTCTTGCTTACTGTATTGAAAACGGCTGCTGCTGTTACCGATTTGTCCGACCATTGCTCAACTTTCAATTTGTCCTTTTTCAGTTCTTTAAGTAGTTCAATGGATATTTTCTTGATTTCGTTTTTCTCTTTTTCCTCTAATTTTTTACCGTGTCTAAGGATGTCGAAAATAGCTTTTTGCTCGTCTGTCAATCCTTCTCGTTTGGTGTCGGCTTCTTCTTCTGAATAGGAGTTTACGAGTTCTATCAATTTTCTGAATGTCTCTTTGATTACAACTTCGTCTTTTCCTCTGTTGTATTCTTCAATGATTTCCTGATAGCGTTTGTAATAGTCAACCGTTAATGGGTTGCGTTCTACCATTCGTTTCAGCTGCTTTTCTACTTTATCTTTGAGTGACTGAACGGCTGCATTTTTGTTTTTGGTTTTCAAAAAGTATTGTTCCAATAAGTCAAAATCCAAACCGCTTAGGTCAATGATTTTTCCTTCGTTGTGGTCGGGCTCTGCAACCATATTTTCTATGGATTCGTCCACCACATTTTGGATTTTACGCATAATGTCAGCCACGTCTGCGCTTTCAATATTGTCTTCAATGGCGGTGTAGATGACATCAATGGCGTTCTTCCTTGGTGCATATTGGTTTAATACTTTGTCGGGTTGAAGGGCTTTGTATTTCTTGAAAACTTCTCTCGCCAATACTTGAAATTTGCGTTTGGTTTCATCATTGGTATAAACAGCATTTACACCTTTTTCCATGGCAGCCAATTTGTGCAAGCCATCAGCATTAATAAGTTCCTGCAAATCAAAATTTACTTCATCTTGCAAAAAAGTTTCAGTTGCTTCTAATGCTTCCTCTAACTGCTTGATGAGTTCTTCTTTTGGTTTTACTGGTGGTTCTGGTTTCTCTCCACCACCGCCTTCGTCACCGCCTGAGCCATAAATTGCCAAAGCATCCAACAAGGCAGTATATGTTTCTATGTAATCCACTATCAAACCGTTGTTTTTGCCTTCGCTGATTCGGTTGGCTCTTGCTATGGCTTGCATCAACGTATGAGATTTTAAAGGTTTGTCTAAATACAAAGTAGAAAGAGTAGGAACATCAAAACCTGTAATCCACATTGCACAAACAATGACAAAACGGAAAGGGTCATCTTCATCCTTAAACCTTGTTTCAAGGTCTTGGGTGTTCATTTTCTCCCGATGTGGCTCAATGTCCAAATCCCATTTCTGAAATTTTTGTATTTCGTTTTGCTCAGAACTGACCACCACACAAATCTCTGTTTCCTTTATCCATTGCAATTCACGGCTTTTTTCCAATAACTCCTGGTCGCCATATTTTCCTTTGGAAACTTCCTTTTCTAATTGCTCTACATACTTTTTCCAGTGTTCTGTAATCAGGTCATACATTTTTACGGCAGTGAGTTTATCCAATGCAATAAACATTCCTTTGCCTTTGTAGCCTCTATTGCAGAAATGCCAAACTGCATCCTTGGCAATAGCATCTAATCGTTTTTTTGCTGTAAGTATTGGGTATTCTCTTGCAAAAAGCTGTTCAACTCGGCTGCGTTGGTCGCTGTCTAAATCCTCTGTTTCGGCATCTATAACGGCTCGGATTTGCTCATTGATTTTCGGATTTTTCAATCCTAAATATTCTCCTCTGTTTTCATAGTAAAGTGGAACCGTTGCACCATCATCCACACTTCGTTTAAAATCGTATCGCGAAACATAATCGCCAAAAATTCGCTTGGTAATTTCATCGTCTTTGAATAGTGGTGTTCCTGTAAAACCAATGAATGAAGCGTTTGGCAAAGCGTTACGCAAGTTCATTGCTAAATTTCCGCCCTGTGTTCGGTGTGCTTCATCAGAAATGACAATGATATTATCCCGCTTGGTTATTTCTTCTTCAAAATTGAATTTGTGAATGAGTGTAAACAAATAACGGTGTTCTGAACTGAGCAATTCTCTTAAATGCTTTCCGCTGTTGGCTTTCAATGAATCTTTTGCTCCTGCCTTTACTTGTGGCACTGCACCCACACCGCTGAAAGTGC
>JAANMT010001327.1_pt1 | contig 24593 bp, 13 predicted proteins | sample 7279711 | NCBI WGS metagenome assembly JAANMT01 (sample SAMN14094538, study PRJNA606508) | bioreactor metagenome | isolation source: A lab-scale SPAN reactor treating ammonium-rich wastewater day 1 | place: Ireland: Galway | collected 2017-01-16 | reverse complement strand
AAATCGATATTCGACGGATAAGGATTAGCAATAAGATTATATCCGTTGCCGCTGAGTTTTAAAGGAAAGCTGAAAATACCGTTATTCGGAACTCCTTTAAAGATACCGTTAAAGGTCTGATAAGTAAGATTATCGGCAGGGAATGTATTCGGTGACCGGATCGCGTACCCCATCCCGGGTACGAAATTAGTCGCGGGATCCGCCGGTGTAAACCTATCATCTGCTTCGTTATAAACATAAAAACGGTTGGTCAAAGTCTTGGGCGAAAATGCTAAAAGATTCTGTGCCGCGACCGGGCTGCCCCAATAGGTGTAGTCCTGTCTTTTCATATAAGCGTCCCGGAGCACAGTGATCGGTCCGGAGTTAACCGCAGTATCGGTTACCTGCATGAGGTTAGCGTCGCTTGCTACCACAAAATTGGCGTCTCCTGCGTTATTGATGATCGCATTTGTCACTGTTAAGGTTTTTCCGGAATTAACATGAAGACTGCCGCCCGGGTTGATGGTAATGTTTTTAGCCAGTCCTTCCGCCCCTGTAGACAGCAATAAAGGTTGCTTAACAATAACACAGTGATTCGAGGTAGGAACAGAATTTCCTGGATTCCACCCCGCCGCATTATTCCAGTTATTCGTTCCCGAATTCCAGATTTTTGAATTATTAACGATACTCACAGATCCTGTTACATTGCATAAATTATCTAAAGTAGCAGTCGCAGTAACATTCCAGTTGTCATACGTTTCAATTTGTGTTTGATCCGGTTTAAAGTAAACGGTAGAAATAGGGCCTCCGTTATAAGGAACCGTACCGCCAGCGTCAGAATAAACACCAATAGGGTTCACACTGTTCCACAGGAAAGAAGGCTGTAGGGGTTCCTCTCCGTAAAGTTCCACATCATCAATCGCTACACCGTCGAACCACCCGTCGGCATAATAACGGATTCTGATTCTCAGATTCTGTTCACCGATATAAGTATTAAGTGAATAGGTCATTTGCTGGAAAGCAGTTGGTGAACCCACATCGGAAGCTATCGTAGCAATACGGGTCCAGTTCTGGTTGTTACTGCTGTTTACAGTGGAAACTTCAACGCTTACAAATTCTGTTGTCGGACTGTTACCATTGGCCTGATATCTCGAGAAGAACATTTTGAACTTCAACGTAAGATTGAGAAGTCCTCGGGAGTCCAATGTAGCGGGAGACAGCAGAGCCTTATCAATAATCTGCCCGGCATTCACATCAGATGTTGCCATCACAAATTTATTTTTACCAAAACCGGACGAAATCGCCGGATACCAGGTTAAATAATCAGGCAAGGCAGGAACATACACACTCGTCCTGTTCTGCCAGTTAACTTTTCCATTGATGGCCGGAGTATTCACCGTATTATTTTGATTCGTAAATACTCCTATAGTCCCGTCCTCAAAACTTTGGATTGGAATAAGATGTTTAATCTGGTTTCCACCCGTCGCCGAAACAGCAACAACTCCGGTATCACCACAAATTTCCAGCGCTGAAGGGGTGAAGGTAATCTCTGGAGTGAGTTTAATTTCTGCCCGAACAGGAATACGGAACGTGGATTCACAGGTACCGTTAAATGCGGTTACATAATATAGGGTAGTCGCGGTAAGAAGTGGCGTCAGAAAGGTGGTAGAAGTTCCTCCCACCGGTGGTGAAGTGGTATACGACCCTCCCGTAGGAGAAGTATACCATCGGAATTCCGTAACCGCCTCCGAGGAGGTAGCACTCAGCGTTACCCGTTTCCCGCCAGAAATAAAGCACTCGCTTCCTGTACCAATTCCGCTTATTTTTGCAGAACAGTTAGGCAGCACCTTAATCAGGTAATCCTCCGTTTCTCCGTTTACAATGTTTTCGCAGGCATCCCCAAGGATATCGCGAGTAACCCGGATACGCATCCTGTAATTTCCTGGAGTTTGAGTTGGTGGAATTTCAAAACCGAAATTAGCGGTGGCACTATAATAACCTGCCAGATTATAAACTACTTCACTGGCGTCACTGAAGATGCCGTTCTCGTCCCAGTCTACCCACACTTTCCATGTGGCAATAAAAAAATCACTTCCTGTAACCGAAGCGGTAATATTTACCCCTTCACCCTGTGCCTGCTGTGCAACAGAGGCTAGACCTGTATAATCAGAGTATCCTGCACCATTAGTTCCCGCACCGGAATTATTAACCGGAGGATCTGATAAAGTTCCGATAAAAGAAACACTGTTAATATAAACTCCATTAGGATTTTGAATCACAGGACTGCAGTAGGTAGTGGTACCACTCCCAGTCAGTGGCGAAATATTTAAATACAGAGGTCCGCCAGTACAGTAGTTATTCATCGAATAGACGAAAAAATAATAGGTCGTTAAAGGAGTTAATCCCACAGCTGAAAAAGTAGTATTAGCATCGGTATCAATCACGATATTGCTTCCGCCCAGCGCGGTGGAACCAATGGCATACGTCGTCCCGTTCATTGGAGCAGGCGCGATACCGGTAGTATTGGCAATCACAAGATAACTGTTGGGAGCCGGTGATGCGGCAGTAAAACTACCGTTAATGGTAGTTCCGTTCAGCGTTAAAACCAATGAGGTCGGTTGTGCAGTGGGACCATTGCAGGGGGAAGCATCCCCAATGATTAGGGTGTAGTCTTCAACTTCCCCGTCAAATCCTGTCATACAGGGTCCTGATGTGATTTGGTTAAACCGTGACTGTATACGCATTCTCACGTTGCCGCTAACCGCCCCTGTGGGCACTGTAATAGAAACCGGACATAAACTGCTTAGCCCATTGGCAACATTTGCAGCAGTTCCCAGATTGTAATATTCCCCCGCGTCATTGAAGCTTCCGTTCCCGTTCCAGTCGATATAGGCCGATTGGTAATTGGTATAATTCCCTCCTGTACTAACATATACATTCAGAGGATAGGAGAACCCTTTTAAAACCGTGGTACTCAACGCAGTAAAGGACTGATAGGCAGTATTAATACTTGTATTTAAATTATTAATGGTATTAAAATTCACGCCGGTGATTCCGTCCGGGAAAGTACCCCCTGCGGAGGAACAGTATACCAGATTAACCGTCAGTAAAGCTGAGGCAGAGTAAGCCGAAATTCCGCAGGCATTGCTTGCGGCCGCCCTGTAACGGTAACCGTTCATACTGATATTTACACTGGTAATATTCAGCGTGGCAGTCGTGGCATTGCTGTATCCCCCACCATTAGTTACCGTTGACCATGTAGCTCCGGCATCGGTACTCACCTGCCATAGATACGCTGTAGGCCCATTGTTTGCACTAACCGTAAATGAAGCGTTTGCTCCGGCATTGACAGTTGTATTTAGGGGATTGCCGGTGACAGATGTAGGTGTATTGGCAGAACTCAAAGATCCGAAATTGCTGGCGAATGTAATCCCGGCTATAACACCGGTTCCGCCTAAGGCGGCTGGCCTTGTAATATTTCCCGTTGCCGTGGCAGTGAGTCCTCTGATTTGTAGATTGGATATGGTCAGCCTATCAAAAGCATTTGCCCGGTTCCCTTGGTTACTCCTGTAAGTGATCGTTATTGCTGTGGCGGTGACATTTATACTAGCAATAGTAATATCTCCGGTCCCCAGAGGAACAATATTTCCTACTCCGGCATTGAACTGAAAATTAGCAGGTGCATTCAGGACTAAGGTGTAATTGCCATTTTGAGTAGGCATACTAAAATCCGTTGCTGCCCCTTCCGCTATGATAATATCCCCTAAAGAGAAATAATCCGTCGGCAGTTGGCAGGTGTTTACAGTGGCATTTGCAGGCGTAATCGTAACAGCGCCAAAAGCAAAAAAAGGCAGGAAAAGCAGGAAAGTCAAGGCACCTGCTCTTCTCAAAAAGTCAAATTTTATCATGGTAACAGTATTAGTACAGTTAGATACCATGCCGTAGAAACGAAGTGAATTAAGAACTGCAGGAAAGGATCAGGACCATCGAACTCATTCAATGACGGTGACACCGACTGAACAGCAATGATAATACCACACGCCTGAAAGCATGATAAGGTAAAATCACTTAAGATCCGGCGAAGACCGGGGCAGCAAAATTTTCTGAAAGATTGCGGTTCAGTTCAAACCATAGCAGAAGACTTCTGCTTCTTAGAAGAGGTAAGTGTGTTTTCATCATTCGTGTTTTTGTGTTTGTGCCGATTTAACCCTTCAGCACTGGGGTTCGCGAATTGTTACAGCCTGTAAATCAATCGCGCTTCAAATATAAATTAATAATGTTTTTCAAAATACCGTGAAAACACCCTTTTTTACTTTACGGGTTAAAAATTTAAACCAAAAACAATGTTTCGCATAATAAAATACAGTTGACGGGATTGAAAATCAGTTAGTTACAACCTGACATAAATTCATGTTCAGGCAAGAAACTTAATACGGTTTTAAATCAACAGCCGTCGAAAAATACCAAATTGCTGTGATTCATCGGAACGGCTAACTTTAAAAGAGCAGAATCTCTCCGTTTTTTATGGAGCTTAACCGCATAAACATCTGTCCGTATACTCCAGCAGGCGTGTTACGGCATAAAAATACCCCAAACTTTACAGGTTTGGGGTATTTTGTAGTGAGTCAAGCAAGTACTAGAAAACGATTTTCTTACGGACGGTTCCGTGCGGCTGGGTAATCTGCACCACATAGAACCCTTTCTGCAGACTGGCGGTACTGATTACTGCCGTGGTGCTGTTGGGGATCACCCGGTAGACCACACGCCCTGCGCTGTCAATAACTTCAAGAGCAGTAATTTTTTGCGACTTGGATTTGATCACATATTCAGCACCGGCGCGGTAAATTACAGGATCTTCACCAGGTACTTCGTCCGCTCCCAGCACCCCTTCAGTCTCATACATGATCTCAAACCGGTCAGTACTTAAGCCTGCCGCCGCAAAAAATGGATATGGATTCTTATTCAGGTCGGTAAGAGTACCGGTTTCGCGGTCTTTCAGATAAACCGGCTGACCGTTCGCAAAGATTCCTTCCTTTTTACTGATGCTTAGCGTATGAAGCCCGGCTTGGTAATGACTGGTTCCCAGATGCACCCTGTCTGAGACATTCAGCGGATACTGTCTTCCCTGAATGCCGAGGTATTCATCACCGGCTTTGGAAAAGAGCGCGTCCGACCCTAAACTTAGTACCCGTGCATCATAGCCTTCCTCCAGGGCATTCGAAGCGCCATCAATATAGGCTACAAGTGCCGTGGTCACCACCTCCATTGGGGTAGTAAGTTCAAGCCAGTAACGGTCAATACTTTCTGTTTTATCGGCGATGCTTCCTTTGCTGAAGAAAACCCCATCGGTTTCTGAGGTACGGTAAGAATTATTAAATATCAGATTACCCTGTTTTTTTGCCCGGATAATAAAACCCTGTCCAACTTCAATAATTTTTGAAGGATACTTCGGCTTCGCATCCGAACGCCCGAACGTGGCAGGAATCGACCCTGACAGACCTAAGACCGCATAATTGTTTAAAACTCCACCCTGAGGATAATTAGAGCCTTGCATGGCCGGGTTCGGATTCACATTCGTCCAGAAATAAGCGGTTCCTTCGATGAGCGATTCATTATCCTTTACAAGCTGGTCGAAATTGATGTTGGAGGGGTAAGGATTTCCGATCAGATTATAGCCGTTACCAGTAGAAATGCCGGTTTGGCTCTTATATTTTAAGGGAAACTGAATAACGCCGTTATTGGGAACTCCGGTGAATACTCCGTTGAAAATCTGATTTGGCGCTGGGGAACTGTTAGTGCCTGCAGGATACAGATTACTGGCCCGGATCGCGTAGCCTTTCGCCGCACTTTCATACCCCGCGGCGCTGTTGCCGAAGATATTTGTTTTGGGATCAATAACCTCAAAGAAATCGTTGGCCTCGTTATAGGTGTAAAAACGGTTGTCGAGGGTACCGGGCGAAAACTTTTTCAGCTGCTGGCCTTTCACAGGACTTGCCCAGTAGATATAATCGAGGCGTTTAAGATTTCCTTTCCGTTCTACTGTGATATTTCCGGTATTCAACGCATTATCGTTCACCTGTATAAGATTGGCTTCATTTTTTACGGTCAGTAGTGAACCTTCTGCTACAGCGATTTCATTGACCACCGACACCGTGGTTTCCGCTGCCACCGTAAGCGCTGCGTTATCTGTTACCGAAAGCGTACACGCTTCAAAGGGACCATGAATGCCGGTATCATAGTTTCCGGCAATGACCGCTTTGGTATGAATGGACGGAAGTCCCCCGTTCCATGCGCTGCCGTTCCAGGTTACGGTGGCAGCACAGCCATCGGTGTAAATGAGAGACTTGAACCCCTCCACTCTTGGTCCCATCGAGGTTCCGGTTTTATAATCAATGAAGAATTTGTTATAGGTATTGTAGGCGTAAATTCGGATATAAAGGGTCTCACCGGGAAAAAGCAGGGTTCCGGCCGGAAAAACCAAATCTTTGTTCACCCACTTGTCAGTATAGGCTTCATTCTCAATTAAGGTAAAGATCTGATCAGAAAAATCAGCTTTTTTCGAGTATTTCACGCTAACATTTCCGGTCCCGCCTCCGCGGTAAGACAGTTTGAAAGATTTCAGATACGCCTGAGATTCACTGTCGGTATTCACCGCGAGCTGAAGATACTTAGCGGGATCAGCCATACCGTTGAACTCCTGACTGTTCGGCAGTCCGGAAAGAGTAAAGGCTGGGCCGTTGGAGGAAGACGCATTATTGGTTAATGAAAGCTGGATTCCGGCAGGAGTCAATGGAGCGCCTGTAATTCCCTGTACAGAATTTACCGAAGTGTAGTCCGCCCTGTTCCACTGTACCAGTCCTTGACCCGCACCATCTACCACCTGCATAGAGACTCTGGCCCGTCCGGAGCTCCCGGCTCCATTGCTTAACGTGTAATAAAAACTGTCGAACCCGGTATAACCCGGATTTGGAGTATATGTTAGCTGCCCGGTACTGCCACTTACCTTTACCGTACCGTTTTCTGGCTGCTGTACAACCGTAACTGCCGACAGAGGTCCGTAATACAGATAGTCATCATTGGACAGCACATCAACCGCAACCGGAGTGTTCTTTAAAGTTCCGGCACGGTCATCCATCGCCGTAGGTTTCACAGGCTGTTCCAGTGCAACAGTCCCGGTAAGCGAAGGTCCTTCTGTACCGCTCAGGTTATGCTTGAGATGAAAATTGTTATAAGTCCCGTAAACATAGATTCTTAAAAACAGCCGCTGACCGGAATAAACCTGAGTTCCGCCGGGGAAAGCAAGCTGGAAACGAGTATAAGCAGCCGATACAGGAACAGCAGCCTGCAGCGTTTTATAGTTCGCAAAAGTGGCGTCTGTAGAATATCTTACCGTCATCGATGCGCTGCCACCCTGCATTCTGGCATCAAAACTAAATGCAGACATAGTTAGCTTATAGCCCGCGTCGGGTGCGACGCTGACTTCAATATATTTGCCGGCATCCGGAGAAGCCCCCGCCGGCCATCCACCTGCACTGTAAAATACATTGTCGGTCCCCCATTGAACTTCCTGCATGGATCCGCCGCTGCTTCGCTCAATGGGAGAGGCAGAATAATGAGGGCCCGCGGTAGTAGGATTGAAATCAGGCTGATAATATCGCACTAGTATGTTTTGGGACTGAACCGTGAGATAAAACAACATGGTCAGTAAAAAAAATAATTTTTTCGTCATTGCTTTAAGGTATTTTGGTGATAATATATAATTCTCAAAAAAGAGCGCAAATATAAGAATAATTCATAAATTACAAATAGCACCTGAATTGATACCGTCTATCTTATTAATATTTCCTGACAGCAAAGAACTTACAACAATTACCAGCTCAAAAGGCAATCAGTTCTGCCGTGTTCAAAAAATCCCGAAAAAGCACGGTCGAAAGCAACAATTCGAAAAAAAATAAAATAATTAGTTAAATTTTACGATTCACAATGAAATTAACTCAAATGCAAATATTTCATATTCATAATTGAAATTACAGATTGAAGTGATACACATAATTGGAACTTATTAAAATTCTGGAAGAAAAATATCATATATTTGAATTGCCAATCTTTAATGCGCTTAATGAACCGCCACATGACAGACCGCCATATTTTCACCTCATCCACAACGACACTGCTTACCCTCCTGCTCATTTTCTTCGCTTCAGCACTTTCGGCACAGATTGCCCCGGATCGCTCAGCAGTACCCGGCACCAAATCTGGAACCTTGAACGACAGCACTCAAACGATACCGAAAGGAAAGATATTTGTATCAGGAAATGCTTTTATCACCAATCCCCGGTTCATCTCAAACGCAGAGATTATCGTCATAAAGGATTCCGTAGAACAAATGGTAAAAAAGCCCGCAGACGTGAATGCAGGAGCAGGAACAAGAAAGAAGCAGCCAAATTAGCACCCGCCGTCTAACTCAGACACTGAGGTCCCCGGATCCGTGCAGTTACAAAAAAAAAGCCCTTCCCGTATGATGAGCATCCGGAAAGAGCTTTTAAATAATTGCTACTAAAATTCCTGACAAAGATAAAAAAAATAAAGTTAAAAAACCCGCAGCGGTGTGAGATTAAAAGCTTTCTCTTACTGAAGGCAGCTAAAACAGAGTGGTGTCGGAGTTTAATAAACGGACTGTTTTAAATTAATTCGCAAACGGACTTCCTTGATATCACATCCTATATTATAGGTCGTTTTTCACATTCTTTCTTTTTTATTTTCTGGAAACAGCTGATTCAATGCTCCGTACGCATTCACTTTCAGATAAATATTTTATATTTGCATAGATTCAAATACTTTTTATTGATCAGAATATTTACTTACCCATTTTTATGTGCTCAAAATGTACGCTGCTTTAAACAAAGGGGAGTACTGGGGTATGCCATTTTTATTATTATAGATTTTCTTTTAAGCGGACAGCCATCCTGGTCCCCCACAAAACCGTTATTTAAATACCACCGTACGGCATGTCCAAAACGGTGCAATAAAACAGTCCGGGAGAATAATACATGCTCTGCAAAACTCCACCCCATTTTAAAATTTCTTTTACATCCGCTTGCTGCCACCCATCACAGGATTTTTCCTGGGGCGCAGTGCACCGTTAAGCCGCTCATTCCTGACAGGTTATGCAGATCTGCCGTCGGTCGGAGGTACAAGATATCCATATTTTGCTCAGGTATTTTTTTGCCCGCCGCAGTCAACGTCTGCGGAAACGGCATATTAAGATATTTTCACCGACGGGCGCCTGAAGTTTTTGATGGCGTCCCGGACCTGCGGCCAACTTCCGTCCGTCTTGCTTTACATTATTAAATGATTATAAATAAATGCTATAAATGATTAAAAATTTCCACACTTACCAACCACCCCTCCTTTTGAGGATCATACTCCTTACGGTGATGATGCTGAACTCAAACACCCTTTTTGCAGAGGGTTCAAAAGATTTATATCCATCCGGAAAGACAGGGATCCGGGCATACTTACGCAGCAGTCTTACAGTGAACACCAACTGGCCATTTGCCAATCTCGGCACCCACTATGTCTATGCAAATGCCGAAGAAACAATTACCCTGGCTTCAAGTGCACAGGATAGCGGTGCGAATTCTGGAATCAGATTATACGATACCGCGGGAAATCTTTTATTCGAGAATAAAACGGCAAACGGGCTCATATCAACACGGGCGGCAGAACTGGCGGGTCCACAGCTCGTGGGAGGCAGTGTGGCGGGGCGTTATACCCCACTGTATTATAAAGTTCCCACCGGCAAATCCGGGATCTACAGGGTCGAATTTTTGGCCAGAGGCACAGGCGACCCGGGCACATCGGTAAATGCAAATGCGAACTGGACTCAGGAATCCAACGCCGGAATAATGGCCTGGGACATTTCGGTAATCAATACGGCCAATACTTCATTCATTTCCGGCAGGGTATACACCAACGTACTTAACCTGACCAATGGAACATCTAATCCCAACACAACCGGTTTTAACGGCATATTTTATATACGGACAAAAGATGGATATACGTATCGGGTTAATAATAATGGAAATAACGGCCTTTATTTTACATTTATCGTCAATAATAATGGATTTCTTGATACGGCAACCCAACACCCGCTCTATAACAGCGTCGATACCACAACCGCTCTGGGAAATAGAATCCACAGCCCACAGTCGCCGGATACCCCAACCCAGATTACCCACAAAATATTTTATGTCCTCCCTTCCCCGGATCTCCCCGTAAATGCATCCGGCGCTGTACCCGGGGGAAGCACCTGGTTAAAAACCACGGTAGTCCCTGCCAGAGTAAATGGAGTGCGGGTGGTAGGCGTAGAAGGAACCAACAGCTATGTGAGCAATAAGGGAGGTTATATACAGTTCAACGCCGAAACACAGGGAAACTACACCATACTCATCGAGAGCAATACCGTTCCCGCGGCCTTTACAACAAGGATTCTCAGAGGTTCCGCGCCAGCCGGACCCAACAGTATCCTGTGGGATGGAAAAGACGGGTCGGGAAATCCCCTGCCCACAGGAAATGTAGATGCCAGAATTTCCGTGCAACTCCAGGGAGCTGAGGTACATTTTCCTTTCTTCGATATGGAGTACAACCGGTTCGGTACCATTATAGAACTTCTTGATTACACCAATTTGGCTTCGGTAATTGCCGATACAGTCTATTGGAATGATTCTGCCATCACATTTACAGCCAATAATGGCAGTAAACCCAATCCCGTAAACAACAGCCATTTGTCGCCAGCCAACAGTACTGGTGTTTCAAGCAATACAAACGGACACATTTGGGGTGTAGGCGGATCCGGAACAACAGGTCTGTTTGGAGACAATAAATCCATCGACACATGGACGTTTATTAAAGGGGAAATCGCAACAATTAATTCAGTAATAGCAGTGAAAATTGCTGACCTTAAGATTAGCAGTATCACAGCCGATAAAGACATTATTTCACCGGACGGATTACTTACCTTAACAGTTAAGGTGAAAAACGACGGACCGGATAATGTTACTGCCGCCCCTTTTTCTTTTAAATTACCTGCAGGCTTTACTCCACAGGGACTCTCGTTCACTGCCAATGGATGCGGGAGCGAAAACGTTGCTGTTGCGTTTAATCCGGCTACTGAGACCTACGGATCTGCCCTTAACCTGCCCAACGGATGTGAAATAACCTATACATTTACCCTTAAAACCGGAAATAATCTGGCCCCCGGAAACCAAAACTTCATGGCCGCAATATTGCGCCCGAACGACGTTACAGATCCCGACGCTACCAATTCGGATCCCGCAGTTCCACCAACCGATCCCGCTTTTGAGTGTGCCAATAACGGGCTGGGAGGAATATGCAATAACATCAGAACACTCAACGTCTATTATGCAGTAGGAGAAATATGTACCAGACCTGCAGCGCCAACTCCGGTAAATGTCTCCGGTGGAATCCCGGCAACCTATACGGTAGCGTCATCTACATATGGCGCCTACATCGATATTTATACCCTGTCCTCTTCATTTAATGCAAAAGTAAACGGAATCGATATTGCCACACAGGAACTGCAGTTTCAGCTCGCGTCGCGGACGGTAGAGTTTGCCGACGGGTCAGGATACGGAACACATACCCCGGCCATAAGCGCGATGACAGGCACTGTTAACCAGCCACTGATCAGAGTCATCATAAGTCCTACCGGTTATATTTCACTGTATGGAAGTAAAGTTTCCGGAGGGCCGCTCTTTCCCCTAGTGCCCACAGCAGGCAACAGTTTTAACACCGTTACCTGGAACCAGACTTCCTCTAATACAGTTACCGTTTCGCAGGCGCCGGGGGGAACACTGTACCTTACAGGATCACTTTACGGACTTAATGTAACCCCCTGCATTTGCTTTAACCCGGCCTTGAAGAATGGAACGGGTCAGGACACCAGACTCGGAATTTCAACCCTTCAGCGAGCCGGAGCAGGAGACCCGGCAAACTGGCCTATGGTGCGCAAATCAGGGCACCTGGCGCTGGAATCAAATTCAAAAGGTTTCGTCATCACCAGAATGTCCACAATCGAAATCGAAGGGCAGACAACTCCTCCGGTAGCCCCACTGATTGCTAACCCCCAGGAGGGAATGATGGTTCACGACACCACGCAGCAGTGTCTTAAAATATATTCCGATGGCGCATGGAAATGTTTTTCCAAACCCGCCTGTCCTTAAGAAGTCACCGGACGTGCCAGACCACATCATGCCCCAGATTTTAATACCCAATCAAAAAAATAAAACAAAATGATAAAACAAATCTTATTATTCTTTCTCCTTACCCTGAACTACACCGTAAGCTCGCAGATCATCATGGGTAATGCGGCCGGTACAGTTCCCGCAGGACAGAAAACCTCCGTCCTGTTGGAATTTGCGGCTGGACAGAATAAAGGAATAATTCTACCCTACCTCAGAACACTCCCCGCCTCCACGGCGCTTTCGCCCGGAACATTGGCGGTAGATGCGGTAAATCCCACACAGGCAAAAGTAGTGTACTATAACGGTACAGCCTGGATCGACCTCAGCAGCGGCGACAGAGCCGACCTGAGCTCAGAACTGGCAGTACAGCCCACTGCCGTTACGGAAAAGAGCGCAGCCAGAACCATTCTGGGCGCCTCAGAATCATCGGCGGACGGCGTTTTAATTCTGGAGTCAAAAACAAAAGCAATGGTGCTTCCTACAGTCCAGAACACCGATGAAGTGCCCGACCCGGCGCCTGGAATGATGGTCTATATTAACACAGCGGGAGCAAAAAGACTGGCGGTATACAATGGAAACAGCTGGACATTCTGGAAGGCTTCCACCGTAACAGTGCCTACCGTCACCTCATCCACAGGAAGAATCTGGATGGACAGAAACCTCGGGGCAACACGGGTGGCCACAAGCCTTAATGATACTGACGCGTATGGTGATGTTTACCAGTGGGGACGGCGCTCAGACGGACACCAGCTAAGAAACGCAACCACAACCACGCAGCAGAGCAATACCGATACTCCGGCCCACAGCAGCTTTATCATCGGTTCGGCCAGCGATTGGCGAAATCCTCCAAATAATAATTTATGGCAGGGGGTCACAGGCATCAACAACCCCTGTCCGGCAGGCTTCCGCCTTCCTACTGATGCCGAGTGGTCAGCGGAAATAAGCACCTTCAATCCCCCAAATGCATCAGGTGCTTTCGCCTCCCCTCTTAAGCTCGTAATGAACGGATACCGGGAGTACTATAATGGCAGCATATATAATTATGATGATTTTGGGGTCTACTGGACCGCCTCTACATCCGGATCCTACTCCAAATACATCGCTTTAAATTCCTGGGGAATAGACAGTGGCTACTATGCGGAACGTGCATATGGCTTCGCAGTGCGTTGTATCAAAGATTAACCCCAATGAACGCCTGCGCATTGTGCTGAAAAAAAACCTGCCCTCATTTGACCGGGCAGGTTTTTACTTTCAGCGGAGGAATTTACCAATACTGATCTCGGTATTGCCGGTCTCTTTTTACAAAGCAAAGGTCACCCATCATCCCGATTCCCACACCCAGCAACCAACATCCAGCCACCAGCACCCAACACCCAGCATCACACACTCATCACCCAACCTTGTCACTCCAGAGGAGTCTCAAGGCGGCGAAGCCGTAACGGTGCAAAATCTTAACCCGCCATTGCGGGGAATGAAGCAAAGCCGAATGACAAAGCAACTCGGCCAACTAATCCTAATCTCCAAAATAAAACCGCGTCTTCCCCTCCTCTGGAGGGGTGGCCTTTCATCTGCGATGAAAGATTAGGGTGGTTAACACCCGCCAGTAATCCACAAATCGCGGATCACAGGTTCCTTCAGGATCTTCATCCACCCAAACCCACTCCTGCTACTCCTCCCCCAACAACTTAAAAACAGACCTACGTCTTCCCGTAAAAGCATAAAAAAACCTAACGCACGTTAGTCAGCGAATTCCTTCTTAAGAGCACCGTCCCAAAACAAAACTCCAAAACCATGAGATCTCGGAGAACCGATGTAAGAGAATTAAATGTCTTTATATATTGTAAAAACAACAATATGAACACCTGAAAATCTACAACGTTATTACTTCCATATTAATAGTGCTTTTAGTGGTGTAGGTAAAGCAGCTTAAAAAAGATGCACACCAAATCGTCTGGACGAGTGTTACGAGCTGTACAAGAAGGAGGTCAATAAAAACAAAGCATTTAATACACCCCGGGACCTCGACAATTGGTAGCTGCTGTTAAACTTAAATAGCAAGTCTGATAAATTAAGCCCGCGAAAGATTCGCGCATGAGCGAGCGGCATACAGTCGCGAAGCAAACCCAAATTATGGGCTTAGGCAGTTGGAATCACGACGACTTATAATCAGCTGATTGTGTCTTTTGTTTAGAACAAAATTAAATATAAAACTATATATTTGTAATATCAATTTCTCAAAATATAAATGAAATCTTTACAGACTATTGAGAATATTCACAAAATTTTTGACACAAATGGGAGTCACCCAGTATTAGTGACCTGTGATGACCGAAAAGATTGGGTTTGTAAATATGATCAATTTCCTATTTATCTTTTTAATGAATTAGTTGCTGCAGATTTAGCTCGTATCTGGAATATCAGAGTTCCCGAAACATCATTAATAACCGTAAAAGAAGAACATATACCAGAAGATATGTTACCACAGCTACAGAAGATATGGTTTAAAAAGCATTGTTTTGGTTCTTTGTATCATGAGGGAGCAAAAGAAATAGATTTATCACTGTTACCAATGTTCAGAGACCGTTCTTTTAGAATCAAAGTGAAGGATAAAAGTGACTTTTTAAAAATCGCATTATTTGATATTTGGTTAAGTAATGAAGACAGAAATTATAATAATTTCAATTTATTGCTTTCCACAGAACCTGGAAATATTCATTTTTTTTATGCTATAGATCATGTTGCCATTTTTAATTCAAGTAATTTAAAATGGGGAATTGCCGAAATAACCTGTGATGATTCAATTATAAAAACTGATCTGGCCAGGATTTTGTTTTCTAAAAATAACAGAACAAAACTCATAGTTAACGGGTTGGTAGAAAATTTCTATCTTTGCGTTTCAGAATGTAAAGATCAATTACCGCAAATTTTAGCACAGGTACCTGCATCTTGGAACTTAGACATACCACTTCTTCAAAAACAAATGCAAGAAACGATATTTACAGATGAATGGTTAAAAACTTGTGAAAATACCTTTAGAGACTTTATCCAATCTTATATTCTAAATTAAAAGTGAACGCTACATATTCAATATTATACCTTCCTATTAATGCTATACACGACGAAAAGTTAAGCATTGGAATTCTTATGTCTGCTGGCGATAAACATATTTTTAAATTTTCATCCGAGAAACTTCAAGCCATAAAAGGTATTTTAAAAAATGAACGGATGAATATCACAAAGAGTTACTTAAATTCTTTAGAAAAAGATATTAATTTTAATGATGAGTGTAGGCTGTTTAATCAGGATTTATCAGATAATAAAAAGTGGATTAATAAAGAATACATCTCTTATCTTTCAAAATATTCAACAAATATTATTCAGTTTTCAGCTCCAAAAAACATTGATATTCCTTTAAATGAAGAGAATTTCAAATGGTTATTTGAGAAGTACGTATATGAATTTGAAACTGATAAACGTATTGATTTACCAGAACCAATTGATTTTCAATATAAAATTAAATCAAATCTTTATCCTGCAATTGAGAAAAATGTTAATATAGACATTACGATATATCCGGATGATCTGGAAAACCTGTTTATCCCAATTGAGGTTAATTTTCTGGGAGTAAACGGCGTGCCGGTAGCTGGGCAAACATTTGATTTTGACAAGAAACACCACAATTTGGAAAATGATGTTTCCCGCTATGTTTCACTTACCAAAGCCTTAGAGTTAGAAAACGAACGTAATGGCAAATATTATGTAATAGGAAAAGAGCCACATTCTAAAAACCAAAAAAATCATGATATGTGGAAACATATCAGAGATTCTGATTTCCTGGAATTTATTGACATTGAAGAGTATGGAATCATTGAAGATTATATCAAATCCCATGATGTTCAACCATATTTCGAAAAACCCTAATCCAATCACCGCAGAAGCGGTGATTCTTCATTATACTTATTTAGTTTCTTAGATTATAAAATTTTACTACAGGTTATTTTTGATTCTGAAATAAATATTTGGTCAGGAAACTCGGGAAACGGCCTAATGTCATCTGAAGAGAGAATATTTATAAAAATAATCCCGAGGGATATGAACAAGAATATCCTGATCATTTAACAAACCGGAATTTATAAATTGCAAAGATTTCGCAAGGATTAAGTTTTTTGTATAGCATGATCCTAAAACAAAAAACCCCAACGCTCGTCAGGATTTTAAATAAGAACTTATTTTGAATCCCCCGGCTTATGTTTGGGGGTTTCAAATCGGGATGTTTTGGTTTAACTTCTGGAGTCACTCTCTACGCCGGTCTGGTGTACCATCTGGTTTATTGGGTTTCGGGCCAGGTTTAATAGCTTCAATTGTTTTCATATAGATGTTTTCTGTTTATTAAAATAAAGATATCAATAACCAAATAACCCACCTTACGGCTTCCCGTAAAGCAAAAAAAATCCCAACTTTCGCTAGGATTATTTAAATAAATTATATTCCGACCTTTTTGAAAAACTCATAAAGTTTTAATTCCTTTGCTTCACAAATCCTTTGAATAGTAATCAGGCTAATTTGATAATTCTCATCTTCCCGGATTAGTCTGACAGTTTTTTCATCAATATTGTTTTCGTTCGCAAACTTACTGTTGTTATCCATTGGAATAACCCATTTATCCCTAATAAATTCAACTATTTTTCTATTTGCGATCTTCATATAAACAAAATAATAGCTTAATCATAAAATAATTTCGGATTTGAATCCGAATATTGAAAATATTTATTATATTTGCCTCAAGATTACATCGATAAATGTAATTTTGCGATACTTCAAAGTAAAATAGAAGCTATTGCTTAGACTCTCGAACTGAAAACTGGTAATTTTTGTACACGAGATGATAAGTATAGTAGCTCACGACCTAGGCGTGGGCTCACTTATCTGTGTACCCGGTATACCAGTACCTCAGTTCGGATATGTTGGGACCCACGCTGTTTTGTATCCGGCATTCTCAATAGTAAGCAAGAACTTTTCAGAAATACAGTGAATGAGCAGCAGGCGCAGCATCACCCCGTAATTAGGATGGATGCTGGGTGCTGGAAGTGGGATGTTTGCTTCTGACTTCGTCGAACCACTGCGTTAGGTTTGCGTTGCAAAAGAGATTCATCATTTCGCTTTGCTACATTCTGAATGACACTTACAATGGTTGCGCAGCCATTGCGGCCTTCTGGCTTACTTGTGAAACAGCCTGGTTCAATCCGTCGGAGACGGAAAAACACCCGGCATCCAGCACCCAGCATCCAACTTCTTTCAAACAAAAACATGAAAACAGGTTTGGTCCACTTCAATGATACCTCATAAGAGCTCCTCACATTCATATCAATGCTCTTTTTTAAGGATTGGTCTTTAGCGGGAAAGTATTTTTTTTGATGTCTACCGCTTTCCCCTAAGGCAATCCGAAACGATATCATTGGTAATGAGTGATGGTTCCGGTGGCTGAGCGGAGTCGAAGCCACGGAGAAGTAGAAAGAATATGGTAATGTGGTGATGTGATGATGTGATGAGTGATAAGTAATGAGCGATAGTTGCGGTGGCTGAGCGGAGCCGAAGCCAACTGGCAAAAGCTGACATCCAGCACCCCACACCCAGCACCCAGCATTCAAGGACTGTCTTTAGCGGGAAAGTATTTGTATTTTTTTCATCATTTGTGTTTGGCTTTCCCCTAAAGCAATCCGACCTCTTTAATGAGTGATGAGCGATGGGCAACAGGTAATGATAATGGTCCGAATGGCTGAATGGATTTTACCACTAGCAGGAATTGTTGGCTGAGCGGAGCCGAAGTCAGCAGTGGCTGGCCGAACCCAAAAGCATACCCAGCTTCCAACTTCCAGCATCAAACACCTATCACCCAACAAAAAGGATCTGTCTTCAGCGGGAGAGCGCCCTCTTCATAGGTTTCTACACCGCTCTCCCCTGGGCGATCCGAAAGATGTTAAATGAGTCTTATGTAATAACTAATGAGCAACATTACGGTGGCTGAGCGGAGTCGAAGCCAACTGGCAAAAGACATCCAGCTTCCAGCACCCAGCACCCAGCATCCAGCAATAAAAAAGCCCTTTCCCCTCCAGTTTGGCGACGAAGAAGGAAAGAGCGTGGAATTAATTAAGTATAACTAAAAACCAAAACAAAACTATGAAAAAAATGTTTTGCAGGGGACTTCTTTCCCTGACATTTGTGGCTTTGCTGTTCCTGCAGATTCCTGCGCAGCTAAAAGCCTTAAAAATCGGGGATGCGATTCCCGAAGAAGTCTGGAAGACCACTTTACAGGTGGTCAACAGCGCAGAAAAAACCACTACTCTTGCCAAAAACCGTGACAAACTCATCCTTCTGGATTTCTGGGCAACATGGTGTGCGGCCTGTCTGAAGAATTTTCCCAAAATGGAGGAACTTGAAAAACAGTTCGAGGGAAAGCTGAAAGTAATACCCGTTACCAAAGAAAACCACGCCGTACTCAATAAGTTTTTTGCTTCGAAAAACGGACAGCGCTATAAAAATCTCGAATCGGTAGCTGCTGATAAACTTTTATCTCAACTTTTTCCGTATACCGCTATTCCCTTTATTGTATGGATCAAAGATGGAAAACTGATCAGTACCACTGATGCAGAACAGGTCACTTCACAAAGCATTAGCGAAGTAATTAAAGGGGAAAAATCATCATTACAGACCGTTATCCAGATTGGGAGAGACCGCCCGCTGATGCTGGCAGAACAGTTTGACCTCGAGAAAAGTACCACCTTAATGAATTACGTGCTGTTCACGAAAGGCAGAATCCGTGCGATTGCACCCGGAAGCGGGTTCCACAGGAACGGTGAGATAACCTACGGCCGTCAGCTGACAAATGTACCACTGCTCAGGATTTACAGAAACATTGCATATGAGCTGTTTGAAGCGCGGGGGCAGCAGTTCAGTAAAAAAAGGCTGGTAAATCTTGTAAAAGATCCGGCATCCCTGGACTTTGCACGAAACGATGACAATGCAGCGCTGGATGAAAAGTCCTACAGCATTGAGTTTATCGTGCCGGTTTCTCAGGCCGGATCGCTCTACCCCGAAATGCTTAAGGCAGTAAATGCCTATTCAGCCTATTCCGCAACGCTCGAAAACCAACGCATAAAATGTCTTGTATTGAAAAGGAAAGGCAGTGAAAATACGCTGGTGAAGAAAGGGGGAAAGGAAAAGCTGGTGAACACTCGGACGCTAGCATCCCTTATCAATGACCTGAACGACATGACCTTTACAGAACTTCCTCTGGTTGATGAATCGGGGTACATGGGAGAGGTAGGTGTTGACGCAGCCGGAATCTCAGATCTTGATTCCCTGAAAAGGGCATTCAGGAATGAAGGGTTTCAGCTCGAAGAAACCGAACGGGAGTTGTTGATGATGGTGGTGAGGGATAAGTAATCTTGTAATCAGTCACCTGTTTCTTTTTTTCAGGAGAATAATGCCAGACTGAATAAGGATCACCAAACCGCGGAAACAATATAAACTAAAATTAATTGATGTCGAAAGGACATGAAAAAAAACATGGATATGAATAAATTTTTATTGGCAACTGCACTTTGTTGCTTTGGCAGCTGGGTTGCTGCACAGTATACCGTAATGGGTACGGTCGTGGATGAACACGGGAATACGCCGCTTGCAGGAATTCTTATTAACCCAAAGGGTCTGTCCGAGGCGGCTCTTACTGATCGTCAGGGAAGGTTCAGCCTTAAGGTTCCGGGGTCAAGGGTCAGCCTGATATTCAGAGGTCCGGGTTACGATCCGCAGGAAGTGGCTGTGAATCTGCCGCTGGATGCTCCTCTGAAAGTAATTCTGGTTCCCAAAACCTCCACTATTGAGGAAATCAGTCTTACAACAGGCTATCAGAAGATTCCAAAAGAAAGGGCAACGGGTTCCTTTTCCACCGTGAACAGCAGTGTTCTTAGCAAACAGGTCACCACCAATATTATGGAGCGGCTACCCGCAGTAGCAAACGGAATCCTGGTGGATAAAACCACCAACGATACCCCGCAACTCATGGTAAGGGGGCTAAGTACCCTGCAGGGCCCTAAGAATCCCCTGATTATCCTCGACGATTTTCCCTATGAGGGAAACCTAAGTAATATTAACCCAGAGATGATTGCTTCAGTCACAGTACTCAAGGACGCTGCGGCCTCCAGCATCTGGGGCGCACGTGCCGCCAACGGCGTTATTGTGATTACCACCAAGAAGGGCAGATTCGGCCAGCCGCTGAGTGTAGAGTTCACCGCAAATACCACGATGAGCGATAAACCGGATCTAAGTTATATCCGACAGATGGCAACTTCGGATTTTATTGATGTCGAGGAGGAGCTGTTCTCCCAGGGCTATTACAATAGCGCAATCAACTCGCCCAGCCATCCCGTGTTAACCCCGGTAGTCGATTTGCTGAACAGGGCTCAGAAAGGCCAGATCTCCACTGAAGAAGCACAGCGCCAGATCGCATTGCTGCGCCAGACCGATGTACGGGACCAGTACAGAAAATACATGTATACCCCCTCAATGAATCAACAGTATGCGCTTAACCTCTCTGGCGGCAGTCCTAAACTTTCGTGGACCGCAGGCCTGGGTTATGACCACAATACCGGTAATCTTTCGGCGAAGTACGAGCGGATGAACTTCAGGCTCCAGAATACCTGGAAGCCCACTGAGCGGTTCAGCTTCTCGGCGGGCATGATGTATGCGGATGCGGCAACACGTTCCGGACGTACAGGCTATGGCGGGGTAAGAATGAGCGGACAGTGGCAGGTGCCCTATATGCAGTTTGCCGACGCGGCAGGTAATCCGCTGGTTGTATTTTCGGTCTATGATCAGCGCTACAAAGAAAGCCTTGCAGGAAGCGGGCTGCTGGACTGGAATTACTATCCGCTGACGGACTGGCAGCATTCTGTTACAGACGGTTCATCAGCCGATCTGATCCTCAGTTCAGCACTGCAGTACCGGATTTTCAAAGGCCTGGAGGCTGAACTGAGGTATCAGTACCAACGAACTGACCGGGCAGACCAGACCCTGAATGATGAGGAGAGTTATACTGCGCGCCACTACATCAATAATTTTGCCTATTACGATTCTGCAGGGATACTGAAGTGGCGGGTTCCAAAGGGAGGTATTCTGGATCGGTTCAATATGCTGACCATGGTGAACAATGTGCGGGGGCAGCTGAACTACCGCTATGCATCGGCGTTTCATGAATTATTTGCCATTGCCGGTGCGGAAGCCCGTGAGACGGAGGCTGTGAGCTCCCAGACCCGCGATTACGGATATAATATCATCAGGAAGTCGTCTCAGAGTGTGGATTACCTGAACCCATATCCCCAGTTTGTTACCGGTGCCTCCGACTTCATCATCAACCTGCGTGGGATTAATGAGAAAAATACCAATTTCGTTTCCCTGTATGCCAATGCAGCCTATACCTACGCCAAAAAATATACCCTGTCGGGCAGTATCCGCAGGGATGCCAGCAATCTGTTCGGGCTGAATACCAACGACCAGTGGAACCCGTTCTGGTCTGCCGGTATGGCCTGGAAGCTATCTGACGAAAGTTTCTACCCGTTTACGTGGCTGCCCACCTTAAAACTTCGTGGTTCCTACGGTTTCAGTGGAAATATTGATCCCGCCATGGTGGCGGTTACCACCATAATATACGACAATTATCCGTCTACTTATACGGGTACAGGGATGGCGAGGATTGACCAGCATTACAACCCCAACCTCCGTTGGGAAACAATGCGAATGGTCAATATTGGGCTGGACTTTGCTTCGCTCAACAGCAGGATATCAGGATCTGTAGATTTCTTTAAGAAGAAAGGCAGCAATCTTTTCGGGCCGGCTTCTCTTGATTATACTACCGGAATATTTTCTATGCTCATGAATGTTGCCGGTATGCAGGGCCATGGCGTTGATGTGGAACTGCGCAGCCGTAATATCACGGGCCGTACTCTACAGTGGGATACGGTGCTTAATTTCAGTACCTACCGGGATGAAGTCACCGATTATTATGTACCCAATACCTTCGCCAACAACTATGTGAGTACTTCCGGCACCACCATGCTGATTTCGGGTAAGGTAGGACTTCCTGTCTATTCCATGTTTGCCTATACATGGGCAGGATTGGATCCCCAGACAGGGGACCCGCAGGGTTACCTGGACGGAGCGGTAAGTAAAGACTACACTTCCATTACAGGGTCGGAAAAAGGAATAGAAGATCTTAAGTACTTCGGATCCGCCATTCCCACCACATACGGATCATTTATCAACACCTTCGGTTACGGGCGTTTTTCTCTTGATGTGGGACTTACCTATAAATTAGGTTACTGGTTCCGGCGGAATTCTATTCAGTATACGCAGCTGCTGACGAACCGTATAGGGCACAGCGACTTTGATGAACGGTGGCAGCGACCCGGTGATGAGGCGTTTACGAATGTACCATCTCTGATCTACACCAGCAACTCACCGCGGGATCAGTTTTACAGCGGTTCGGAAGTTCTGGTGGAAAAAGGCGACCATGTGCGGCTCCAGTATCTTAATCTGGGCTACGAATTTCCGGTGAACAGTTCTGCCACCATACCTTTTTCTTCATTGAGAATCTACGGTGCAGTAAGTAATCTGGGCATTCTGTGGCGGGCAAACCGACGCGGTTTGGATCCTGATTACAGTTTTGGCACCAATACTCTTAAACCCGTCCCTTCCTATACCCTGGGATTTAACCTTAAATTTTAAAACACAACAGTTATGAAAAATACGTTTAACCTTTTAATCTTCACTACCGGGTTCTTGCTGTTAAGCTGCAACGATTTTCTGGATGAGAAATCCAATTCCTCACTCGCCACACCCGAAACACTGGAAGACAACCAGGCACTGCTGGACCGTGGTACTGTTCGAAGCCAAACTCCCGTGAGCGCGGAGGTTTCTTCAGGAGATATGTATGTCACCGATGCCGACTTCAACAATATGCCTCTTGAAACAGAAAAGAGATTATATATCTGGCAACCTGAACGGGTAGCAACGCCGGGGGATAATGACTGGGGGTATACCTACCAGCGGATTAACATCTGCAATACCGTTCTTTACAATCTTGAACGGTATGGGATTGCCAACGCCGACAATGTAAAGGGTCAGGCGCTAGTATTCAGGGCCGGTGCGTATCTGGATGCTGCCCAGGTGTGGTGCCAGGTTTTTGATAAAAATTCTGCGGGTTCCAAACAGGGACTTCCGCTGCGTCTCGACCCTGATATGAATAGCCCTTCGGTAAGGGCTACACTTCAACAGACTTATGATCAGATTCTGGCTGACCTTCATGCCGCACTGGCGCTGCTGCCACCGTCGCAGATCTCTGCCACCAGACCTTCAAGAGCGACAGCCCTGGGATACCTTGCACGCACCTATCTCTACATGGGCAATTATGAAAAATCACTGATGTACGGCAGGGAAGCGTTGGTCACTTACAATACGCTGCTCGATTTCAATCTCCTGAATCCGGGGGCCTCCTTTCCGATCGCTGCGGTAAATGCTGAAGTACTGATGCCATTGTCGATGGTATACTCCTATTTTCTGCCCACCAATCAGGCGAAAATTTCAGCGGCTCTTTACGACAGCTATGCAGAGAATGATCTGAGAAAGGTGATTTTTTTCAGAAAAAATGCCCAGGGCGAAATACTTTTCAAAGGAAACTATACCGGCAACTCCACCCGAGGTTCAGGGCTGGCAACTGATGAGGTGTATCTTACCGTTGCGGAATCCTATGCACACACCAATGATTACGGCAAAGCCATGCAGGTACTGAACCAGCTGCTCGTAACGAGGTGGAAAACAGGAACATTTGTACCTTATACCGCAACGAGTAAAGAGGAGGCCCTGCAGAAAATACGGGACGAGCGACGCAAAGAACTGTTGATGCGCGGACTCCGGTGGGCAGACTTGAAACGGTACAACAGGGATGGGGCCAATATCTCACTGACCCGGGTAGTGAACGGGGTGACCTACGTCCTGCCACCCAATGATCCGCGGTACGCCATTGCCATTCCCGAGGATATTATTAAAATGACGGGGATGGCTCAGAACGAAAGGTGAAAATAAAGGGTGGGAAAGTTTCCCACCCTCATTTTCAGATGCTTTGCCGGTTACGGTTCAGGAAGATATCCTTCGGAAATATCAAGCACCTGGCTGTTGTTTTTACCTGCCAGTATACTGCTTAACGTACTCCCCTCAGGAACGGTAATTTTACACGGCCGTACATCGCGGGACGTAGCACAGTTCTCAACAGGGTTCCCCACAGCCCAATTGGCCACG